>VOFD01000060.1_pt1 | contig 38000 bp, 45 predicted proteins | sample 5384101 | NCBI WGS metagenome assembly VOFD01 (sample SAMN12384723, study PRJNA508395) | human gut metagenome | isolation source: healthy gut C | host: Homo sapiens
CTGCGGGCATTTTCTTTCCATTCCCCTGAGATAAGGGTCTATAGATCTTCTAAAATACATACTTTCAAATTGATTGATATTCTTCTAATACCTGCAAAGATACACGTCTTTGTGAAAATCGAGAGAATCATATCAACCCTGAGACGATGTCGTCCGAAACGAACCAGCGGGATTCGGGGATGCGGACGCGGGCGGGGAGGCGGTTCGGGGAGGCTCCGGCAGACTCGGCGCAGACAGCACCTTCCGGCGTCAACGTATCCGCAACGGCGGCAAGCGAGCCGTCGGCGAGGCAGCGGCGCAGGTCTGCCGAACGGCACCAGGACACCGGGATGCCGCGGGCGGTGCGCAGACCGAGCATTATGCGCTCCTCGCGCGCCTCGGCTTCGGTCAACAGCTCCCCGGAACCCGACCACCCGGATAGCTCGCAGCTGTTCCAGCTTCTGCGCTCCCCGTCGAAGGAATGCGCTCCCGGGCCGAAGCCGACATACGGCACCCGCTCCCAGTAGGCCGAATTGTGCTTCGCCTCACGGCCCGGCAGCGCCCAGTTGGAAATCTCGTAATGCACATAACCGGCAGCCTGCAGGCGGCTGCAGATCATTTCGTACTGCCCGGCGCAGAGCTCCTCCGAAGCCTCGGTGAACCGGCCGTCCGCGGCCATCGCCGCAAGGTCGCTTCCCTCCTCAACGCTCAGCTGATAGGCGGACACGTGCTCCGGACGCAGCCCGCAGATACCGTCGAGCGTGTCGGAAAGCGTCTCCCGCGTCAGCTGCGGCAGACCGATGATGAGATCAAGACTCACGTTCTCCACCCCGGCATCGCGAAGAATGCCGAAGGCCCGGCGGGCGGTTGCGGAGTCGTGGCGCCGCCGCATCCAGCGCAGGATGCCGTCGTCGAGCGACTGCACGCCCATGCTGACGCGGTTCACCCCGAGCTTCAGCAGCTCCGACACGTATGCGCCTCCCTTCTCCGCGATGTCCTCCGGATTCACCTCGACCGTGAACTCGTCGAAAGGCCCGCAGCCCAGCGCCCCGACGATGCGCTCAAACGCCGGAGGAGGCAGCACCGACGGCGTACCTCCTCCGAAATAAAGCGTATTGACCCCGAGAGTCCGGGCTGTCTCCTCCCGGCGGGCGGCAATCTCGGCGCAGAGCGCCGGTGTAGCCTTCGATCTGTCCGGCATCCCGCCCCCGGCACGCGATTTCCGAATAGAAGTCGCAATAGACGCAGAAGCTCCTGCAGAAGGGGACGTGGACGTAGACCATTACCTGAGCATCAGCTCGGCGGAACCGAGCAGCGACTGCTCCGTGTAGGCCTGGACGGTGTAGATGCCCTTGACGAAATCGGGGATGTTGTTCACGTAGATGCCCATCTCGACCTCGTCGCCCTGGTAGTCAACCTCGCGCGATGCCGTGGCGTCCAGGGTCTCGCCCTCGAAGGTGAAGGTGGTTCCCTTGCCGTCGAGCAGCAGATTGCCTGAAGGGTCGGTCACCCTGACGTAGACACGCACCGGCCCGCGCTCAGCCAGCTCGTTCTCCACGAGGCTCAGCGTCACGAGCAGGCGTACCACCCTGTTGCTCTTGTCGACCACGCGGTCGTTGGCGTTGAAGGCCTCCATCCTGAGGCCGCGCGCCTTGAGTATGGAGCCCACGGTGACCATGTCGGTCAGATCCTCCACCTGCTGGGTGAGCTCGGCGTTCATCCTCCTGCTGTCGGCGGCCTCCCGGCGCGCGGACTCGGCCTCGGCGGTCAGCTGCTTGTTGAGGGTGTTGAGCGAGTCTATCTGCTCGATGTAGCCGCGCATGATGCTGCGCAGGGTTCCCAGCTCCTTCTCGTACTGGCGTATCTTGGTGCGGTTGGTCGCCTCGGTGGTGCGTACCCTTTCGATGAGCTGGGCTATCTCCTCGCGGGAGGAGTCGAGCTGGTAGTTGATGGTGTCGTATTCCGAGGTCAGGTCGGCATAGTCGTTCTGGAGGGCGACCAGCTGCTCGGTGAGGTCGGTCTTCTCGTCGTTGAGCTGTCCGACCAGCCTGCTCTTGGAAACCATCACGTAGGCGAGGGCGGCGGCAAGTCCCACCGCCACCACTATCATTATGATCATTACGGTCTTGAGACCTCCGTTGGCCTTCTTCTCGGCTTCCTGGCGTTCAAGCCTCTCGAGCGGATCTTCTCTTTCCATGATTCTGTGTGTTTTAAGTCAATGTACAAAAATAACAAAATTTGCTAATTTTGCGTCCATGAAGTATTTTATCCGTTCCGTCAAGTACTTTTTCTACTTGCTCGTCATCCTTGCGATCATCATCACGGCGCTGGTGCTCGCCGGCCTCGTCGAAGCCGACATCTCCAGAATTTTCGTCAACGGCTACGACTCACTCTGGCAGATATGCCTCATAATGGCCGTGTTTGCGGCGATATACCCCAGGTTCGGCTTCTCAACCAGGACCGCACATGTCTACGGCTCCCCCGAGGATGTCAAGCCCCTGGTCATGAGAGTCATGGACCTCCACGGCTACAGGCTGGAGAAGGAGGACGCCGAGTCCATGAGCTTCGTGAAGCGCTCAGTGGTCTCACGCCTGCTCAAGATGTGGGAGGACCGCATCACCATCAGCTACGACGTCGCCGGCCTCAGGCTCGAAGGCATATCCAAGGACCTCGTGCGGCTGGTTTCAGGCCTGGAGGCTAGTCAGAGAGAAGATGTCTAGCAGCCTCGTCAAGAGCTGACCAGAACTCTTCGCCATAGCTGTCCGTGAGCGGCTTGCGCAGAAACTGATATACGCGGACGTTTTCCCTGCGGCCTTTCTCGAAAGCCGGCCTGCAGATTTCCCAGTGATGCACGTTGAGGGCCAGCGAGCCGCCGGTGAGCTTCGTGACCCTTATCGGGTAGAGCGAGCAGGACACGGGTTTCCGGCATCCGGCCATCTCTATTGCGCACAGGGCCTCTCCGGAGGTCCGGAATGGCAGAACGCGCATTCGCAGCTGCCCTTGACCAGCGGGGTCACGATGTCTCCGTCGCGGTCGACCTCGAAGAAGCCCGAGCTCTCGGCCGCCTCGCGCCCCGCCGGACTCATGAGTGCGCTGAACCTCGGATAGTCGCGCTCCACAGTCTCTATCTCTTCCTCCTCCATGGGGGCACCGCTGTCGCCTTCGATGCAGCATACGCCCTTGCAGGCCTCGTAGTCACAGGCGAAATATTCGGTCACGACATCTTCCGACACCAGAATGTCGCCTATCTGGATTATTGTTCCGAACTGTCTTTCCATCAGAGTACAACATATTCCACTCCCGCCCCGTGCTGCAGGTCGGAGAGTATTTTCCTTATGTCATCAGCAGTCAGCCCGTCCACGGCGCGTCTGAAGCCGCTCACGAGATCCTTCCCGTCGCCGTAGCGCAGCAGCACGGCGTCCACGATACTGCCGGGGTCGGCGTTCATTCTCTCGAACTCGCTCGTGAGCTGCTCCTTGAATGCCCGGAGCTCCGCCTCGGAAATCTCTATCCGCTCCAGCTGCGAAGTCACCCTGCGCACTATGCCGAACATCTCCAGAGGTCCGCAGGCCGATACGGAGGCGGGAAGTCCGGAACTACGGCAGGGAAGGCAGCTGACGTGGACCCACATGCGTTCGTCGGGGAACACCTCCAGGCTGTCGTCTATCTCGAGATACGCCCCGCAGCCGGCCAGGGCGCCGGCAAGTTTCCTGTCGATGCAGGCCACGGCGGCCTTGAAGGCTATGTAGTTGTCGATGCTGTAGGCTATGTCGGCCGACATCCCCATGTGGACCCCCGCGTCGCCGTCGGCCACGCCGGGCAGAGACTCCACGATATAGGTCACCGAACCTGAGGCGAATCGGCTGTTCACCTTCGGCCTCCTCGCATATTGCTTATGGCAGCTGAAGCCTCCGAGGGTGCGGACGAGCTCCTTCTTCAGCTTGTCCTCGTCAAGATCCCCCACGAGCACGAGCAGGCCGTCGTTGACCCTGGAGAAAGCCGAGGCGAAATACTTCTCCGCCCTTTCGGGGAGGTCTTCCCCGAGATTCTCGATACGCTTGCGGCCGGTGTAGAAGTAGCCGGGGCGCATTATGCTGTCCATCAACGAATTCACATTCTGCTGAGACAGAGCGTCCATTTCGATGCGCAGGGCTTCGGAGCTGCGGTAATATCCGAACTCCTCCATGTCGGGCCCGCGCTCTCCGGAAATGGCGAGAAGAGCCTGCATCAGCAGCGGGAACTTCGCTTCCGGAGCCTTTCCCGATATCCGGAGACCGGAGAGACCGGCCTCAAACTCCATAGTGATTCCTTCGGCTTCGAGCATCGACAGGAAGTCTCGTCCGGGGACGCCTGCGACCGTACCGAGCGCAAGCATGTCGCCCACGAACGCTCCCTCGCCATCGCCTATGCCGGGCACGGAAGCGATGCCGTCACGCAGCATCAGCGCATAGCGGAATTCACCGCCGGTGTCCATCTTCCTGAACACCGTCCTGATTCCGTTGGCGAAGGTCCACAGCCTTCCGCCCGACACCGGTTCTGCGGTTTCTGAACGGAGCCTGGCCCGCGGCGGTTCTGCGACGTAGGCCTTCAGCACCTCGCCCAGGCGTCCGGTGGCCCGGGGTTCCGGACTGTCGGGCGACGCCCAGGCCGCGGAGAAGGTGCTGCGCATGAGTCCCGCGTCCAGCCTGCCTCCCGGCACCTCGTAATGCAGGCTGAGGTTGCGGGCTGAATCCAGCAATGCGTCCACGAAGCCGTTGAAGAGTATCAGCTCTCTTGCGGAGGAAAGGCTGCGGCCGGTAAAATATTCCCTTATGGAGGACTCGGAAGCCAGGTTCGAGCCGTACAGATAGGCGGATACGCACCTGGCCACATATTCACGGTTGGTACGCGGGCCTCCGTTGCGCGCTTCCGGCTTCAGCCGGGACTTGGCGTCCTCGAACTCGGCCGCCGAGGCGCCTCCCCTGTCGAGCGTCGAAAGCACCGATGCGAGAATCGAAGTCGCCTCTGCGACATGTCCGGCCGAAGTGGTCAGCGAGACGGCATAATGTTCGTCCCCCGGGCCGTCGGCGCTGCCGTGGTAGTCGAAAGCCACCTCCGCGAGCGGAACGCCGCGGCTACGGAAGCTGCGTTCGAGCCTTTCAGAGGCAATCTGGCCGAACATGTCGGCGTAGACCTGCGAGACGAGCGGCTGCAGGGTGTTCATCATGGCTTCGGGCATTCTGCGGGCACGGTATACCGCGCTTATCACCGCCGCCTCCCGGGTCGGGCCGGAGGTGACCGCCAGCCTGAGGGAGTCCTCGGGACTCCAGCGATAGTCCGTCCGCGTCCTGTCCGCTCTCAGCCGCGGGACTGTCATGGACAGCAGGTCGAGCCTGTCGAGTATCTTGGCCACGTCGATGTCGCCGCTGACTATCACCGCCTGCGGGCTGCGCGAGGCGGCGGCCATGTCCATGAGCAGCAGCATGGTCGAATCGGCGGTCTCCTGACTGTAGACCGGGACGCTCCTGAGCGAGACTATGCCGGCTTCCGGGCGTTCGGCGACATATCCTTCGGGCGAATAGTTCACTCCGTTGTCGGCGAGGAAGCGGTAGGGGCTGCGGGATCCGAAATGCGGCAGCGAGTCGAGCAGGCTGCGGAAACTCACCTCGGGCGTCCCGGACTTCCTGACAAGGGCGAAGTCGGCGAAACCCTTCTCAGCCTCGTTGACCACAATATAATACCTGAGCCCGTTGGGGAAGGAGCCCGTCTTTATCTCATCCGCCACGCCGAGCTGCGGCATCATCTGTGCTGAGGCCGGAAACAGTGCCATGAAGAAAGTCAGGCACAAAATATGCAGTCGGTTTAACGGCATGTTTATACAAAATTAAAACTTTTTTATTAGTTTTGTTTTTGCTCGGATTGCAAACAGTAAAACATCTATAAAATCATTATGAAGAAACTCTTTGTTACCATCGCTTGTGCCGTATTGGCAATCGGCTCCATGAACGCCCAGGATCTTTCCCAGGCGACCGAAACCTACAACAACGGAGCCACCTGTCTCAGCAGCGGAGACTTCGAAGGCGCCCTTTGAGGCGTTCCAGCAGGCCTACACCATCGCATCCTCCCTCGGAGAGGAAGGACAGGAAGTGGCTGACAACTGCAAGAACGCCATCCCCGAGGTCAGCCTGAACCTCGCCAAGAGCATCGCACAGAATGACGACATCGACGGGGCAGTGGCAAGACTGAACAGCACGGTCGAACTCGCCACCGAATACGGAAACCAGTCCGTTCTCGATGAAGCAAAGGCTCTGATCCCCCAGCTCCTGCTGCAGAAGGGCAACGACCTGCTCAACAGCAAGGACTATGCTGGAGCTGCAGCCACCTACAAGCAGATTCTCGAAGCTGACTCAACCAACGGCGTGGCGGCTCTCCGCCTCGGCATGGCGCTCGGAGCTACCGGAGACACCGCCGGAGCCATCGAGGCCTTCACCACCGCAGCGGCCAACGGACAGGAGGCTGCAGCCGGCAAGCAGCTCGGCACCCTTTATCTCAAGAACGCGCTCGCATCCCTCAGGGAGAAGGACTATGCCGCAGCAATCGACGAGGCCGTGAAGTCCAACGAATACAGCGAGAGCAGCACCGCCTACCAGATCGCAGGCCAGGCAGCACAGCTCTCCGGCAAGAATGACGACGCCATCAAGTACTTCGAGAAGTACCTCGAGCTCGCCCCCAACGCCAAGAACGCAGGCCAGATAGCCTACACCGTAGGAGCCCTCTACCAGACCGCAGGCAACATCGAGAAAGCCAAGGAGTTCTACAACAAGACCCTCAGCGACCCCACCTACGGGCCCGAGGCCCAGAAGCTTCTCGACGCCCTCAAATAAATGAGGTTCCTCGAACTGCTCGCTCCGGCGAGAAACGCTGAAATCGGCATCGCGGCCATAGACTGCGGTGCCGATGCCGTATATATAGGAGGTCCGGACTTCGGGGCGCGGAAGGCCGCCGGCAACAGCATCGAGGACATACGCAGGCTCTGCGCTCACGCCCACCAATTCGGGGCCCGGGTTTTCGTGACCTTCAACACCCTGCTGCGGCCCGATGAACTCGCGCAGGCGAAAGCCCAGATGCTCGCGGCCCAGGAGGCCGGAGCCGACGCATTCATAGTCAGGGACCCGGCCATCTTCGGATGGAAGGACATCACCGTGCCGCTGCACGCCTCCACCCAGTGCGCGATACGCACTGTCGAAAGGGCCAGGCTCTATGAATCTCTCGGCTGCGCCAGGATAGTGCTCGAAAGGGAACTGCCGCTGAGCACCGTCAGGAGATTGCCTCGGCGGTGAACTGCGAGATAGAATTCTTCGTGCACGGTGCGCTCTGTGTCTGCTACAGCGGCGAGTGCCGCATGTCGGAACGCATCAACGGACGCAGCGCCGACAGAGGGGAATGCATACAGGCCTGCCGCTCGCTCTACGACCTCGTCGACGGCGACGGCCGCGTGCTGCTGCGCAACAAGGCCGTGCTCTCGCTGAAGGACTACAATCTCCGCAACCGGCTGGAGGACTGGCGGAAGCCGGAGTGAACTCCTTCAAGATAGAAGGCAGGCTGAAGAACCTCTCCTACGTGAAGACAGTCGTGCGCGACTACGACATCGCCCTCAACGACCTCGTGGCCAGACACCCCGGACTCTATTCGAGAGCCTCCTTCGGCCGCATGAAGTGCGGATTCACGCCCGACAGCGCCAAGACCTTCAACCGCGGCTACACCGAACTCTATCTCGACGGACACCGGGGCAGGTGGTCTTCGATGGACACCCCCAAGTCGGTCGGGGAGGAGGCGGGCACGGTCATACGGCTCCGAAGGCCGTCGCAGCAGACCATGACCATAGAGCTCAGACCCTCGAAGAAAGGTCTCCAGCTGCACAACGGCGACGGTTTCGCCTTCGTCACATCGGAAGGCCTCACCGGCTTCCGCGGCGACGTCTGCGAAGGCGCGAGCATAGTCGCAAGGAACGTTCCCGGACTGCGTGAGGGCATGACGCTCTACCGCAACATCGACACCGCCTACGAGAAGCAGGTCGAAGCCTCCGTCTGCCGCCGGGAGATTCCGGTGTCGCTGAGACTGCGGATACACGGGAAATACGTGATCGAGACCGAAGCCGTCACCCAGGACGGAAGGACCAGCGCCAGCACCTTCCACACCGACCTCGAAACGGCGGAAAACGGCGACAGGATAAAGGCCATGCTCCACGAGCAGCTGTCGAAGCACGCAGGAATCTTCGCCTTCTCGCTCGACTCCCTTGAAATCGAAACGGCGGGTGGCAGGCTGCCCCTGCTCAGCGCCTCGACCATCAACGGCATCAGGAGGATGATAGCCGAAGACCTTCAGGCCCCTGCCCTGCAGGAAGATTCCGCTGAGACCGGCATAGCGGAACCGGACGCCGCCGCACTGGCGGGACAATTGGAGAAGCAGACGCCCGGCGAACCCCTGATGCGGACAAAATACTGCGTCCGCTACGAACTGGGGATGTGTCCGGTGCACCAGGGCGCCGCATCGTCCGGAAACCTCTACCTGCTGAACAACGGAAGGAGGCTCACCCTGAGCTTCAACTGCAGGGACTGCGAGATGAGCGTCAGCGAAGAGCAAAGGTGACGACCACGTCGCCGAACCGGCCCGAGACCTCGTCCTTCCCTTCGAAGAAGGAGCGCGAGAGCTGCCCTCTCCACACTATGTCGTCGTTGTCGCGGTAGGGTATGCTTATCTCGAAGCCGTAGGATTTCGAATTGTACTTCACCACGGCGGAGCACTTCCACGACGTGGACTTGCCTCCGTCGTCCTCCGTTATCAGAAACGCTATGTTCTCCATCTGAGGAGTCAGGCTGGTGAGCAGCAGAGCGTCGAGAGGAATGATCTTGCCGACCTGCCGGCGCTTCACCACCACCATGAAATCGGTCACGGACGGGGTGTAGGTCTTGAGCTCGGCGTCGGTGGCCGCCTTGAAGCCGTCGACCGCCCCGCACTTGATGAAGAATTCCGACGCGCCTCCGAACCAGGAGTCGTAGTTGCGCAGAGCCTGGAACGACTTTATGAAAAGCATCCTGCTCTCTTCTTCGCCCACCAAGGACTGACTGGGCTCAGGCTTCAGCGCCAGGTCGGCGCCCGAGCTCTTCAGGAACATCTCCAGCGGGGTGAAGCCGGAATCGTCGTTGCGGTTGATCACCCATACGGGGCGCGACATGGCCATAGCCTCGTCCACCAGCACGGTATCCACCACCTCGGCCCCGTTTTCGCCATAGGCAAGCACATAGCCCAGGTTGGTCTCGGCTCCGTAGCCGGGGTCATAGGTGATCACGGGCAGGGTGCTGCCGTCCCAGTCTTCCGAATAGGGCCAGTATATCTGGACGTCGGACGCCGAGAGGAAGTCCATATATTCCTCGGCGCCGTCAGCTCCAGCCCTGGTGGCGGCTCTCCGGGAAAGATATTCGGCAAACAGCTCCCTTATAGGTCTGGAATAGGAGGGCGCCCTTGTTCCCAGGCGCCTGTCTCCCACCCCGGAGCCTGGCGACCCGAACAGGTCGCTCATCATGTATTCCTCGTCATAGCCGTTGCCGGACGAGGAGGCCACGGCATTGTAGACCTCCATCAGATGCTCCTCTTCATAGGGAAGCCTCGACATTATCTCCGCAACCTCGGAAAGAGTGGCCGTGGAAGTCTCCGTGTCGGGAAGCGGACCGTCCGCCTTCTCAAGGCAGGAAACGGCAGAAAGCGCCGCCAGCGCAAAGAAAATGAAATTTTTCATGGTTCGAGTCGTATGTATGGCGCAAATTAAGCCTCCGTTTTCCGATTTCCTGCTTGAAAATCGAAAAACCGGCAGTTGTGACGAAAAAGCGGCTTCGGCGGCGGTGCGGCCCGGATTCAGCTCCGTGAAGAAAAGCGCACGAACCTGTCTTTTCCGAAAATATCGCGCAGAATTTCTGTTTTCTTGTATCCTGCAGCCTCGAAGACTGCCGCGGCCTCAGGCCCGAGAGCCTCGTTGATCTCCACGACGCCTGTGCCGGAAGAGTCCAGAAGCCTCAGGGAGACCGAAGCCAGGGCGCGGTAGAAAAGGAGCGGGTCGTCGTCCGGAACGAAAAGGGCGATTCCGGGCTCATAGTCCAGCACGTTGCGCCTCATGGCCGCCTTCTCCTTCTCCATCACGTAAGGAGGGTTGGAGAGCAGCAGGTCGAAGCGGCCGCTTATCTCCCTGCAGCCGCCGAGCAGGTCGGAGCAGACGAATTCCGGAACGTTCACGCCGGAGGGGACATCTTCGAACTGGCTGCGGGCGAGCGCGAGCGCAGGTTCGGATATGTCCGCGGCAGTGACCGACACCCGGGCGCCCCGAGAGCCACGGACCATGCTATGCAGCCCGAGCCGGTGCAGAGGTCGAGCACCTTCGCCGGGCGGCCCATGGCGGCGAGCAGCTTCAGAGACTCGTCGACCAGCTGCCCGGTCTCCGGCCTCGGGATGAGCACCGACGGGGCCACCTTGAATTTCCTGCCGCAGAACTCCGTGTAACCCAGCACATACTGTATGGGTTCTCCGGCTGCCAGTCTGGACATGTCGGCCTTCAGTCCGGGGAGCTCGGGCTCAGGTATTTCAAACAGAGGTTCGACTATGTGGGTGTAGCTCCTGACCCCGAGCCTCTCCTCGCAGAGCATCAAAACCAAACCCCTCGCCTCGGGCGAAGGGTAAAAAAGCTTCTCGAGAGCCGGGACCGACTCCCTTATGAACTCCGCGAGCAGCACTACGCGCTTTCGATTATGCCCGAAAGGAACTCGGTCATGTCGATGCCGGCCGCGGCCACCATCTTGGGCACGAGGGAGGCGCTCGTCATTCCGGGTATCGTGTTGACCTCAAGGAAGTAGAGACCGTCCTCCGCAAGAATGTAGTCGACGCGCACCACTCCCCTGCAGCCGAGGTGGGAATATATCCTGCACGTGGTCTCGGAAAGTTCGGAAAGAATCTCCGGGCTCACCTGTGCCGGACAGATCTCCTGGCTGTGGCCGTTGTACTTGGCATCGTAGTCGAAGTAGTCGTTGTCGGTCACTATCTCGATAGGAGGCAGAGCCTTCACTTCTCCGTTCGTCCTGTATGCCGCCACCGTGAGCTCCATGCCGCTGATCCCCTGCTCCACGAGCACCGAGGCTCCTTCCGAGAATGCGAACTTCACCGCCGCGGCCAGCCCGTCGGGGCTGTCGACCTTCGACACGCCGAAGCTGGACCTCCCTGGGTGGGCTTCACGAACACGGGGAAACGGAGCTTCGACGAAGCCTCCCCGACAAACTTCTCCAGGTCCATGCCCTCCCTGACGAAGGCGTCGGGGGCGAACCTGACCCCGCCCATTCCGCGCAGGTAGCTCTTGCATGCGTATTTGTCGAAGGCTATGGTGCTGACATAGGCGCTGCAGGTGCTGAAAGGCACGCCCAGCATCTCCAGATAGCCCTGAAGCAGGCCGTTTTCGCCGGGGGCGCCGTGCTGGACGATATATGCGAAGTCGAACTTCACCTTCTCTCCGAGCACGTTGACGGAGAAGTCGTTCTTGTCGACCTCCGGACGTGCGCCTTCGGGGAAGGTGACCTTCATTGAACTGCGTTTTCTGCAGGCGACGAGAGACCACCTGCCGAAGCGGGCGAAGATCTCATAGATGTCGTACTTGTTCCCGTCGATGCGTGAGGACACGAACTCACCGCTGCGGCAGGACACCTCCGACTCGGAAGTGTCGCTTCCGTAGATGACTGCGATTGAACGATATCTGCTCATACTGCTAGTTGAAATAATAATCCTCCTCCTCGGAAGCGCCGGTCACGGACTCGGAGCCGACATAGTCTTCGCTGTAGCCGCCGAGGAATATGCCTTCGGTGTCACAGTCGAAAGTGAGGGCTCCGGTCGCGGGCGGAGCGAATGTGTCGAATTCCGACCAGCCTATGGTCGGATCGGCCAGGCATTTCTGCATCCACAGGCCCCATATGGGCAGCGACATGTTGGAACCGCTTCCGAGCGCGAGCGAGTTGAAGTGCACCTGCCTGTCCTCTCCTCCGACCCAGACGCCGGCGGTGATGTTGGGTGTGTAGCCTATGAACCAGCCGTCGGAGTTGTCGTTGGTGGTTCCCGTCTTGCCGGCAATCTCCCCTTGAGCCGGTAGACGGAGCGCAGGCGCGCTCCGGTTCCTTCGTTCACGACGGCCTTCATGAGGTCGACCATCAGATAGGCGGTCTGCTCGGAGATGGCCTCGCGCTTGCGGGTCGAATAGCGTCCGATCTCCACGCCTTCGCTGTCGGTGATTCTCGTGACATACTGGGGATAGACATAGGTGCCGTGGGAGGGGAAGACGTTGTATGCCGAAACCATGTCGAACACATTGACCTCGGCGGGGCCGACGCAGAGCGAGTAGACTTCGTCGATATGGGTTGATATGCCCATCTGGCGCATCATGGAGGCGAGGGCGGAAGGCCCGAACTCCTTCATCAGGTAGGCGGAGATGTTGTTCGAACTCCTGGAGAGACCCCAGCGGAGGGTGACCGTCTGACCTATGTACTCGGCCCTGTCGGTGCTTCGCGGCGTCCAGGTGGTTCCGTCGTAAAGCACGAAGGTCTGGGGCAGGTTGACCACCTTGTCGCAGGGAGTCATGCCCTCCTGCATGGCCAGGGTGTAGAGGAAAGGCTTCACGGTCGAGCCGATCTGCCGCTTGCCCTGGCTCACGTTGTCGTATTTGAAATATCTGTAGTCGGGTCCGCCGACATAGGCCTTCACGTGCCCGGTGCCCGGCTCTATCGCCACGAATCCGCAGCGGAGTATCGACTTGTAGTAGCGGATGGAGTCGTCCGGGGTCATGGTAGTGTCGACATAGCCCTTGTCGTTCCAAGCGAACACCCTCATCTTCACGGGTTCGCGGAACTGGGCGTAGATTTCGGCGTCGCTCTTGCCGGCGCGGTGCTGCAGGCGGTAGCGGTCGCTCCAGCGCCTCGCCTGCTGCATCAGCATCTCGGCCGTCTTGTCGTCGACGCTGTTGGCGAAAGGCTTGTTGCGCTTCCAGCGCACCTCCTGGTCGAAGAGGTGCTGCAGGTGGCCTCCGAGGTATTCGTCGACCGCCTCCTCGGCGTACTGCTGCATCTTGTAGTTGATGGTGGTGTAGATGCGCAGCCCGTCGCGGTCAAGGTCATAGCTCGAGCCGTCGGGCTTCCTGTTCTTGTTGAGCCATCCGTATATGGGGTCCTCCCTCCAGCGGAGGGAATCCTGGGCGTAGTCCTCGGCGTACTGGTACTCGGAGCGCTCGGGCTTCTCGGCGTTCATGTCGCGCCGCAGCATGTCCCTGAAATAGGGGGGCGAGGCCGGCGTTGTGGTCGAGACCTGGTACTGGCGCTGTATGGGTATGTTGCAGAGGGAGTCCCTCTCGGCCTCGGTGAGGTAGCCGTTCCTCTCCATCTGCCCCAAGACGAAATTCCTGCGCTGCAGGGAGTAGTCGGGGTTGAGGACGGATTGTAGCGCGTGGGCTTGTTGACCATTCCCACCAGCAGGGCGGCCTCCTCCACGGTGAGGTCGGCGGGCTCCTTGCTGAAGAAGGTCTCTGACGCGGCCTTGACACCGTAGGCGCCGCTGCCGAAGAAGATGGAGTTCAGGTACATGTCCATGATCTCGTTCTTCGTGTAGTCGCGCTCGAGCTTCACCGCGGTTATCCACTCCTTGAGCTTGGTCTGGACCATCACCACCGCCGACCAGCCGGGTATCCTGCTGTTGACCTGGCGGCGCGGATAGAGGGTCTTGGCGAGCTGCTGGGTGATGGTGCTGCCGCCTCCCTGGCTGGAATCCTGCATCAGGATCGTCTTCACCAGAACGCGCGCGAGACTCTTCATGTCTATTCCCGAATGCTCGTAGAAGCGGGCGTCCTCGGTGGCCACCGCCGCCGCCACCAGATAGGGGGGAGAGCTCTTCGTAGGACACGTAGGTGCGGTTCTCTATGTGGAACGTCGTCAGGACTTCGCCGTTCTCGGCTATGACCTGGGTCGCAAGCTTGTTGTCGGGGTGTTCAAGCTCTTCGAAAGAGGGGATCTCCGCAAAGAGTCCGACAAGCGTGACGGCGAGTATCAGTATCGCGAAAGGCGCTGCGACGATTATCCAGAACCACTTGATTATCTTCTTCTTGACTGTATCTTTCATCGGCATCTGTTTTTGCCGCGGAATACCGGCGGCCAAAGCAAAACAATCACAAAATTAACGATTAAATTTTGAATTTTACCGAGTTTGTGATTTTCTTTGCAGAATGAATTTGTAATGAAAAGCAATGGAGGGGAATTTAGTTATTGTGGAATCGCCCGCCAAGGCAAAGACAATTCAGAAATTTCTTGGCGACGGCTATGTGGTGAAATCCAGTTTCGGACATATACGCGACCTGCGGGACAACAAGCTCAGCGTCGACGTTGAACACGGTTTCAAGCCGGAGTACGTGATTCCGGCCGACAAGAAGAAAGTAGTGGCTGACCTCAAGAAGGCGGCGGCGCAGGCGGAGACGGTGTGGCTCGCGTCCGATGAAGACCGCGAGGGGAGGCCATCTCATGGCACCTGTCAGAGACGCTCGGTCTCGACAGCGCCCGCACCAGACGCATAGTTTTCCACGAAATCACGAAGGACGCCATCCAGCACGCGATCAGGAACCCCAGGGAGATAGACCTCAACCTGGTCAACGCCCAGCAGGCGCGGCGCGTGCTCGACCGTCTCGTGGGCTTCGAGCTTTCGCCCATACTCTGGAGAAAGATACAGCGCGGACTCTCCGCCGGAAGAGTGCAGTCGGTGGCGCTCAGGCTCGTGGTGGAGCGCGAGAAGGAGATCATAGCCTTCGACAGCACCCCCTACTATAAGGTAGAGGGCGTGTTCGAAGCCGGCGGGACAAGGTGAGGGGCGTCCTCGACACCAGGTTCAACGACGCCGCGGCCGCAAGGGCCTTCCTCGACGACAGCGCGGGGGCAAGCTACACCATAGCCTCCATCGACAAGAAGGAGGCGACAAGGCACCCTGCTCCCCCGTTCACAACCTCGACCCTTCAGCAGGAGGCCGCACGCAAGCTGCACTTCCCCGTCAGCCTGACCATGAGGGTCGCCCAGAGCCTCTACGAGCGCGGTCTCATAACCTACATGCGTACCGACTCCACCAATCTTTCGAGCCTCGCGCTCAACGCCTCCAGGAAATACATCTGCGAGAACTTCGGGGAAGGATACTCCCACACCAGGCAGTACCACACCCATTCCAAGGGCGCGCAGGAGGCCCACGAGGCCATACGCCCGACATATATCGGCAACACCTCCATCGAGGGCACGGCGCAGGAGCAGAAACTCTACAGCCTGATATGGAAGAGGACGCTCGCATCCCAGATGGAGGACGCCCGCATCCTCAACACCAGCATGAAGGTCGCCTCCGACAGGCGCAGCGAGAAGTTCAACATCCAGGCGGCCGAAGTGCTCTTCGACGGTTTCCTCAAGCTCTACATCGAGGGCTCCGACGACGAGAGCCAGGACGACGGCAACACGGTGCTCCCCGCGCTCAGCGCCGGCGAGAGCATCAGGGCCCTGAGCATCGACGCCGAAGGCAAGTTCTCGCAGCCGCCCTACCGCTACTCCGAGGCCACTCTCGTGAAGAAGCTGGAGGAACTCGGAATCGGCAGGCCGTCGACCTACGCCCCGACCATCAGCACCCTGACCACCGGCCGCGGCTACCTCGTGAAATCCGACATAGCCGGACGCAAGGTGCCCGTGACCAACTTCCGCCTCAAGGACGGCAAGGTCGTCGAGAGCGCCGGCAGCGAGACCATCGGCGCCGAAAGGGGCAAGCTGATGCCGCAGGAGATAGGCATGATAGTCTCCGACTATCTCGTCGAGAACTTCCCGGCATCATGGACTACGACTTCACCGCCAACGTGGAGAAGGATTTCGACAGCATAGCCGAAGGCAAGATGGCATGGAACGCCCTGATCTCCGAGTTCTACGGAGGTTTCCACAGGAAGGTCGAGGAGACTCTGAGCAACGGACAGTACAGCCATGTGGAGAAGGTGCTCGGCACGGACCCCTCCGACGGCAAGACCGTCGTCGCGAAGTTCGGCCAGTACGGAGCCTACGTGCAGAAGGGAGAGGGCGACGACCGCCAGTCGGCCAGCCTCGCCAAGGGCCAGCTCATCGAGAACCTGACCCTGGAGGACGCGCTTGAACTCTTCCGCCTGCCCCGCACCGCCGGCCAGATAGACGGAACCGACGTGATAGTGACCAAGGGCCGCTTCGGCCCCTACATCAAGTTCGGCGAGAAGAACGTGTCCATCCCCCGCGGGACCGACCCTCTGACCATCAGTCTTGAAGCCTGCGCCGAACTCATACGCAAGGCGGACTCCGCCCCCGCAGCGAACCAGGTGCTCAGGGAGTTCCCCGATTCGGGAATCAGCATAATCAACGGCCGCTACGGGCCCTACCTCAAGCACGACGGCAAGAACTACAAGCTGCCCCGAAACTGCGACGCAGCGACGCTCAGCGAGGAGGACTGCCGCAAGATTGTGGAGACCCAGACCCCGACCTCCCCGAAATACCGGCGCCGGAAGAAATAAAGCCTATTCGGAATTATGTCAAACAACTACCATATCGACGAGATTGACAGAAAGATTCTGTCCTTTCTTGTAAACAACGCGAGGATGCCTTTCCTCGAGATTGCGAGGGAGTGCAACATCTCCGGAGCCGCCGTCCATCAGAGAGTCAAGAAGATGGAGAGCAATGGCGTCATCTCCGGCTCGCGCATGGTCATCAAGCCCGGAGCCCTGGGGCTCAACGTGTGCGCCTTCATCAGCGTATGCCTGTCGGAGGACAACAAGTATCCGGAAGTGGTGACCGCGCTCAAGCATGTCCCGGAAATCGTGGAATGCCATTTCATCACAGGCAAGGCTGCGCTCTTCCTCAAGGTGTTCTGCTTCGACAACGAGCACCTGATGAACATCCTGATCAACACGATCCAGCGCATCCCCTATGTCCAGTCGACCGACACGATGATATCCCTCGACCAGTCGTTCGAGCGCGAAATCTGGGTCAAGGACTACAAGAGCACCTCTTTCAGGGCCGTTTCAGTGAAAGAATAGCCTCGCCGAAGACCAGGTCCTCCGGGGTGGTTATCTTTATGTTGAACCTCTCACCCTCCGTCATGGTCACGGGAATACCCATTCTCGCGGCCACGGAGGCGTCGTCGGTGAACGACAGGTCGTAGGGCTGCCCGTAGGCCCTCCTTATGTCTTCCGAAAGGAACATCTGCGGAGTCTGGACCGCCACGGTGTCGGCCCTCACGGGATCGGGCACGGAAGGATTGAGCGACTTCAGGGTGTCCACCACCGGGACCACGGGTATCAGGGCCCGCACTTCTTCCGACATCATCGCCCGCATGCGGCGTATCAGTTCGGGCTCACGAAGGGCCGGACGCCGTCGTGGATGGCCACTACCGCACCGTCGGGCACCTTGGCGAGGGCGTTGCGCACCGAAAGGAAGCGCGACATCCCCCCGGCCACCAGAGTCTGCGGGCAGTCGAAGGACTCGGCCACGCACATCTCCTTCCACACCTTCATCCAGCGTCTGGGGAGCACCGTGACCAGCTTCACGTCGGGCGCCGCCTCCACGAAGCTCTCGAGCGTCCTGCGCAGAATCGGTTTCCCGTCCAGCCGGAGAAACTGCTTGGGCACCTCGGCGCCCATCCTGGAGCCGCTTCCGCCGGCGACCACCACGGCATAAATCTTTCTGTCCATCAGCTTCAGTCTTTGAGCAAAATTAAGCATTTTTCATTATATTTGTAAACTGACTTTCATGAGCTGAAATATGGCATTTTCATTCTTAAACCAGGAACTTGCGATCGACCTCGGAACAGCCAACACCGTCATCTACCAGAACGACGAGATAGTGCTGGACGAACCGAGCATCATAGCGATCAACAACAATACCGGCAAGTGCATCGCGCTGGGCCAGCAGGCCAAGCTGATGCAGGAGAAAGTGAACCCCGGACTCAAGACCGTGAGGCCTCTGAGGGACGGAGTCATAGCCGACTTCAACGCCGCCGAAATGATGATACGCGGCTTCATCAAGCAGGCCAGCAGCAGACGGCGCAGCCTGTTCACGCCCAACCTCAAGGTGGTGGTGGGCATCCCCTCCGGCTCCACCGAAGTGGAGATCAGGGCGGTGCGCGACTCCACCGAACATGCCGGAGGACGCGACGTCTTCCTGATATTCGAGCCCATGGCGGCGGCTCTCGGAATAGGTCTCGACATCGAGGCGCCCCAGGGCAACATGGTCGTCGACATAGGCGGAGGCACCACGGAGATTGCGGTCATCTCGCTCGGAGGACTCGTGGTGCAGGACAGCATACGCACCGCCGGCGACGTGTTCACCAGCGACATCCAGTACTACCTGCGCCAGCAGCACAACGTGAAGGTCGGAGAAATCACGGCCGAGAAGATAAAGATAGCCGTCGGTGCGGTGATTCCCGACCTCGGGGACGAGGCTCCGGAACCCTTCGTGGTGCGCGGACCCAACCTCATGACCGCACATCCGGTCGAGGCCACCATCACCCATCAGGAGATCGCCCACTGCCTGGACAAGTCCATCGCCAAGATAGAGACCTCCATACTCCATGTCCTCGAGAACACCCCGCCCGAGCTCTACGCCGACATCGTGGAGAACGGCATCTATCTCTCCGGCGGCGGATCCCTGCTCAGGGGACTCGCGAAACGCTTCAAGGACAAGGTGAACATAGACTTCCATGTGGCCGACGATCCGCTCCACGCCGTGGCGCGCGGCACCTGCGACGCTCTCAAGCACACCGACAGATATTCCTTCCTCATGAGATAGAATGCCCCGGGGATACAAGACTTCCATTCTGGCGAGCGCGGCAATCTTCATACTTCTGGAGGTTGCTGCTCTTGCTATGTTGGACAGGAGTTCCACGCTTCAGGACATCTGGATCAACCGCGCCTCGCACAGGGTCATGGCGGCGCTGTGGAGCAGCGGCGAGTCCGTGCGCAACTATTTCCGGCTCGAGGCGGCCAACGACGAGCTGGCCCTCCGCAACGCCGCGCTGCGGCAGGAGCTTGAAAGATACCACCGGGCCGACGAGGCCATGAGGGAGAGGCAGGCCGCCGAAGGGACCCTCCCCGCCGGATACGGCGCCATTCCAGGAGCCCGGCAGAGCTTCAGCTACACCCCCGCGACGATAGTCAAGATGAGCCGCAACCGCAACCAGAACTACGTGATCATCAACAAAGGCAGCGAAGACGGCATCAGGCCCCAGTCCGGCATCATCAGCTCCAGGGGAATCATAGGGGTGATCAGCTCGGTGAGCCGGCACTACTCCTACGGGCTCACGCTGATGAACCCCAACGTGACCGTGAGCACCAAGGTCGGCCCCGAAGGGATAGCCGCCCCGCTCGTATGGGACGGAATCAGCTCCGACGCAGCGGTGGTGACCGACATTCCCCCGCACTACTCCGTCACCCCCGGCGACACGGTGTGGACCAGCGGATATTCGGCCATCTTCCCCGAAGGCATAGCCGTGGGCGTGACCGGGGAATCCCGCCTCGTGGACGGCTCCAACCAGCATGTCGAGGTGAAGCTGTTCCAGGACTTCAGGTCGGCGCACTACGTGACCGTGACCTGCAACACTGACATCGACGAGATCCGCGCGCTCGAAGAGGAAGCCGGAAAGGAGGGCGCGCAATGAACAGGTTCACGCTGAAATACCTGCTGCTGCTCGTGGCCCAGGTGCTGCTCTGGAACTACTTCAACTTCTCGCAGTTCCTGACCATCGCCATCCTCCCCGTGCTGCTGCTCTGCATCTCCGTGAAGCGCGGCCCCGTGTTCAGCATGGCGATAGCGTTCGTCACCGGACTTGCGGCCGACTTCTTCGCCGGAGGCCTGCTGGGACTCACCTCCCTGGCCCTCGTGCCCGTGGGCCTGCTGCGGCGTCCGATAATCTGGCTGGTGTTCGGCAGTGAGCTGCAGGCGCGCGGAGAGGACATCTCCTTCCAGCGTCAGGGAAGCAGCAAGATGATGCTCGCCACCGCGATGGTGACAGCCGTCTTCCTGCTCGTCTACATCGTCGCCGACAGCGCCGGCACCAGGCCGCTGTGGGTCGACGCCGTCAAGTTCGCCGCCTCGCTGGCGGTCAGCACCCTCATCTCCACCTACATCGCCTGGATACTCTGCTCCGAGAACAGCCTAAAATGGAAATAAACCGCAAAAACAAACTCCTGATAGGTCTTGCGGCGTTCGCCCTGCTGCTGCTCGGAAAGCTGTTCTACATCCAGATCATCAACGACGAGTACAAAAAGGACGCGTCCAACAACTCCATGGTCTACGCCGACATCTACCCTCCCCGAGGGGTGATCTACGACAGGAACGGCGAGATACTGGTCGGGAACTCCGTCTGCTACGACATACTCGTGACGCCGCGCGACGTGCCGGAGTTCGACACGCTCGCGCTCGCCCGTGCCCTCGACACGACCGTCACCTTCATCCGCGACAGGATGGCCTACTACCGCGAATACCGCTGCCGCATAGGCTACCGCACCGTGACCCTGCTCAAGCAGGTGTCGCCGGAAATCTACATGCAGTTCGCCGAGAAGCAGTATCTCTTCCCCGGCTTCCGCTCGCAGGCCCGCAGCATCAGGGACTATCCCTTCAACGCCGGAGGCAATCTGCTGGGCTATATAACAGAGGTCAACGCCGACGACATCGAGAACCATCCGGGCGAATACGAGGCGGGCGACTACATCGGACGCACCGGCCTCGAGTCCTCGATGGAGGAGGAGCTCCGCGGGGAGAAGGGCTACCACATAATGCTCCGGGACTCCAGGAACAGGGTGCAGTCGGCCTACCTCGACGGCAGGGAGGACAAGGCCGCGGTGCCCGGAAAGAACATCGTCTCCACCATAGACGCCCACCTGCAGCAATACGGGCAGCAGCTCATGGCGGGGAAGGTCGGTTCGGTGGTGGCAATCGAACCCTCGACCGGGGAGATACTCGCGATGGTGTCGAGCCCGGGAATCGACGTGGACGTGCTGGCCGACATAGGCAGCCACTACGACAGCCTCTCCCGCGACCCGCGCAAGCCCATGTTCAACCGCACCGTGATGGCCTCCTATCCCCCGGGGTCCGTGTTCAAGCTGGTCAACGGACTGATAGGACTGCAGGAAGGGGTGCTCGAGCCCTCCGACAAGTATCCGTGCAACAACGGCTACTACTACACCCGCACCCACAAGCTGGGCTGCCACGCCCACTCCTCCCCTCTCGACTTCGAGTCGGCGATAGCCACGTCCTGCAACGGCTATTTCTGCTACGTGCTGCGCGACATACTCGAGAACGACAGATACGCCTCCACCGCGGAGGCCCTCGACGCCTGGAGGGAGTACGTGCTGAGCTTCGGCTTCGGCGAGAAGCTGGGCAGCGGCATTCCCGCCGAACTCGGCGGCAACATCCCCACCTCCGGATACTACGACAAGCTCTACGGGAAGGGCAGATGGCGCTTCCAGACCATAGTCTCCCTGTCCATAGGGCAGGGCGAGATCGGCGCCACGCCGCTTCAGATCGCCAATCTCGCGGCGATAATGGCCAACCGCGGCTACTGGTACGTCCCCCACCTGGTCAAGGACTCGGAAGGAGTCAGCATAGACCCCGCATACAAGGAGAGGCACTACACCCTCGTGGACACTTCGTATTTCGCCACGGCGGTCGAAGGCATGTACAAGGCCGTCAACGGCGGCGGCTCCGCGGGCGGCACGGCTTTCGCGGCCGCGGTGCCCGGGCTCGACGTCTGCGGCAAGACGGGAACGGCGCAGAACCCCCACGGAGAGGATAATTCCGTGTTCATCTGCTTCGCCCCCAAGGACAATCCGAAGATCGCGGTGGCCGCATACGTGGAGAATGCGGGATTCGGCGCCACCTGGGCGCTTCCGGTGGCATCCCTGATGCTTGAAAAATACCTGACGGGCGACATCTGCCCCCAGCGCAGATACCTCGAGCAGCGCATGCTCGAGACAAGATTCTTCTAGGCATGGACGCAAGAGGCTCATATTCCTACGGCAGGGGGCTGCGGCAGACCATCGACTGGTGGCTGGTGTTCTGCTACCTCGCGCTCGTGGTGATCGGCTGGATCAGCATATATGCGTCCATCCATTCCAGCGAACCCAGTTCGATCTTCGACCTCGGAAGCCGCAGCGGGAAGCAGTTCCTCTGGATGCTCGTGGTGTTCGCGGTCGATGTGGTCATCCTGTTCGCGGTCAACCCGAAGCTGTGGGAGGTGCTGACGCCGCCGGCCTATCTGGTCGTGCTGGTGCTGCTGGTTCTCGTGATTTTTCTGAGCCGCGACGTCAAGGGTTCGCATTCCTGGTTCGAACTCGGCCCGGTGAAGTTCCAGCCGGCAGAAGTCTCGAAGATCACCACCTCGCTGATGCTGGCGCTCATCATGGGGCGGCAGGGCTTCAGGCTGACCACGCCCCGCGGGTTCACCCAGGTCGCCCTGGCGATAGGCCTGCCGATGCTCGCCATTCTCGGCGAGAGCGAAACCGGTTCCGCGCTGGTCTATCTGGGCTACATCTTCGTCCTCTACCGCGAGGGGCTGTCGGGCTGGTGGCTGTTCGCGCTGGCCATGTGCATACTGCTGTTCATCCTGACTCTGACCGCAGGCTGGTGGGTGTCGGCCGCCGTGCTCGTGGCGACCTGCGCGCTGTGCTGCCTGCTGCTTCTGCGGCGCCGCTGGAAGACCTCGGCCGCCTACCGCCGCAGGGTCGTCAGATGGGCGCTGGCGGGTGTCGCCGCGGGTGCCATGCTGATCTTCGCCACCGGCTTCATCTTCAACAACGTGCTCCAGGACCACCAGCGCTCCCGCATCGAAGTGCTGCTCGGCCTGAAGGAGGACCCCAGCGGTGTGGGCTACAACGTGCGCCAGTCGATGATTGCGATAGGGTCGGGCGGACTGACGGGAAAGGGTTTCCTCAACGGCACGCAGACCACCTTCGGCTTCGTGCCCGAGCAGAGCACCGACTTCATCTTCTGCACCATAGGCGAGGAGCATGGCTTCATGGGCTGCTTCGTCGTGATCTTCCTGTATGTGTTCATGATATGGCGCATCATGCAGGACGCCGACAGGAGCCGGGAGGCGTTCACGCGCATCTACGGCAACTGCCTTGCAGCCTGTCTGTTCATGCACCTGTTCATCAACATAGGCATGACCATAGGGCTGATGCCGGTGATAGGCATACCGCTGCCTCTGCTGAGCTACGGGGGCTCGTCGCTGCTTGCATTCTCGGTGCTGCTGTTCATCTTCCTGGCGCTCAACCGGCAGGAAAACAAATATTTCTGAGTATCTTTGCGGCGGTTATCGCCTTGGTGGTGGAATGGTAGACACGAGGGACTTAAAATCCCTTGGACAGCAATGTCCGTGTGAGTTCGAGTCTCATCCGAGGCACTTGACCAAAGGCCGGAATAATTTTGCCTGGTATGTTCGAAAAAGAAGTTTACATCGCCCGCCGCAAGGCTTTGACCGCGAGACTTGCCGGGGAGAAGGGCATCATTCTGATGCTCGGCAACGTGGATGCACCGGCGCAGTACAAGGACAACTGCTACAAGTGGAGACAGGACAGCAACTGGCTGTACTTCTTCGGAATCGACGAACCCCGCTTCGCCGCCACCATCGACCTCGAGAGCGGCGACGAGACGGTCTACGCCGACGATTTCAGCCTCGACGACATAATCTGGACGGGGCCCATGCCCTCGGTGCGGTCGCAGGCCGAGGCGGTCGGAGTCGGCAGAACGGCTCCGTACTCAGCGCTGGCCGACGCCGTGAAGGGCCGCAAAGGTCCATTTCCTGCCCACCTCCGCTACTACAACGCCATGCTCATGGCCTCGCTGCTCGGACTGGACTTCGGAGGTCACCAGCGCCGGCAAGAAGGGCTGCGACAAGGCTTCGCGCCCCTCGTGGACGCCGTGATAGCTCTGCGCCTCGTCAAGGAGGACAGGGAGATAGAACAGATTGACCACGCCTGCGACATCGGCTATGAGATGCACACCGCAGCCCGCATGGGCATCACGCCCGGAATCATCGAGCAGGAGATAGTCGGACGCATGGAAGGGGTGACCCTCTCCAAGGGTTGGGGCGTGAGCTTCGCCACCATCCTCACCCAGCACGGGGAGATCTTCCACTGCCACAGCCACGACTGCGTCGTGGAGCCCGGACGCCTTATGGTCATCGACGCCGGTGCGGAGAACAACATGCACTATGCATCCGACTTCACCAGGACCTACCCGACCGGAGGACGGTTCAGCGCCATGCAGCGCGACATCTACCAGACGGTCTACGAATGCAACGAACTCGCGTTCGGCATGATCCGGCCGGGTGTCGCCTACCGCGACGTGCATCTGGCCGTGGCGGCGCACATGCTCGACAACCTCGGACAGCTGGGCCTGGTCAGCGGCGACCCCGCCGAACTTGCGGAGCAGGGAATCGCGGGCCTGTTCATGCCCCACGGACTCGGCCACAACATGGGCCTGGACGTGCACGACATGGAGGACCTCGGCGAAGATCTCGTGGGCTACGACCCCGACCAGAGCCGCTCCGCCCTGTTGGGCCTCGGCAGCCTGAGAATGGCCAGACGCCTGGCCCCCGGCAACGTCATCACCGACGAACCGGGCATATACTTCATCCCCGACCTCATAAGGCTGTGGAAGCGTGAGGGTACCGACAGGGGGTGCGTGAACTACAACAAACTTGAACCTTACTTCAGCTTCGGAGGAATACGACTCGAAGACGACGTCCTCGTGACTGCCGGCGGTGCCCGCAGGCTCGGCGCGAGACGCCTGCCGATCGCTCCCGACGACGTTGAAGCAGCAATGTCTAAAGACCAGAGTTAAAATGAAATTACTTGAAGGAAAAGTCGCCCTGATCACGGGCGCATCCAGAGGCATAGGCAAGGCCATTGCCCTCAAGTTCGCATCAGAAGGAGCAGACATCGCCTACACCGACGTGAAGATCAACGATGAGACCACCGCCGAAATCGCGGCGCTGGGCGTCAAGGTTGTCGCCTACACCTCCAACGCCGCAGACTTCGCGGACGTACACGCCACGGTGGAGAAGGTGCTCGCCGACTTCGGACACATCGACGTGCTCGTGAACAACGCCGGAATCACCAGGGACGGTCTCATGCTCCGCATGGACGAGGCCCAGTGGGACGCCGTAATCAACGTCAACCTCAAGTCCGCCTATAACTTCATCCACGCCGTGACCCCCGTGATGTCGCGCCAGAAGGGCGGAAGCATCATCAACATGTCGTCCGTGGTGGGCGTGAGCGGCAACGCCGGCCAGTGCAACTATTCGGCCTCGAAGGCCGGCATGATCGGCCTCGCCAAGTCCATCGCCAAGGAGATGGGCCCCCGCGGTATCCGCGCCAACTGCATAGCCCCCGGCTTCATCGTGTCCGACATGACCAACGCCCTGCCCGAGGCGGTGCGCGAGGCCTGGGCGAAAACCATCCCCCTGCGCCGCGGAGGCACACCCGAGGAAGTCGCCAAGGTGGCCCTCTTCCTCGCCAGCGACCTCTCTTCGTATGTCAGCGGACAGGTTATCAACTGCTGCGGTGCGATGAACTGCTAGATGGATCCTCGGCTGACCGGACTTGACTTGAAAACTTCACTCTCGGCTCTTGCGGACCTCGTGCTGCCGAGAGTATGCGTGGCATGCGGAAGGACGCTGCTGCCGCAGGAGAGGCACATCTGCCTGGACTGCCTCGCCGACCTTCCCGAGACCCATTTCGCCACGCTCGGCCACAATCCCATGGCCGACAGGTACAACGCCCGGATTGCCGGAAATGAATATGAGCCGTATGCCTGTGCTGCGGCTCTTTTTCATTATCGCGCCGACTCGAAGTACAGCCTCATCACGCAGGCACTGAAATACCACCGAGACTTCGGGGCCGGGAAGTTCTTCGCGCGCATGCTGGGAAGCCGTCTGGCCTCCTCGGAGATGTTCGCAGGCGTGGACCTCGTGGTGCCAGTCCCTCTTCACTGGAGCAGACGCTGGAGCCGCGGCTACAACCAGGCCGAAATCGTCGCTGCAGAAGTCGCGAAGGCCCTCGGGGCACCCTGCGACACCGGCCTGCTGAGACGCTGCAGACGCACGGCCACGCAGACCCGCATCTCAGGCGAGGCCAAGGCCGCCAACGTGGCCGGAGCCTTCCGCGCCACGAAAAACGCCGCTTCACGGGTCTCGGGAAACGGCATTGGGCACATTCTGCTGATAGACGACGTCTTCACCTCGGGCGCGACCCTGGGCGAATGCCACAGGACCCTGCGGAAGGCCGTCGGAACGGCGGTGCGCATCTCTGCCGCCACCCTCGCCTACGCCGGTGAATAGCGCCGCTGCTGCACAGAAAGCTGCCGCGGGCGGAGCTCGCCCTCCGGCAGTAAGAACCTCCGCGCAACCCTATACTGCCGGCAGGGCGACTCCACCGCGGCAGCAGACAAAGCAGTGCCGCCGGACGGCACATATCATCCACGAGCAGGCTCTTTTTTCGCCTGCGAGGGATGCTTATAGCCGCAGGCGGCAGAAAGAATCCGGATGAACAGACACAAAAAAGCACCTGCATCAGCTGCAAGTGCTTGCGAACAAGAGAGTGGTCCCAGTAGGGCTTGAACCTACGACTCCCTGATTATGAGTCAGGTGCTCTAACCAACTGAGCTATGGGACCCGGAAGGGCGGTCTTGATACCGCCCGGTATCACACTTTGATTTCCACCTCAACTCCGGAAGGGAGCTCAAGCTTCATCAGGGCGTCCACGGTCTTGGCGTTGGAATCCTCGATGTCGAGCAGCCTGCGGTAGGAATCAAGCTCGAACTGCTCGCGAGACTTCTTGTTCACGAAGGTGGAGCGGTTCACGGTGAAGATCTTCTTGTTGGTGGGAAGAGGAATGGGGCCATTCACCTTCGCACCGGTAGACTTCACGGTCTCAACGATCTTGGACGCTGACTTGTCAACGAGCATATGATCGAAAGACTTGAGTTTAATTCTGATTTTCTGATTCATATCTGATTTTTCTCTTTTCGTTAACACTATTCGTCCTCAGGAACCTTGTATCCGCTCTTCTCGATGATGTCCTTGGCCATTGCGGCAGGAACCTCAGCGTAGTGGTCGAACGACATGGTGCTGGTGGCGCGTCCTGATGAGAGGGTGCGGAGCACGGTCACGTAGCCGAACTGCTCTGAAAGCGGAACGAAAGCCTTCACGATGCGGGCGCCGTTGGCGGTGGAATCCATGGCCACGATCTGTCCGCGGCGGCGGTTGAGGTCACCCACGATCTCTCCCATGTAGTCCTCCGGAGTCACCCTCGAGATTCATGATAGGCTCGAGAATGACAGGGTGGCATTTGGGGCAGGCGTGGCGGAAAGCCATGCGGGCGGCAAGCTCGAATGAGAGCTGGTCGGAGTCCACAGGGTGGAAGGAGCCGTCGAGCAGGGTGACTTTGAGAGACTGAACCTCATAGCCGGCGAGCACACCGTTGGCCATTGCTGACTCGAAGCCCTTCTGTACCGCGGGAACGAATTCCTTGGGCACGTTTCCTCCCTTGACCACATTCTCGAACTGAAGGCCCTGTACGCCCTCGTCGGCAGGTCCGATCTCGACGATGATGTCGGCGAACTTACCGCGGCCGCCGGTCTGCTTCTTGAAGACTTCGCGGTGCTGGGTGGTGGTGGTGATGGCCTCCTTGTAGTTGACCTGAGGCGCGCCCTGGTTGATCTCCACGCCGAACTCGCGGCGCAGACGATCGACGATGATATCGAGGTGGAGCTCGCCCATACCGCTGATCACTGTCTGACCCGTATCATGGTCGGTCTTGACGGTGAAGGTAGGATCCTCCTCCGCAAGCTTTCCGAGGGCGATGCCGAGCTTGTCGAGATCCTTCTGGGTCTTGGGCTCCACTGCGATTCCGATCACGGGATCAGGGAACTCCATGGACTCGAGGGCGATGTTGTAGCCTTCGGCGCAGATGGTGTCACCGGTGCGCAGGTCCTTGAATCCGACTGCGGCGCAGATGTCTCCGGCCTCGACGAACTCTATGGGGTTCTGGTGGTTGGAGTGCATCTGATACAGGCGCGCAACCCTCTCCTTCTTGCCGGAACGGGAGTTGAACACATATGAACCGGCGTCAAGATGTCCGGAATAAACCCTGACGTATGCCAAACGTCCCACGAAGGGGTCGGTTGCGATCTTGAACACCAGTCCGCAGAAAGGCTCGGATGCTGAAGGCTTGAGGTCGACCTCCTTGTTGGTGTTGAGGTCGGTAGCCTTGGTGTCACCGATGTCGAGAGGCGAGGGAAGGGAGATATCTCATCACCGCATCGAGCAGGAACTGCACGCCCTTGTTCTTGAATGAAGAACCGCAGCATGCGGGAACAATCTGCATTGCGATGGTACCCTTGCGCAGGGCGGCGATTATCTCCTCCTCGGTAATAGACTCGGGATCCTCGAAATACTTGTCCATGAGGGCGTCGTCGCACTCGGCGGCGGCCTCCACGAGCTTGTCTCTCCAGAGAGCCACGAGATCCTTCATCTCCGCGGGAACGTCCTTGATCTCGTAGTTCACGAGTTCTTCGCCGGCATCGTAGTAGATTGCCTTCTGGGCGATCAGGTCTACGATACCCTGGAACTTCTCCTCGGATCCGATGGGGAGGCAGATGGGCACTGCGGTGGCGCCGAGCTTGGTCTTGATTTCCTCGACACAGGCGAGGAAGTCGGCTCCGACACGGTCCATCTTGTTCACATAGGCAATCTTGGGCACATGATATTTGTCGGCCTGACGCCATACGGTCTCAGACTGGGGCTGGACACGGCCGACAGCGCAGAAGGTAGCGACAGTTCCGTCAAGGACACGAAGAGAACGCTCGACTTCCACCGTGAAGTCCACGTGGCCCGGAGTATCGATCAGATTGATCTGATAGGTCTCTCCGTTGTAATGCCAGAACGCGGTCGTAGCGGCCGAGGTGATGGTGATACCTCTTTCCTGCTCCTGAACCATCCAGTCCATGGTAGCGGCGCCTTCGTGAACCTCGCCGATCTTATGGGTCTTTCCGGTATAGAAAAGAATACGTTCGGAAGTGGTCGTCTTTCCGGCATCGATGTGAGCCATGATGCCGATGTTTCTCGTGTACTTAAGATCTCTTTTTGCCATCTGACGAAATCAACTAAAAACGGAAATGTGCGAATGCCTTGTTGGCTTCTGCCATCTTGTGCATGTCTTCCTTGCGCTTGTAGGCGCCGCCTTCGTTGTTGTATGCGGCGACGATCTCGGCGCAAAGTTTTTCTGCCATGGAGTGGCCTGAGCGCTTGCGGGCGAAGTTGATCATGTTCTTCATCGAGAGCGAAATCTTCCTTTCAGGACGCAACTCCGTGGGCACCTGGAAGTTGGCACCTCCGATACGGCGTGACTTCACCTCAATCTGAGGGGTCACGTTCTCGAGAGCCTTCCTCCAAATATCGAGAGGAGCCTTGTCAGAATCTTTCATCTTCTCGCCTACCAGATCAATGGCATCGTAAAAATAGAATACGCGATACTCTTCTTCCCCTGCAACATGAGATTGTTCACGAAACGCGTAACCTGCGTGTCGTGATACTTGGGATCAGGAAGTAGAATCCTCTTCTTAGGCTTTGCTTTTCTCATCTGTTAAAAGATTAAATTTTGTAATAAACCATCCCTTGCGGAGATTACTTCGGCCTCTTGGCGCCGTAGAGCGAGCGGGACTGGGTGCGTCCTTCAACTCCGGCTGTGTCCAAAGCGCCCCTGAGGATGTGGTAACGTACACCCGGAAGGTCCTTCACACGACCTCCGCGCACGAGCACGATGGAGTGCTCCTGGAGATTGTGGCCCTCGCCGGGAATGTAGGCATTGACCTCCTTCGCGTTGGTGAGACGCACACGTGCAACCTTACGCATCGCTGAGTTAGGCTTCTTGGGGGTCGTGGTATAGACCCTGACGCATACGCCACGCTTCTGAGGACAAGCATCCAGAGCACGGGATTTTGACTTAACCTCAATAACCTCGCGCCCCTTGCGAACCAATTGTTGAATTGTGGGCATAAATGGTTTTTAATAAAAATTATAAAAGCCCCCCCAAAATTTTGGGGGCTGCAAATATACGCAATTTTAAACAATTTGCAAAAGTATTGGATACAGAATTGGCGGACTACCTGTAGTTCGCGAATTCCACATCCTTTTCGGCCCTGGCGGCAAGCTCGGGGCAGGACGCCGCAACCTTGTCGAGGCAGGCATCCACGGCGGAGGAGTCACCCTCGCGGGCTGCGATCACGGCCTTGATGTAGTTGTCGAGGGCGAGTCACCGGTCTGCACCGCGGCCGCCTTGTCGAGGTCGCCGCTGAGAATGTAGGCCACGGCCTCGTTGTCGCTGCCGGTTCCGGCGAGGGTCGCCGCGGCGGCGTCATAGTCGCCCGACAGGATCTGCACCATGCCGAGATTAGCCTTGGCCTCATCGGTTCCGGCCTTCCTGAAGAGGTCGGCGGCAGCCTTGAGGTCGCCCCTTCTGGTATTCGCACACTCCGAGGGCGTTGGTCACGTCGGCGTCGGGGTTCTCTATCGCCTTGAGGTAGGCTGCGGCCTCGTCAGGCTGACGGTCGCCGAGGGCGAGCACCGCGAGGTTGAACCTGGCCCTGTCGGAGCCGTATCTTGAAACAGCCTCCTTGTAGATGTCGGCCTTGCCGTCCTTGTCCTCGACGACTGACGCCGCGCGGAGCAGGGCCTCCTCGTCAAGCACCTCGATCGCGGAATCCACGAGCTGGAGGAGCTCGGCGTCGGAGAAGTTGCGGTAGTCGACGTCGGCGATGAACCTCGCGCGGCGCAGCTCAGGGAAGACGTCCTTGCTGATTTCCTGGTATATCTGGGACATGTTGCGTATCTCCTCTCGCGCACGGCGGGGTCGCTGTACATCGAGAGCACGCGGAGAATCAGGTCCTTGTCCTCGACGTCGGAGTTCTGGACGGCCTCCTGGAAGCCCTCCCAGTCCTGGCCCACGCTCTGGACCTGCACGTCGCCGGCGGGCATGCCTCCGGTCACCTTGCCCCATGCCTTCTCGGCGGATTCGGCACGCCTGTCGGAAAGCTTGGCGTTGTACTCCTGGCCGCCGTCCGGAGAAGCGTAGGAAATGATCCTCGTTCCGGTCACGGTGTAGCGGGGGTCGCTCTCGATTTCATCGAGGGCTGCCTGCAGGCCCTGTACCGACTCCGAAGAGAGCTCGCTTTTTCTTCACCACGGCGGAGTTCACGTCGTAGAGCACCTGTCCCTCGGTGCTCTCGTGGAGCATCGGCCTGGTAGTTGTCCTTCTTGAAGGAGTAGGTTCCGCCGTTGTCGGCAAGCAGCTGGGTCACATTGCCTCCGTCAGCCACCTTGAGCGCGGGAATCTCCACGGCCGCATCCTTATAATAAAGGACACCGCGGAGCTCGAGGTAGGACTTCTCCATTCCGTCGGCATAGTCGAAGCTGACGTTCTCCTTCACGGAGCCGCCGTCGTATGAGACCACGGGATAGTTGTCCTTGACCTTCTCGCCCTGATAGGTGAAGGTCTTGCCGGCAACCTCGCCGCCCTCATATACGAGGACGGGGGTCACCTCCAGAATCGTCTTGGGATAGAAGTACCTTTCGGGGAAGGTAACCGTGATTTCAGCATCCACCTTGTCGCCTACGAGGGCGAGAACCTCGGGGGTGCATGATATTCTGACATTCTCGGCGAGAGCCATCTGCTCGGTCCTTGACTTTCCGCAGGAAGCCGCGGCGAGAATCACTGCACTGAATGCAAAAAGTTTAATAACTCTTTTCATAACCAAACTAGTTTATTGAAACGACCATCAAATTTCCGGCCTGAAAGCAAAAATAAGGAAATTTCCTTAACTTTGCTCCTATGGATTCCCAAGAACTCCAAAGACTGAAGAACAAATACGACATCGTCGGAAACGACCCCGGCCTGAACCGCGCCATCGAGACTGCTGTGGCCGTGGCCCCGACCGACCTCACCGTGCTCATCACGGGCGAGAGCGGTGTCGGCAAGGAGAACATACCCCAGATCATACACCAGCACAGCAGGCGCCGGACGGGCAGGTACCTCGCAGTCAACTGCGGAGCGATACCGGAAGGAACCATCAACGCCGAACTTTTCGGTCACGAGAAGGGAGCTTTCACCGGCGCCATAGGCGAGAGGAAGGGCTACTTCGAAGAGGCCGACGGAGGTACACTCTTCCTCGACGAGATCGGCGAACTCCCGAAGGAGACGCAGGCGCTGCTGCTGAGGGTTCTCCAGGACGGCGAATATATAAAGGTAGGTTCATCGAAGGTCGAGAAGACCGACGTCCGCATCATCGCGGCCACCAATGTCAACCTCGCATACGCGGTGGCTACCGGAAAGTTCCGGGAGGACCTCTACTACCGCCTCACCGGCATCCAGATTCTCATGCCCGCGCTGCGCGACCGGGAGAAGGACGACATCTACCTTCTGTTCCGGAAGTTCTCCACCGACTTCGCCGAGAAATACGGGCTCTGCAAGGTCAGCCTCACCCACGAGGCGATAACCGCGCTGACCTCCTACCGCTGGCCCGGAAACATCCGCCAGCTCAAGAACGTGGCGCAGACCGTCACCGCCCTGGAGTCGAAGCCGCTCACCTCAGGCCCGGAGCGCGTGGAGATCGGCCCCGAGACCCTGCTGTCCTACATTCCCCGGGAGAGCGGCGCCCTGGTCACTTCCGGCCCGGAAAACTCAGGCTCGATGTCGGACGACGACAGACAGCGCATCATCAGCGCCATCTACGTGCTCAAACAGGAGGTGGACCGCCTGCGCGGCATAGTGGAGTCGCTCCAGAAGCAGCCGCCGAAGGCGGAGGCCCCCCGGCTCATCGAAGCCTGGCGCGAAGACAGGCAACAGCCGGACGAAGCCGCGCCCGAAGAGGCCGGAGACGAGCCGATGTCGATACGGAAGGCCAACGACGACCTCATAGAGAAATGCCTCGCGAAGCACGGCGGGAAAGTCAAGCCCGCGGCCGCCGAGCTCGGCATATCCGAACGCACCATATATCGTAAACTGGCAGAAAAGAAGAACGGGAAATGAACATCAGAAGAGCAGCGGCCATAGTCACGGCGGCAGTCGCGATACTGTTCGGAACCGCCTCGTGCGGCATATACTCCTTCTCCGGAACTTCCATCCAGCCGGACGTCCGCACCATCACCATAAACTACTTCGAGTACAAGGCGCTCCAGGTGAACCCCACGCTCAGCAACGACCTCACCGAGGCCCTGCGCCAGCGTTTCCGGCAGATGACCAGCCTCGAGCAGGTGGACCAGGAAGGCGACCTCGAGATCACCGGCGAGATCACCGGCTACAGCGTGTCGGCATCTTCCGTGACCGCGCAGGAGGTGGCCGCGCAGAACAGGCTCACGGTGACGGTCAGAGTCAGTTTCATGAACCGCAAATATCCGGAAGACGACTTCGACGGCCCGAACTTCTCGGGCTATGCGGACTACGACTCCTCCCAGTCGCTCGACGCCGTGCAGTCGACGCTGTGCGAGGAAATAGTGGACAAGCTCGTGGAGGACATATTCAACGCGACAGTGGCACAATGGTAAACATCATCGACATACACAGGCTGACCCTGGAGGAGCTCAGCGGAGTGGTGGACCTCTACCCCTGGTACGGGGCCGCCCGGATGGAACTCTGCCGCCGCATGGCGGAGCTCGGCGCGCTGTCCGAAAGCCAGGTCGCGCGCACGGCGCTGCACATCGCATCCGCCGACTGCTCTACGAGCTCGTGAAGGGAGGGAAGAAGGCCGACTGCTCCGACAAGGACGCCAGGAAGCTCTTCGAGTCCTACGTCAGCAGCCCCGCGGAGACGCAGCAGAAACGGGTCCGCGCGGTCGGCGGCGACTACTTCTCGCAGGAGGAGTACGACACCGTGCGGCGCAGCGAAGACCGCATATTCTCGCGTTTCGCGACCAAGGCCAGGGAGGAGGGATACACCGACACCGACGACGACAGATTCATGGATTTCTGCACCGAGACTCTCGCAAAAATCTATCTTGAACAGGATTACAGGGAGCAGGCCATCGACATTTATTCGAAGTTAAGTTTGCGTTATCCGGAAAAAAGTGTTTACTTTGCATCCCTCATTGACGAAATAAAACAAAAAGAACAATAGAAAATGAACGTCCTGTTTATAATTCTGACGGTTGTCATCGTCCTCGCGGCTATTCTGCTCATCATCGTCGTGCTGCTGCAGAACGGCAAGGGAGCCGGAATGGCCAGCAACTTCGTTGCAGGCAACCAGACCCTCGGAGTGCCGCCAGACCGCCGACATCCTCGAAGAAGATCACCTGGGGCCTCGTGGCCTTCATCCTCGTTCTCTCAGTGGCGGCGTCATTCACCACCGGAAGCACCTCTGGAGCCGGCATAGACATCACCGACAAGATCGAGAACGTGACGGACAACGCACAGCCCGCCTTCCCTTCCGCTCCCATACAGCAGGAAGCTCCGACCACCGAAGGCACTCCCGAGGCTGCCGCAGAATAGTTTTCCGGAGCACTGACAATTTGTCAGTGGAATGTGATTTGAACGGTTATCGCCGGTCCCACAAAGGGCCGGCGATAATTGATTATGGAAAACAGCAAGTACGAATTCTTAAGCAAATATGCCATCGACCTCAATGAGGCCGCGGCAAAAGGAAAACTCGACCCTGTCATCGGCAGGGACGAGGAGATACGAAGAGTCCTGCAGATCCTCAGCCGGAGAACCAAGAACAACCCTATCCTGGTCGGCGAACCGGGCGTGGGCAAGACCGCGATTTCCGAAGGCATAGCCCAGAAGATAGTCAACGGGCAGGTACCCGAGAACCTGAAGAACCGCAAGGTGTTCTCACTCGACATGGGAGCGCTGATAGCGGGTGCGAAATATCAGGGCGAATTCGAGGAGAGGCTCAAGGGAGTCGTGAAGGAAGTCGTGGACAGCGACGGACAGATCATCCTGTTCATCGACGAGATCCACACCCTCGTGGGCGCCGGACGCTCGTCCGGCGCGATGGATGCGTCCAACATCCTGAAGCCCGCACTGGCGCGCGGCGAACTGCGCACCATAGGCTCCACCACCCTCGACGAGTACCAGAAATACTTCGAACAGGACAAGGCGCTCGAGCGCCGTTTCCAGAAGGTGATGGTAGACGAGCCCACCCCGGCCGAGTCGATCGCCATCCTCAGGGGTCTGAAGGAGAAATACGAGAATCACCACAGGGTGAGCATCGAGGATGACGCGCTGATCGCGGCCGTGAACCTCAGCCACCGCTACATCACCAACCGTTTCCTTCCGGACAAGGCCATAGACCTCGTGGACGAGGCCGCCTCGAAAGCTCCGTCTGGAGATGAACTCAGTGCCCGAGCCCATCGACGAGCTCAACAGCAAAATCCGTCAGCTCGAAATCGAGAAGGAGGCCATCAAGCGAGAGGGCACCAGCCTCAAGTCCGAGAAGATTGACGAGGACCTCAGGCAGAGCAAGACCGAGAGGGACGCGCTGATGAAGCGCTGGAACGAGGAGAAGGGCATAGTCACCGAACTCAACAACCTGCGCCAGAACCTCGAAGACTACAAGCGCGACGCAGCCATAGCCGAGCGTGAAGGCAACTACGGCAAGGTGGCCGAGATTCGCTACGGCAAGATGGCCCAGGCCCAGAGCCGCATCGAGGAGCTCTCAGCGAAGCAGGCTGCCATAAAGGACCCTATAATAACTGAGTCCGTGACGCCCGAAGACATCGCAGAGATTGTGGCCCGCTGGACCGGCATCCCGGTGAACAGGATGCTCGAAAGCGAGAAGGACAAGCTGCTGCGAATGGAGACCGAACTCCACAAGAGGGTGGTCGGACAGGACAAGGCCATCAGCGCTGTTTCTGACGCCGTCCGCCGCAGCCGTGCCGGACTCTCCAACGAACACAGGCCCATCGGCTCGTTCCTGTTCATGGGCAGCACCGGCGTCGGCAAGACCGAGCTCGCGAAGGCTCTCGCGGAGTTCCTGTTCAACGACGAGAGCATGATGACCCGAATCGACATGAGCGAATACCAGGAAAGCCACACCGTCAGTCGTCTCATCGGCGCTCCTCCGGGATACGTCGGATACGACGAGGGCGGCCAGCTCACCGAGGCCGTAAGGCGCAAGCCCTACTCCGTGGTGCTGCTCGACGAGATAGAGAAGGCTCATCCCGATGTCTTCAACGTCCTGCTGCAGGTGCTCGACGACGGACGCCTGACCGACAACAAGGGCCGCACGGTGGACTTCAAGAACACCATCCTGATCATGACCTCCAACCTCAAGGAGGAGGAGCTGAGGCTGCGCATGCGTCCGGAGTTCATCAACCGTATCGACGAGATCGTGACCTTCGACCCGCTCAGCAAGGACGACATCAGGCAGATCGTGCGCATACAGATGGACATCCTGCGCAGGAAGCTCGAAGACGAGAACGTGGAACTGAGCTTCACCAAAGCCTTCGAGGACGACATGGTCGAAAACGGCTACGACCCTGAATACGGCGCAAGGCCCGTCAAGAGGCTCATCCAGCGCGAGCTCGTCAACCAGCTCGCCAAGGCCATCCTCGAAGGGCGCATCCGAAGGGGCGCATAGAGGAGATCTCTGCGGCGGGGCCGTACTTCGTACACGAGAGCGGCGGCCGCGTGGACGGCTACTGCTATGCTCACCGGCTTGGGCAGAGAGCGGCATACGAGGGGAGCATGGAGCTCTCGCTCTACCTCGCGCCGTCCTGCACCGGAAAGGGAATCGGCAGCGAACTGATGGGAAAGATGATAGAGGAATGCCGCACACGCGGCTACAGGGCGCTTTTCTGCCTGGTCACGGACGACAACGAAGCCAGCAAGGCGCTGTGCTCCAGGTTCGGTTTCGAGAGGGTCGGCTGCCTGAAAGCCGCCGGAATGAAATTCGGCAGACTGCTCGATCTCGGCTATTACGAACTTTTGCTGTAAATTTGCCGTCGTGGACAAAGTTATTTTCATATCTGTCGTCAGAGACTTCGCCATGTACGACAGACTCGTGCGCAACAACCCGAAGAATGCCGGAGATGAATTCGTATGCTTCGACAACCGGAAGGAGAACGTCGGAGTTGCCGAGCGTTACAATTCATTTCTCGACTCCTACGACTACGAATCGCCAGCGTGGTTCGTCTTCTGCCACGAAGACTGGGAAACAAAGGAGGATCTGACCGAAAACTTGGCGGCCTTGCATATGACCACCTATACGGACCATAGGCGCGACGACCATAGTCACCGCTAAAACCGTATACCATTATACCCGCGGATTCTGCCGACAGTCAGACCGCGACGGAAGGAGGCCGACCAGATGCAAAGGCCTGTATCCGAAAGGCAGAGTAGACACCTTCGACTGCCAGTGTCTGATTGTGCACTCCTCCACCATACTTCAGCATCGCCTGCGATTCGACCCCGCATTCACCTTCGACCTCTACGTGGAGGACTTCTGCATAAACGCATATGAAAAATACGGAATAACGTCCGAAATCCTCCCTCTGGACTGTCAGCACTGGTCCTATGGCAGTGTTTCCGAACGTTTCCGGGAACTGAAGGCTATTCTGGACTCGAAGTGCAGCGGAATCTACAGCACCACGGCTGACAATGCAGTCCTCGGCAATGCCGGTTCACGCAAAAGTCAGTTTTTCGCCCGGTTCTTTCTGAACCACCCCGAAAAATACATCCTCCTTCTGAAAGAAAAACTTAGGTAAGGTGTGCATCAAAAAAGACCAGCATGGCCTAAAAACTTTGCGCCGGATCTAAAATCCGGCGCAAAGTGTCTTGATTCATGGAGCGGAAAACGGGACTCGGACGCGACCTCAACCTTGGCAAGGTTGCGCTCTACCAACTGAGCTATTTCCGCAAAACCGCGTTCATCAGGCGTAACCCGTATGAAT
>VOFD01000329.1_pt1 | contig 38000 bp, 28 predicted proteins | sample 5384101 | NCBI WGS metagenome assembly VOFD01 (sample SAMN12384723, study PRJNA508395) | human gut metagenome | isolation source: healthy gut C | host: Homo sapiens
ACTGCATTACCAGTACGTCAGCAGGATGTCAAGACCTGGTAAGGTTCTTCGCGTTGCTTCGAATTAAACCACATGCTCCACCGCTTGTGCGGGTCCCCGTCAATTCCTTTGAGTTTCATTCTTGCGAACGTACTCCCCAGGTGGAATACTTAATGCGTTTGCTTCGGCACCGAAGAGCTTTGCGCTCCCCGACACCTAGTATTCATCGTTTACGGCGTGGACTACCAGGGTATCTAATCCTGTTTGCTCCCCACGCTTTCGAGCCTCAACGTCAGTTACTGTCCAGCAGGCCGCCTTCGCCACTGGTGTTCCTCCTAATATCTACGCATTTCACCGCTACACTAGGAATTCCGCTTTCCTCTCCAGCACTCTAGCTATGCAGTTTCAAATGCACCCTACGTATTACCGCGGCTGCTGGCACGTATTTAGCCGGAGCTTCTTAGTCAGGTACCGTCATTATCTTCCCTGCTGATAGGGCTTTACATCCCGAAAGACTTCTTCACCCACGCGGCGTCGCTGCATCAGGGTTTCCCCCATTGTGCAATATCCCCCACTGCTGCCTCCCGTAGGAGTTTGGACCGTGTCTCAGTTCCAATCTGGCCGTTCGGTCTCTCAACCCGGCTACTGATCGTCGCCTTGGTAGGCCGTTACCCTGCCAACCAGCTAATCAGACGCGGGCCCATCCTGTACCACCGGAGTTTTTCCTGATATGCCATGCGGCATTACAGGCTTATGCGGTATTAGCAGTCGTTTCCAACTGTTGTCCCCCTGTACTGGGCAGGTTGCCCACGCGTTACTCACCCGTCCACTCAGTAAACGGCTTCTTCCTCCCGAAGGATTCTGATGCCGCCTCTTCGTTCGACTTGCATGTGTTAGGCGCGCCGCCAGCGTTCATCCTGAGCCAGGATCGAACTCTCAAATTATTATAATCCTGAACCGGACTCCCTTCAGCTTTCGCTTTCTGGCTGTTTCCGTTTCGTCTTTACTTAAACTTTGTTTAAGGAATGGATTCTTCCGAATCCTCACGAGGTCGTTTAATTCAAACCTTTAGGTTTGTGAACTTTCGTTCTTGCCTCTGAAAAATCATTTTTTAATGAATTTTCAGGGTTGTCTAATTATCAATTTTCAAGGTTCGCTCTCTGCTTTGTTCTACTCTAGGAAGACCTCTGTGTAATATCGTCACCGGCTACACCACCAGTATGGAATGTTCTCATAGTAAGCTGTGTACCAGGTTCACCGATTGACTGAGCAGCAATAATTCCGACAGCTTCACCAACCTGAACAGCATCACCTGTTGCCATGTTAGCGCCGTAACATTTAGCGCATATACCGATATGAGATTTACAGGTAAGGATAGTCCTTATCTTAACGCTTGCCTTATCGCCCTGTTCTATAATTGCCTTTGTATTGACGATACGCGCTGCGCGCTTAGGTGTAATCATATGATTGGCTTTAACGATAATTTCACCGTTGTCATCATATATTGTTTCACATGAATATCTTCCTGTAATTCTTTCTTCAAGAGTTTCTATTACTTCTTTTCCATCCATGAAGCCTCTTATATCCATTCCCGGAATCTCATCAGTTCCTGCACAGCAGTCCACTTCTCTTATAATGAGTTCCTGAGATACGTCAACCAGACGTCTTGTAAGGTATCCTGAGTCAGCAGTACGAAGAGCTGTATCGGAAAGTCCCTTTCTTGCTCCGTGTGCAGAAATGAAATACTCAAGTACATCGAGTCCTTCACGGAAATTAGACTTAATAGGAAGCTCTATAGTACGTCCTGATGTATCTGCCATAAGTCCACGCATACCTGCAAGCTGCTTAATCTGCTTATCAGAACCACGCGCACCGGAATCAGCCATCATGAATATATTATTATATTTATCAAGACCCTTCATAAGCGCTACCGTAATATCATCATCAGCTGCTTTCCATGTCTCAATAACTGCTTTATAACGTTCTTCTTCGGTAAGAAGACCACGTCTAAAGTTCTTTGCAATCTTTTCTATTGTATTTTCTGCATTATCAAGAATCTGTTTTTAGCTTCCGGCACGGTCATATCCGATATGGAAACAGTCATTGCAGCTCTTGTTGAATATTTGTAACCAAGTGACTTAATGGAATCCAAAATTTCAGCAGTCTTAGTTGCGCCGTGAGTATTAATACATTTCTCAAGAATCTGTTTAAGCTGCTTCTTTCCAACATGGAAATCTATATCTCAAGCTTAAGGAAATTCTCATCCTTTGTCCTGTCAACAAAGCCAAGGTCCTGAGTTATTATCTCATTAAACAGGAATCTTCCAAGTGTGGATTCAATAATTCTTGATTCTTTTTCACCGTCAGCATTAATTCCTGTACGACGTACCTTAATACGTGAATGGAGTGTAAGATATCCATTCTCATATGCTGTAATAGCCTCATTTATATTCTTAAACGATTTGCCTTCACCTTTAGCTCCCGGTCTTTCCTGAGTAAGGTAATATATACCAAGAACCATATCCTGCGACGGTACGGCAACAGGACCACCGTCAGAAGGCTTAAGCAGGTTATTTGGCGAAAGCAGAAGGAAACGGCACTCTGCCTGTGCTTCAACCGAAAAGAGGAAGATGCACTGCCATCTGATCACCGTCAAAGTCAGCGGTCTGGCAGATTGTCCATTATGTCGATATACTCGTCCTCAGTAAGCAGGTCCATCTTGTGTGAACCGTTCACTTCAACGCCTTCCGAGTCTTTCTTCCCTTCCATGACACCAGGCTGGATTACGATGTACTTCTCGTAATAAATAACAGCGTCAAGTTTCTTTGTTGGAAGACCAAGCAGATATCCTATCTTATTTGGCAAAGAACGGAAATACCAAATATGAGCCACCGGCACAACCAGTTCTATGTGTCCAGTCCGCTCACGGCGCACTTTCTTCTCTGTAACCTCCACACCGCAACGGTCACAGACTATACCTTTATATCTTATGCGCTTGTACTTTCCGCAGGCGCATTCGTAATCCTTTGTAGGACCGAAAATTCTCTCACAGAACAGACCATCGCGCTCAGGCTTGTAAGTACGGTAGTTTATGGTTTCAGGCTTAGTGACCTCACCATATGAATTTTCGAGGATCTCCTCAGGCGACGCGAGACTGATGGTGATCTTCGTAAAATTACTCTTTATCTTTGTATCTTTCTTGAAAGCCATATTTCTTATGTTATATTTGTTATGTAAAGAGTTCAATTTTTAGTCAAGAGTTATGCTCAAGCCAAGACCACGAAGTTCGTGCAGCAACACGTTAAGTGACTCCGGAATTCCAGGCGTAGGCATAGGCTCACCCTTTACTATCGCCTCATAAGCCTTTGAACGTCCAACAACGTCGTCCGACTTTATCGTAAGTATCTCCTGAAGCACATGGCTTGCGCCAAATGCCTCCAAAGCCCAGACTTCCATCTCTCCGAAACGCTGGCCACCAAACTGAGCCTTACCTCCAAGCGGCTGCTGCGTGATGAGCGAATACGGACCGATGCTACGGGCGTGCATCTTATCCTCTACCATGTGACCGAGTTTGAGGAAGTAAGTTATGCCGACAGTGGCAGGCTGGTCGAACTGTTCTCCTGTCTCACCATCATAAAGATGTGTTGAACACAGGCGCGGCAAACCGGCCTTGTCTGTCCATTCCTGGAGATCATCCAATTTTGCGCCATCGAAAATGGGTGTTGCAAACTTCACGCCAAGACGTTTGCCCGCAGCTCCAAGAATGGCCTCGAAAATCTGTCCCAGGTTCATACGAGACGGCACGCCAAGGGGATTGAGCACAAGATCTACAGGACGTCCGTCCTCCAGGAACGGCATGTCTTCCTGGCGCACAACCTTCGATACGATGCCCTTGTTTCCGTGGCGTCCGGCAAGTTTGTCGCCAACACCGATCTTACGTTTCTTTGCCACATACACCTTGGCCATCTGAAGTATGCCTGAAGGCAGCTCATCACCTATTGTTATGGCGAACTTACGACGTTTAAGTTCGGCGTCAAGAAGCTTGTACTTCTTTATGAAGTTCATTATAAGCTTCTGGATAAGCATGTCGGTATGCTCGTCGCCGGTCCAATTGTTTGACTGTATGCCGTCATACTCGAGGTTCTTAAGTTGGGCAATTGTAAACTTACTGCCCTTGGTGATAATCTCGGCGCCGGTATAGTCTTTTATGCCCATCGAAGTCTTATCCTCTGTAAGAGCGAGAAGCTTGTCCACAAGGATGTCTTTCAAATCGTCTATTTTGGCTGCGTACTCTTCGTCTATCTTGGCAAGGACAACCTTGTCCTGCTGCTTTGAAGCACGAGTCTTAACCGCACGTGAGAACAACTTTTTGTCAATGACCACACCTGTCAGCGAAGGATTGGCTTTCAAAGAAGAATCTTTCACGTCACCAGCCTTATCACCGAATATGGCACGGAGAAGCTTCTCCTCCGGTGAAGGATCACTCTCACCCTTGGGCGAGATTTTACCGATGAGAATGTCTCCAGGCTCCACACGCGCACCGACACGGATTATGCCGTTGTCATCAAGATCTTTGGTGGCCTCCTCACTGACATTCGGGATATCACTTGTAAACTCTTCCATGCCGCGCTTGGTCTCACGCACATCGAGTGAATACTCGTCAACATGGACAGAAGTCAAAATGTCTTCACGCACGACACGCTCATTCAGCACAATCGCATCCTCGTAATTATATCCCTTCCAAGGCATGTATGCGACAAGCAGGTTGCGTCCGAGAGCAAGCTCTCCATTCTCAGTAGCATATCCCTCTGTAAGAATATCGCCTTTCTTAACCCTCTGTCCCTTGTCACAAATCGGGCGGAGGTCTATCGTCATATTTTGGTTGGTACGGCGGAACTTGGGAATTCTGTATTCCTTAAGCGCAGGCTCAAAGCTTACAAACTCCTCTTCCTCCGTCCTGTCATAAAGTATTCGTATTGTCGTTGCGTCAACATACTCTATTACGCCATCACCTTCAGCGGTAATCATTGTGCGTGAATCCACACAAACCTGTTTCTCGATACCTGTTCCTACAATAGGAGCCTCATTATGAAGCAAAGGCACAGCCTGGCGCATCATGTTGCTACCCATCAACGCACGGTGGGCGTCGTCATGTTCCAAGAACGGGATAAGGCCAGCGGCTATTGAAGCGATCTGCTGAGGCGAAACGTCCATGAGATCAACCTCTACCGGCGGAACAACAGGGAAGTCAGCATCCTGACGGCACTTCACGACATCTCGTATGAACGTGCCGTCATCGTTAAGCGGAGCGTTGCCTTGGCCTATTATATGATCTTCCTCCTCTTCAGCCGTGAGGTAAACGATATGGTCGTTGTCCAAATCCACAATTCCGTCTTTCACCCTACGATAAGGAGTCTCTATGAAACCAAGGTCGTTGATCTTTGCATAGACGCAAAGCGATGAAATAAGTCCGATGTTGGGGCCTTCAGGACTCTCAATCGGGCAAAGACGGCCATAGTGGGTATAATGTACGTCGCGCACCTCGAATCCGGCACGTTCACGCGACAAGCCGCCAGGGCCAAGGGCTGACAGACGACGCTTGTGAGTAACCTCGGCAAGAGGATTGGTCTGATCCATAAATTGCGACAACGGATTAGTACCGAAGAACGAATTTATGACGCTTGATATTGTCTTCGCATTGATCAAGTCTGTCGGCGTGAACACCTCGTTGTCACGCACATTCATGCGTTCGCGAATGGTACGGCTCATACGGGCCAATCCTATCGAGAACTGATTGCTCAACTGCTCTCCAACCGTACGTACACGGCGATTACTCAAATGGTCAATATCGTCAACAGTGGCATTCGAATTAACCAATTGGATGAGATACTTTATAATCTCAATAATATCCTCTTTAGTCAAGATGCGGACATCCATGTCCGTATCCAAACCTAGCTTTTTGTTTATACGGTAACGGCCAACAGTGCCAAGGTCATAACGCTTGTCCGAGAAGAACAAGTTTTGGATAACCTCACGAGCACTGGCGTCATCGGCTGGATCCGCATTACGAAGTTGCCTGTATATATAAAGGACAGCCTCTTTCTCTGAGTTGCTCGGATCTTTCTGTAAAGTATTAAAGATTATTGAATATTTGCTTGCAGCATCAGCATCCTTATGCAAAAGGATTGTATTAGCACCGCTGTCAACAATGTCGTCGATATTGTCCTTGGTTATTTCAGTCTCGCGTTCCATGATGACCTCATTACGCTCGATTGAAACGACCTCACCCGTATCCTCATCGACAAAATCCTCATTCCAACTCTTCAAAACTCTTGCCGCCAACTTACGGCCTATCGCCTCCTTCATATTCTTTTTGTTCACCTTGACTTCTTCAGCCAAGTCGAATATCTGGAGGATATCCTTATCAGTCTCGAACCCGATAGCCCTAAGCAAAGTAGTTACCGGCAACTTCTTTTTCCTGTCGATGTAGGCATACATCACATTGTTGATATCAGTGGCAAACTCGATCCAAGAGCCCTTGAACGGAATTATACGCGCCGAATAAAGCACAGTGCCGTTGGCATGCACGCCCTGACCGAAGAACACGCCCGGCGACCTGTGCAGCTGTGATACCACCACACGCTCGGCACCGTTGATAATAAATGTGCCGTTGTCAGTCATATAAGGAATCGTCCCAAGGAACACGTCCTGGATGAATGTGCCAAAGTCCTCATGGTCGGGATCTGTACAATACAGCTTCATCTTGGCCTTAAGGGGTACGCTGTATGTCAATCCGCGCTCAAGACACTCATCTATGGTATAACGAGGCGGATCGATATAGTAATCCAAGAACTCAAGAACGAAATTATTTCGCGTATCGGTGATAGGGAAATTCTCCGCGAATACCTTATACAAACCGTCATTCTTGCGTTCTTCAGGCGGAGTGTCCAACTGCAAGAAGTCCCTGAAAGACTTTAATTGCACATCAAGAAAATCCGGATACGGCATCGGATTTTTCACGCTGGCAAAATTTACTCTGTTATCAACAATTTTTGAAGCCATTACAGATTTATGTTACCGTTATAAATGCCACCTTTCCAAACAACATGCCGGCAATAGCAGAATCAAAACTTGCCGGCAGATACAGCGGTGGATGACTGCATCCATGTTAAGACACAAAAAGGTTAAGACTCTCCGACTGGGAGAATCTTAACCCGTATATTTAAGAAGCCTTGAATTACTTAAGCTCTACCTTAGCACCAGCCTCTTCGATGGCCTTCTTAAGGTTCTCTGCCTCGTCCTTAGACAGACCTTCCTTCAATGTTGAAGGAGCACCGTCAACGAGATCCTTTGCTTCCTTCAGGCCAAGGCCACAAGCCTCCTTAACAGCCTTTACAACCTGGAGCTTAGCACCGCCAACCTCAGCGAGCACAACATCAAAAGATGTCTTCTCCTCAGCCTCGGCAGCTGCACCACCTGCAGCAGGGCCAGCAGCAACAGCAACGGCTGCAGCAGCGGGTTCAATTCCATACTCGTCCTTCAGGACTGTTGCCAACTCGTTTACTTCTTTAACTGTCAAATTAACCAATTCTTCAGCAATAGCTTTGATATCTGCCATTTTATTCTAAATTTTAATGTTTTTAAATGTTAATTGTATGGGTGATTACTTATTCAGGACGCTCGCCTAATGTCTTGAGTACACCATGAATGGTGTTGGCGCCTGACTGAAGAGCCGAAACAACGTTCTTTGCCGGAGACTGGAGCAAAGCGACAATCTCTGCAATAACCTCGTTCTTGCTCTTGAGTGATGCAAGTTCTTCCAACTTGTCCGCACCTACATAGATGCTTTCCTCTGCATATGCAGCCTTCAAAGCAGGAATGCCCTCCTTAGTATACTTCTTAAGCAACTTTGCGGGCACATTGGCCGTCTCACAGAAAAGCACAGCCGTACTACCCTTAAGGCAACCGTACAAAGGCTCATAATCAACATCCGAAGCCTCGAAAGCCTTGTGGAGAAGAGTATTCTTCACAACGACCATCTTGATTTCGTTCTTGAAGCACTCGCGACGAAGCTTGCTTGTAGCGCCGGCATTCAGTCCCGTCACGTCAACGAGGTAGAAATGAGGATACGCCTTCAGCTTCTCTCCGAGTTCTACAACTACAGTATCTTTAATTTCTTTCTTCATCTTACAAAACTTTTAGAGTTATTCAACTGATTTAGGATCAATCTTGATACCCCTACTCATCGTGCTCGAAATATAGATACTCTTGACATATGTACCTTTGGCAGCAGCAGGTTTCAACTTGATTACAGTAGCGATAAACTCCTTCGCATTCTGATAAATCTGTTCCGCAGAGAAAGACACCTTGCCTATTGAAGCATGGATGATACCGGTCTTGTCAACCTTAAAGTCTATCTTACCCTGCTTTACCTCTTTAACTGCTTTAGCAACATCCATAGTTACGGTGCCGCTCTTGGGGTTAGGCATCAAGCCACGCGGACCGAGAACACGGCCGAGAGGTCCGATCTTACCCATGCACGACGGCATTGTGATGATAACATCGATGTCGGTCCAGCCACCCTTGATCTTCTCGATATATTCGTCGAGGCCAACATAATCAGCGCCGGCTTCTTTTGCAGCAGCCTCAGCATCAGGTGTACAAAGGCACAACACACGTGTAACCTTACCAGTTCCGTTAGGAAGAGAGACAACGCCTCTCACCATCTGGTTAGCCTTACGTGGGTCAACGCCCAAGCGTACATCGATATCAAGAGAAGCGTCAAACTTCGTCGTGGTAATCTCCTTGACAAGTTCAGCTGCTTCCATCAAAGAGTATGCTTTCCCTGCTTCAACCTTATCAGCTACTGATTTTTGATTTTTTGTCAGTTTACTCATCTTCTTGAAGTTATAAATTATTTACCAGGGAACTCCCCTTTTACAGTGATACCCATGCTTCTTGCAGTTCCTGCGACAAGCTTCATGGCCGACTCAACGGTAAAGCAGTTGAGGTCTGCCATCTTGTCCTCGGCAATTGCACGAACCTGATCCCATGTTACGCTAGCAACCTTCTTACGGTTAGGCTCAGCCGAACCACCCTTGACCTTAGCTGCCTCCATAAGCTGAACTGCAGCAGGAGGAGTCTTGATTTCGAAAGTGTACGACTTGTCAGCATAGTAAGTGATAACGACCGGAAGAACTTTTCCTGCCTTATCTTGGGTTCTGGCGTTGAATTCCTTGCAGAATCCCATGATGTTAATACCCTTTGAACCTAGAGCGGGTCCTACGGGAGGAGAGGGATTTGCAGCGCCACCTTTAATCTGTAATTTGATTAATCCAGCAACTTCTTTAGCCATTTCTTTCGTTTATTAAAAAATTGGTGATATAAAAGAACACACGCATCCGTAACAATGCGTCATTCTTTTCTTCAACAAGCACATACCCCGGGAAGATGGTTTTTCTCCTTCACCACCCTTTGCCGTTACGCAAAGTAGCATGACCTTTTCCATCGGTATAACACCTGGGAAACGAACTTTCCAAAGCATTGCCCTTTTCAATTTCGGCGTCGATATATTCCTTCACCTTAGCTTTCCTTTCCACTCACAGCACGGCACGCATAACGTACCATTTCATTACCTGAATCTGCCATTTCCCTTAACGGATTAATTAGGATAGACAGTACTCCATGACAAACCTAAACACAGAATCCATAATGAAAACAACCAATCGCAATGATCAAGGGAAGCAGATAATACTACTACTGCACTGTTAGTAAGTTCTGAACGAGTCGGCCAAGTAGTTTTATGGGCAAGCTCATCATAGATTCCTTACAATATTGAAAATCTTCTTAAACATATTCTTTATCTTTAGCACGGGAGGAGAGGCTCGAACTCCCGACACCCGGTTTTGGAGACCGGTGCTCTACCAACTGAGCTACTCCCGTAAAAATAGGCTCCCGTCTACAAGGCGAGAGCCTTATGATTGTCAAATCTTCAGATTAGTCGATGATTTCAGTGATCTGACCAGCACCTACCGTACGGCCACCTTCGCGGATAGCGAAACGCAGACCTACGTTCAATGCAACGGATAAGTCCGGATCACCGTGATTGGTCCACGTTATCCCCGGCATTACCATCTCCACGCCTTCCGGCAGAGAAATTTCACCCGTGCAGTCCATCGTACGGAGATAGAACTGAGGACGATACTTGTTTCCGAACGGAGTGTGACGGCCGCCTTCCTCTTTCTTCAGAACGTAGATAGAAGCCTTGAAGCCAGAGTGAGGAGTGATGACCCGGATGGGTAATTACCATACCGCGCTTGATTTCGGTCTTTTCAATACCGCGAAGCAACAGACCTACGTTGTCGCCAGCTTCGCCTTCGTCCAAAATCTTACGGAACATTTCGACACCGGTAACGACAGACTTCTTGTCTTCGCCCAAGCCCAGAATTGAACTTCGTCGCCAACCTTAACGACACCAGTTTCGATACGGCCAGTAGCCACAGTACCACGACCAGTGATAGAGAACACGTCCTCGACAGGCATCAAGAAGGGCTTTCGAGCTCAACGTCGCGAACCGGCTCTTGAATCCAAGTGTCGCAAGCGTCCATCAGTTCCATAACCTTCTCTTCCCATTCGGGCACACCGTTCAAAGCCCCAAGGCAGAACCGCGGATGATCGGAGTATCCTCTTCGAAGTCATAGGCAGCCAACAACTCGCGCATTTCCATTTCCACGAGTTCCAGCATTTCCTCGTCGTCCACCATGTCGCACTTGTTCAAGAACACAACCAAACGAGGCACGTTCACTTGACGAGCCAAAAGGATATGTTCGCGAGTTTGAGGCATCGGACCGTCAGTAGCAGCAACCACGATGATAGCACCATCCATCTGAGCTGCACCTGTTACCATGTTCTTCACATAGTCGGCGTGTCCCGGACAGTCTACGTGTGCATAGTGGCGATTAGCAGTTTCATACTCAACATGAGAAGTATTGATAGTGATACCACGCTCTTTCTCCTCAGGAGCATTATCAATCTGATCGAATGACTTCACTTCAGACAAGCCTTTCTTTGCCAACACTGTCGTGATAGCAGCGGTCAAAGTAGTCTTTCCATGGTCCACATGACCAATAGTACCAATGTTTACATGCGGTTTGGTACGCTCAAACTTCTCTTTAGCCATAACTTTATTTCTTTTATTTAATTATTAATGAATAATCACGCTTCTTTTCATTCGTTGAGCTGTTACCGAGACTTGAACTCGGGACCTCTTCCTTACCAAGGAAGTGCTCTACCGCTGAGCTATAACAGCAAAATATTAGAGCGGAAAACGGGACTCAAACCCGCGACCCCCAGCTTGGAAGGCTAGTGCTCTATCGACTGAGCTATTTTCGAACCACCGAAGGCGTAAGCCAGCAGATTTACAGTCTGCCCCATTTGGCCACTCTGGTATTTGCCCCTGTTTCCTTTCGAGCCTCTTGTCGGATTCGAACCAACGACCCCGAGATTACAAATCACGTGCTCTGGCCAACTGAGCTAAAGAGGCAGTTGCAGCCTCACACATCCATCGACATGCTCTAAACGGCTGCAAAGTTAAGTCTATTTTTTGAAACCGCAAACAAAAACGGAACTTTTTTTAGCGATTTCTTTGTTTTTCCTTGTATTTGGAGATTTGGCGCACCAAAGCATCCAAACAAACATCTACAGCTTCTTCAAATGTGTCGCAAACTTTCTCCGCGAAAAACTCTCCTGTGGAAGCCAGCACCTTGATGGAAGCTTCCTTGTTCATGGAGGTTTCGGGCTTCACGACTTTCAATGACACCTCTACCTTTCTTATTTCTTCGCTAAATTTCCCAAACTTGGTTACTTTCTTCTCGATAAACTCTTGGAGTTTCGCCGTGGCATCGAAATGAATCGCCTGAATTCTTACTTCCATAGTCATTGTCTTTTTAAGCCCTTGGATGAGCTAGGTTATACATTTCTTTTAATTCCTCAAAGGTGGTGTGGGTGTACACCTCCGTGGTGGAGACGCTCTCATGCCCCATCAGTTCCTTCAAGGCTTCTAAGTCTGCATGATGGTTCAACATCGAGGTGGCAAAAGTGTGGCGCAACACGTGCGGGCTCCGTTTCCTTTGCGTGGTCACCATGCCCAGATAGTGGCGCACCAAGGCGCGCACCTTCACGTTTTTCAGCCGCTGCCCTTTTTGGTCCACGAACATCGCCCCTCCGTCTGCAAGTCCTAAAGAAGACTTCAGGTCCAGGTATTCCCTGATCTGCGTTTCCAGTTCGTCTCCGAAAGGCACGACCCGCTGCTTGTTCCGCTTGCCTGTGACCTTTATGGCCCGCCCCTGCAAATCCACGTCCCGATTGTCCAAGCCCGTGAGTTCGGAAAGCCGGATGCCGGTCGCATAAAACATGCCCACAATCAGCCTGTCTCTTTTGCCTGCGAAATCGCCGCCGAAGAAATCCCCGTCCAAGAGACGGTCCATCTCGTTTTCTTTCACGAAAGCCGGCAGCGGTTTCTTTTTCTTGGGCCCCCGTATGCCTCTGGCAGGGTCGGCCTTGACCCACTCCCGCTTCAGCGCATAACGGTAGAGCGCGCGCACCGCGCTCAGCCTCCGGTTCACCGTTGTCGCCGCCCGTCCGGCCTCCATCATTGAGACCATCCAGTCGCGCACGATGTCGCCGTCGATGTTTTCCCAAGACAATGTGGCATCCACCTTCTTAAAGTACGCCTCGAACGCGTTCAAGTCGTCCCCGTATTCTCCAACAGTGCGGGCGGAATAGTTCCGTTCGTACTTCAGATAGTCCAAAAAGGTTTCAATCCACATACCTCGTTGTTTTCTGACAACGAATATAGGAAATAAAAATGAAAGTCCAAAGAAAAATAGCTAATTATTCTTCAATCCGGCGCAATTTCTGCACATAAATCGCGTGTTCCTTGGCAAGCCGCTTGACCACTGAAGGTTTGTTGAACTGCTGCCGGCTTCTCAATTCCTTCATGACACCAGTCTTTTCAAACTTTCTTTTGAATTTCTTCAGCGCTCTTTCAATGTTCTCGCCTTCTTTTACAGGTACTACAATCATCTTTTCTTCTTTTTTTAATAGTAATATTATAAATGATTATTTTGCAAAAATGCGGTGCAAAATTAAGCAATGTTTTTGAATCGGCAAAGAAAACCGCGGTTTTCTGCCTCATATAGGGCATAAAAAGGTGCGCACCCAAGAGATGCGCACCTTTTTTAAACTTTATCAGGCCCCGACGGCTTACAGGTTCGGGTTGATTTTGCTCCATTCCGAGATGGCCGGAACGATGTTCAGGTCCACCAGTTCGTCGCGCATCTTGCAGAGGTGCTCGTAGCTGGCGTCCAACTTGGCCATTTCGTCTGCCGTGCCTTCGGGCATCGTGTAGTGGCAACCCGTGGCGTCGAGCGTCGTGTTCATGGCCATCATGATGCTGTCGTATTTCTCGTTCTTCACGAATGTGCCTGCAGGCCAACGGAAAGCAGCGCCGCCCATGGCCGCGCGGATCATTTCCACCGACAGGTAAGCCGGGCTCTGGAAAGACGAGCGTCCGCGGAGTTCAATGATCTTGGCACCGCCCTTCGTCACGTCCACTTTCATCTGCTCCCACTCCTCATTGGTGAAGGCCGACGTACCAATCAGGTCGTGCAAAGGCTTGCCGTCGATCTTCACGGCTGAGCCGAACACGGCCATCTGCTCGCCATGTCCGCCGTATGTGGCGCAACCCGTCACCTTGTTCTGCATCACGCCGAACTTCTTGGCCAGCGCGCTCTGCAGGCGGGTAGAGTCGAGGGCGGCCAGCGTGGTCACCTGCGACGGTTTCAGGCCGGAATACAGCAAAGTCACCAAACCGGTCAGGTCGGCCGGGTTGAAGATGATGACCACGTGCTTCACGTCCGGGCAATAAGTCTTGATGTCCTTGCCCAGCTGCTCGGCGATTTCGCAGTTGCCCTTGAGCAGGTCTTCGCGCGTCATGCCGGCCTTGCGGGGAGCACCGCCCGAAGAGATGATATACTTGGCGTCCTTGAAAGCCTCGGCCACATTGGTAGTAGCCGTAATGTTCACATCGTCGAAACCGCTCTGGCGCATTTCTTCGGCCACGCCTTCGGGCGAGAACACGTCATACAGGCACAAGTTCGGCGTCAAGCCCATCATCAAGGCTGTCTGCGCCATGTTGGAACCAATCATGCCGGCTGCACCGACAATCACCAATTTGTCATTCGTCAGAAATTCCATATTCTTATTATATTTAGTACAATCTGTTCCTTTAGAACGTCACAAAGATAGCACTTATTTCAATAAGGTGAGGGGTAAAGCATGAAAAAATATGTGAACTAATGTTTAGAAGTTGCCTGATTTTTCAGATGCAGCAGCACGGGCGCCTTGCGGAAGGTCGGAAAGTACTCTGCGGAGAGTACTCGAGTACTTTCCGCAAAGTACGCCGGCGCCCTGCGCAGGCCACGGAGGGGCGCGGCGGCACGGCGCGCACGGCTTTGCGGGAAAAAGCCTGACGTCCGCCGTTCCGGCCCGCCGCGCGAACCCATGCCTCCGTCCCCGCAACACGCACCGGAGCATCCGCCTCCGCTCCACGAGAAAAAAATCCGGCTGTTTTGCTGCTCGTTGGCAAATATAATTGTAAATTTGCCAACGGACTTTTGCTTAAACGAACATGAACGAGACTATCACTGAACGAATAAAAGACTTACGGCAATATCTGGACCGCAACGGCCTGGACGCCTACATTTTCCCCAGTACCGACCCGCACTACAGCGAATATCCGCCCGCACACTGGAAGACACGCCAGTGGATTTCGGGTTTCGACGGGTCGGCCGGGACGGCGGTGGTCACGCGCCACGACGCCGCGCTCTGGACCGACTCCCGCTATTTCCTTGCGGCCGCGGAACAGCTGGCGGGCACGCCGTTCCGCCTGATGAAGGAACGCATCGAGGGCACGCCTTCCATCGCCGGATGGCTGGCGGACGTCCTCCCCTCCGGCAGCCGCGTGGGCATCGACGGATGGACCAGCAGCGTGGACGACATCGACACCTTGAAGGCCGACCTCGGGCGACACGGCATCTGCCTGGAAGTGGCCCGGAACCCGGCCGACACGCTGTGGACCGCCCGCCCGGAACTGCCGGACGCCCCGGTCCGCATCCAACCCTTGGAATATGCCGGACGGAGCGTGGCCGAGAAGCTCGCCCTCGTCCGCGAGGCCATGGCCGAACGGCAAGCCGACGGCCTCATCCTGACGGCCCTCGACGACGTTGCCTGGACGCTCAACCTGCGCGGCACGGACGTGCACTGCACCCCGGTGTTCGTAGCCTATGTGCTCGTCGGTCCCGACACTTGCACCTTATATATAAATAAGGTGAAACTCACGCCGGAAGTTGCCGCCCATCTGGAGGAAGCCAATGTCCGGACGCGCGACTACGACGACCTCGCGGCCGACCTCCGCCGCTCCCCCTTCCGCCGCATGCTCCTCGACCGCCGGAGCGTCAACCTCATGCTCCGCCAAGCCCTGCCCGAAGGGTGCGACGTGGTGGACGCCCCCTCCCCCGTGGCCATGCTCAAGGCCGTGAAATGCCCGGCCGAGGTGGAAGGCTACCGCCGCGCCATGGTGCGCGACGGCGTGGCCATGGTGAAGTTCCTGCGCTGGCTGAAGCCGGCCGTGGAAGCCGGCGGACAGACTGAGCTCAGCATCTGCCGCAAGCTGGACGAACTGCGCGGCGAGCAGGACCTGTATCGCGAGAATAGCTTCGACACCATAGCGGGCTATGCCGCCCACGGGGCCATCGTACACTACGAGCCCACGCCGGAGACCGACATTCCCCTGCGCCCCGAGGGCCTGCTGCTGCTGGATTCCGGCGCACAATACGACGACGCCACCACCGACCTGACCCGCACCATCGCCCTCGGACCCGTCACTGAAGAGGAGCGGCGCGACTACACGCTGGTGCTGAGGGGGCACATACGTCTGGCCCTCGCCTGTTTCCCACAAGGCTGCAACGGCACGCAGCTCGACATCTGCGCCCGCTACGCGATGTGGCAAGAGGGCATCAACTATCTCCACGGCACGGGGCACGGCGTGGGCTCCTGCCTCTGCGTCCACGAAGGGCCTCACCAGATACGCATGAACTACATGCCCACGCCGCTGCTCCCCTACATGACCGTGACCAACGAACCGGGCATCTACAAGGCCGGACGCCACGGCGTGCGCATCGAGAACACGCAGCTCATCCTGCCCTACAAGGAAACGGAGTTCGGCAAGTTCCTCTGCTTCGAGCCGCTCACCCTCTGCCCCATCGACAAGGCGCCCATCGACTGGACCATGCTCACCGCGGAAGAAAACGCATGGCTCAACCGCTACCACCGGCAGGTGTACGCACAGCTCGCTCCCCTGCTCGACACGGAGCACTGCATCTGGCTGTGGGAAGCCTGCAAGCCGCATTACTTTTGATTCAAACGGAAAAACAATTAGAACATGGCAATCATCAAGAAACTCAACGACCTTGCCCCGAAGTTCGGCAAGCACTGCTACTTCTCCGAAGGGGCGGCCATCATCGGCGACGTCACCATGGGCGACGACTGCACGGTGTGGTTCAACGCCGTCCTGCGCGGCGACGTGCATTACATCAAAATCGGCAACCGCGTGAACATCCAGGACGGCTCCTGCCTGCACACGCTCTATGGCAAAGCGCCCATCATCATCGGCGACGACGTGACGGTGGGCCACAACGTCACCCTCCACGGCTGCGAGGTGAAGAGCGGCGCCCTCATCGGCATGGGCTCCACCGTGCTCGACCATGCCGTCATCGGCCACGGGGCCATCGTGGCCGCCGGTGCGCTGGTGCTGTCGCACACGGTGGTGGGCGACGGCGAACTGTGGGGCGGTGTCCCGGCCAAGTTCATCAAGAAGGTGGACCCGGAGCAGGCCAAGGAACTCAACATCGGCTACGCCCAGCACTACATCATGTACTCCGACTGGTACCGCCGTTCGGACGCCCGCCCCGACAATACCCGCCATTGCACCACCTCGGAGGAATACGAGGCGGCGGAGAACACCGCGAAATAAGCAAATCCAACCACACGACAAATCGCCGGAAGCATGTTTACACATTCTTCCGGCTTTTATTTTTCCACACCAACGAACATTAAATCAAGTTTATAAAGGTTTTCGGTAGCAGAGATTCTAAAAATAAACAAAGAAACCAAAAGGAATGTTTGCAAACCTAAACATTCCTTTATAACTTTGTGTTGAAAAAATTTAACTTAGAACTAAGGACTCTGATTCCAGCCATGAAACGGTTTGCACTTTCCATCATCGCTTTCCTTTGCCTTCTCGGATGGGACGCCCCAGCCTTCGCACAGAACTACGACAACAAGCTTGCCACATACCGTGCCAGGATGAGAAAAGAAAATCCTTTCCGATGCTATTTCAAAGGACAAGTCTTTGCTATCGACGAGTTCCACGAAAAGCCGTTCCCGCTGGAAGGCGCCCACGTGCAAGCCTACTGCACCGCCGACTCCGCCCAAATGAAACGCGCCACAACCACCAGCTTCGAAGGCAAGTTCTCGGACGACATTAGGGGAAAGAAGAAAGTGAAGAAGCCCGAAATCAGAATCGTCATCACCTACGTCGGCATGGACACGCTGGACTGCGTCCGCCCCGCCGTGAAGACACAGGACGAGTACGGGGCGGCCTACGAAGTCCGTCTGGACAGCGTCGTGCTGCACAGCCGCCCCATCACGCTGGAAGAGGCACAAATCATCGGCGAACTGAAGAAAATGTACCAGAAAGGAGACACCACCGTGTTCAACGTCGATGCCTACGAGATGCCCGAGGGGACGGTGCTGGTCCAGCTGGTGCGCCGCCTCCCCGGGCTGCGGTACGACAACCGGAAGAAACAGCTCACCTACAAGGGGCGCAGCATTGAGGAAATGCGGCTCAACGGCGACACTTTCTTCAAGCACGACATCTCCATCGCGCTGAAGAACATGCCCAACGTGAAGCTCAAGCAAGTGGAAGTCTACGAAACGGAACGCGACACGCTCGACGCCACGAAGGGCAAGATGCTCGTCATGGACATGAAGAGCAAGGAGGAGATAAAGACCGTGTTCTTCGCGAATGCCGAAGCCGCCACCGCCGACCAGAAAAAGAAATACCGCCTGACGGCCGACGCGAACCTCTACATTAAGAAAGGACCGCAATTTTCCTTCAATGGCGGACTGGAAGACATGCCGGACGGACTGACGGCCGAAGACAAAAGCATCAGGAAACATGCCCACGGATTCTACGACCAGAATTTCAAGAAGGCCTCAATCAATGCCAATTTTCGATACAACGAAACACGGAACGTGGGCAAGACCACCCAGACCACCAGCTCGTTCCTGCCGGAGAACATGACGAACGACTATTCCGTATCAGAATACGACAACCGCTCCCGCAACCTCAACCCGACCCTGAGCTCCGACTTGCGGCTCGGCAAAAAAGGGATGCTGCGCAACTTCCTGCAATTCAACTACACCCGCTCGTCCATGACCAACCGGTCTTCGTCCGTAGCCACCGCCGGGGAGCAGGCCGACACGCTCAACCTCAACACCACCGAGCAACGGACGCTGACAGACAACAAGTCCATGAGCTGGCAAGGCTCGCTCTTCCGCAACGTGGCCGACGACGATGAAACGGGCATCCGCACCAACCTCTTTTACATGAAGAACAAGAGCCGGACCGTGAGCCGCTCGCACACGGCCTTCCCCTCCCTGGGCGACAGCCTGCTGGACGTGCGCCAGCAGCAGGCCAGCCCCAATGAGATGCTGACGTGGCGGGCAGAGGCCTATTATCAGTTCCGTTTCCGCAAGAAACACTTTGTAGAACTGAGCTACGAATTCTGCTACGGCAAAGACGACAGCCGCACGGACCATACGGACCTGACCGACGGCCCCGTCCTGACCGACAGCCTGAGCTACGCCACCCGCGACCGCGTGCAACAACACCAGTTGAAGGCTGACCTGAGCCTGGAGTGGGAGAAAGCCAGCCTCTCCGCCACGTTCTCCGTGACGCCCACCCGGGATGAACTCTCCACCGAACGGCGGGACGGACAGGCGGCCCGCCGCGTCTACCACTTCCTGCTCCACGAGCAACACATCAGCCTGAGCGGCAAGCTGGGAACATACAACAGCATCGAATTGTCGTACTACGGCAGCAGGGACATGCCCGGCACTTCGGACCTGATTTTCATCCCCGACTATTCCGACCCGCTCAACATCCGCATCGGAAACCCGGACCTGAAAGCACCGTACAATGCACGCACCGAATTGAGCCTCAACACCCTGAAAGGCAAGGGAACAATCCGGCTCAACTACGATGTCACGCGGAACGCCACCGACAACCGCATCGTCTTCGACCCGGAAACCGGCGCGCGCCGGTCCACCCCCGACAACATCAACGGCAACTACAACCTGGGCGGGCGCCTGTCCTACTACGACAACCTCGGGCCGCTGACCTGGGGCAGCAGCGCCACCTACAGCTACCGCCACACCGCGCAATTCATGCAGTATGCCGGCGAGAGCCAGGCCTCCCGCAACATCGGAGAAAACCACTCCGTGCAAGTGGGCATCAACCCCAGCTACAGCAACCGGTTCCTGCTGACGGAACTGGACGCCACCTACACCTTCGACCACCGCACCAACCGCTCCATGCCGCAGGGTGACTATCGCCTGCAGCAATACCGCGCCGAATGGAAGGCCACGGGCTACATCGGCCACGACTGGGAAGTCAACACGCGGGTGGACTGGTCGCACCGGAAAGGCATGCTGATGGGCGACGCCGACGGCAACGAATGTATCTGGGACCTGGGGGTCGCCTACAAGTTGCCAGCAAAAGCTCACCCTCAAGGTGGAGGCCTTCGATCTGCTACACAACCGGAAGAACTACCGCACCACTTTCGGGAACAACGTATGGACGGAAACACGCCAAAGCGGAAACACCGCATACATTTGCTTTTCCGTCGCCTACCGTTTCAACAGGATATAAGAATAAGGTGGGACTCACCTGCTGTCATCCCTAACAACAAACAGGAAGAACGGAAAAGGTTGCACCCGCACGCTTAAGGTGCGGGCGTAGCCTCCTGCGACATGAAAGACCGGGCGCCGGGACAGGAGCGGCATGCGGAAATGAAGGCAACGCCTTGCGGAGAGCGGCAGCGTACTCTGCGGCAAGTACTCGAGTACTCTCCGCAGAGTACAATTCAGCCTTGCGGCAGCCCGCCCACTGTTCGGCCGTCCTCCCGGCGCACTATTGCGCGACTTATCGCCCCGACGCGACATGAAGGAAAAAATGTCGCCCGCAAGAAAAAAATGTCTTTTCCTTTGATTTTATTAAATATATTCCCTATTTTTGACCCGTAAGTTTAGGCGGACTTACACTGTGTTTTCCAATTTAATTATTAATCTAACAAAATCACTCTATGAAAAAAGTACTACTTAGTTTGGGTGCATTCTTGTTTGCCGTGGCCGGGTGGGCACAAGCCTGGCAGGACGTAACGGACACCTATGTGAAAAACGCTGGAATGACCGAGAATGCTGACACGCAAACCGCTTGGCAAGTAGAAGGCCTAACCGACAACGGACCAAAAGACGGATACAACATCTACGGCTTCTACTCTGGATGGGGTTCCTTGGAACGGACCGCCGGAAGCGCCACGCAGGAAATCACCTTGCCCGCGGGAAACTACAAACTGACGGGATACGGCTTCTTCCGCGACGGCGTGGCCTACAACACCAACCCCACGGTGTCCCTGGGTTACATGTTCGCCGGTGACACAGAATTGCTCCTGCCCACCTTGGGCAGCGTGGAGGGACTGAACTCCTATGCCGACAATTTCCCCGGAGGTTCCGACGCGTTCTACAACCAGAACCTCTACCTGAACGAACTGGAATTCTCCATGGCCGATGAAGGTACCATCGCCATCGGTTTCCGCTGCACCTTCGAACGCAAACAGTCGTGGATGCTGATTGGAAGAATGACCCTCTACAAGGAAATGAGCTACGCCGAGATGTTCGAGGCGAAGAAGGCCAACCTGAACGCCCTGCTGGAAGAACTGGACGGCATCACTGTCTACTCCACAACGATTCCGGCCACCATGACAGAGGCCGAGACCGTGATGGCGGGCGAAGACAAGGAGGCGCAGCTCCGGATGCTTGACAGCCTGGAAACGCTGTACACCAAGGCGCAGGTTCTCCTGCCAAAGGCCAAGGAGGCCCATGAGCTCCTGGATGCCTGCCAGACCCTGGGCGGAAGCACGACGGAGAAGGCGGACGGAGCCAAGGACGCACTGGACAATGCACTGACGGCCGCAAAAGCCGACCTGGCACAGGCCGACACGAACGAATCGATGGACCAGGCCATGGACGGCATCGAGGCCGCGCGCCGGAACTACCTGCTGCAGGCACTCCCCGCCGAAGGCGAGACGCTGGACTTCACCTTCCTCATCGACGGCATCGGCAACAGCACCAACGGCTGGGTGAGGGAGTTCGTGAACTTCAGCCATAACTACCAATACCAGAACGCCAGCAACAAAAACAACGGCGACCTGCAGAAGACGGGATACATCGAGGCCTGGAACAACGGCGTGGAGTTCACCGGAACGCTGACCTACACGGCCACCGAGCTCCCCATCGGACGGTACAACATTTCGGCCTACACCTTCCAGGCCGCGAACGACACCGTGATGCTCTTCGCCAACGACAAGTCGGTTGAACTGGACCACGGCACGGAGCTCTACACGCTGTCGAAGGTGGAGGACGTGGCCGTGAACGGAACGCTCTCGCTGGGTATCGACATGGCCAAGGGCGCCACCTGGACGGGCATCACCAACATCCGGCTGGAATATGTGGGCCAACTGGACGCCGCCACGACGTATGCCGCATTCCAGGCCGCCTATGAGCAGCTGAAGGTCTACGCCGACGGCTCGCTGAACACGGCCCTGAACGCCGACGTGAAGGCCATGACCGACAGCTATGCCGACATGGACCAGACCGACGTAACGGCCATGGAAATGGCCTACATCGCCCTGACGGCCAAGGCCAAGGAGCTCCAGACCCTCTCCGGGCTGTATGCCGACGTGAAAGCTGCCTATGAGGCCGCCAAGGCCGAGGCCGGAAACTCCACAGAGACCGCCGAAGGCGCAAAAGCCACGTTCGAAGCCGCACTGGAAGCCCAGGCGGCGGCCCTGGATGCCGCCACGACGGCCGAGGAACTGAACGCCGTGGCCGAAGCCGTGGAGACGGCCCGGCAGGCCTACGTCGTCAACGCACGGCCGAACGTCGGCTGCACGCTGGACTACACGTTCAAGATCGTGAACCCCTCGTTTGAAACGGGCGACCTCACCGGATGGACCGCCACCACGGCCAACGACACCGGCGTGAAGCCCAACTCCAACGGAACATACACCATCAACAATGCCGACGGGGACTATGTATTCAACACCTGGGGCGGCACAGCGGAGAAGGACGTGCAGCAGACCGTGACGGGACTGCCCGCCGGCGTCTATTCGCTCACCGTGTTGCTGGCTTCCGATGCGGGCATCAGCGTCAATGTCACCGCAGGCTCCGTGACGAACACGTTCACTTTGAGCAAAGACAAGGCCAACGGAGAAGACTTCTCCGTGGAGAACGTGACTGTCGGAGAAGACGGACAGCTCCTGGTCAAGGTGGCCTCCAACGACTGGTACAAGGTGGACAACTTCCGCCTGAACCGAGTGGGTATGGCAACGGCCAGCGTGGCCATCACCGAAATCACCCCGGCTCCGGAAGATGAAACGCTCGAAGAAGGCATCTCCGAATTCACCCTGACCTTCGACAGGGATGTGACTCTCAATGCGGACGAAAACGCTCCAGCCGCCACACTGACAAGCAGCAGCGACGTACAGATTGCCCTGACCGCCACCGCAGTAGAAGGTGCAACCAACCAAATCAGGCTCACCCCGGCCGAAGCCGTGACGGAAGCCGGCACCTACACGCTGAACATCCCCGAAATGCTCGTGCTCGATGCCGGAGGCAACTACAATGCCGCCACAACACAGGCTTACGTCATTCCTGAAAAGCCCGTCACCACGGAAACCTACGAATATGAAAGCGTGGATCCGGCCGCTGGCAAGGTGGAAAGCCTGAAGGACATCACCCTCACCTTCGCCGAAGGCACTTTCGCCTTCGTCAACACGGAAGCTGAAGGAAAGGCTTACTTGCTGAACATCGACACCGAGGAGCAGATTGAAGTGACCTTGGAGTCCGCTTCGCAAGACGCTGAGACCGACCTGAACAAGATTCTCGCAGTAGTGGCCGAAGAAGTGACCGAAGCCGGTTCCTACACGCTGGTCATCCCGGCCAAGGCCATCGCGGAAGGCAATGACAAGGAGAACTCCCGCGTCGTGGACTACTCGCCCGAAATCCGCATCGACTACACTATCGAGAAAGAAGAAGGCGACGGCATCCAAGCCATCTTGGCACAGGGGAGGCACGGCAGACATCTACTCCGTGACGGGCTTGCTCGTGAAGAAGAATGCCACGGCCAACGACGTGAAGGCCCTGAAGAAAGGCATTTATATCGTCAACGGCAAGAAGTTCATCAAGAAATGAGGTCCGGAAAAGACCATCATGCTACCATTACAATTAGGGCGCGCCAATGGCGCGCCCTAATTCTTTCCCGCTTGTCCCGTCCTTGCGTTCCGCTCTCTCCGTCTCCAACCCAAGGGCCAATCGCCACCCATTGAAGACCATCGGGAACCACAAACTTACGTACAAGCCAACAAGCACGGCACGACAGGCACGCCAAACGGGCCGCCCGTCCGAACCTGCTCTATTTCAGGCCGTTTTTCTTCAGAAGGTCAAGCAGTTCGACAAGCGTAACGGATTCGCGTTCCGCCTTGTCGTAGATGAAAAGCAAATTGATGTCCGTTTCCTCCACGGCCACCACCACGGTGAACGTGATAACCCTCGCCCCGCCACTCTTTCCACGGCCTTTCGAAGTGATGGCCATACGGATTTTGCGCAGGCCGCCGCCCAAGTCAGTGCCAAGACGCGGATGGGCAAGAATGTCTTCACCCAGCTTCCTGATATCATCCTTTAGCGAAGGATATCGTTTCCCCAACCGTTTGGCTTCTTTTTCAAAAGACTTCTGGACTTTAAGTTTATAGTTCATTCTCCCATTCTTTCATAAAATCCTTAAAGTCCCTTGTCCTTCCCGCCTTCAGGTCCTTGAGTCCTGCGTCGATGCCGGCGAGTATTTCTTCCTTGCTGATGTACTCCTCTTCTTCCTGCAAGTCCTCCACCAGCTTGTCCAACAACCATTGCTTGTTTTCCGTGGATCGTGACTGTATCATTTTCCACAGACTCTCCATTGAAATCGTTGCTTCCATGTCTATTCTCCTTTCTCGTTGTATGTCAAGGGCAAAGTTATAAAAATATTCCGGATTCCTGCGGTTTACCGGATAAAAATGTATCCCGGCGCAACGACGTCACTCCAACAAATGCCCACCATCAAAGTGGAAACCTTCGACCTGCTCGCAGCCGGAAAAACACTCCCTTCGGTAACAACGGCTGGACAGAAACAGGGAGCAAAAGCCCCAACCACGTCCGTTGACTTCAAGTTATTGGGAAACGGGATATGAACTTTCAAGCAAGAAATACGGCTTTTTCTTTGGCTGTCTTGGATTTATAACCTATCTTTGCCATGCAAGCTTGGGGGTAGCTTACACTGTGTTTTCTAACTTAACTACTAATTTAAACAGAATCACTCTATGAAAAATGTATTTGCTCACGGCAGACAACACGGTAAGGCAAGTAGGCGAAAACGGAGGCCACATCGCAGAACACCACGCCTACTTCGATTTAACTGCGATGCCGGAGCATAAGGGTGAAACAGCAGGCGTGAACTTGCGGATAATTCATCTGAACGACGCCACGGACGTGTCCGCCCTCAAGGCAGACGGTGAAGCCTTGGTGGACGTGTTCTCTTTGGGCGGCGTGAAGGTGCGCAGCCAAGTGCCGGCCGGAGAGGCTACCAATGGACTGCCGCGTAGCATCTACATCGTGAATCAACAAAAAATAACGGTACACTAATCATATAAAAAACAAGAACTATGGAAAAGAAAGAATACGTAAGACCTCTTTGCAAGGTCACCGAGATAGAAACGGCCGCGATGCTGGCCAGCAGTGGTCCCAACACATTGAAAGTGAATCATGAGCCCAGCGATGACTTCATCGAAGGGGCGGTGAACCGCAACAACGGTTGGGAATTGTGGTAATTCAAGGAAGGGGGCGTGCAGAATGACACGCCCCTTTCTTTTTATAAAGCCATGCCATGCAGAGGCATGGGCAAGACCGGAAAAACATTCCGCGCAAGATTTTGGAAAAATTCCTTTGCCTGCGCCCTCTTTTTAAGTACATTTGCCTGACCAACGCCGCCACCTCGCGCGGCACAGGACATTTGTATATGCGACCGAAAAACCGCAGCCTCTGGCTCGCCATACTGATTTGCCTGTTGGGCGGCCACTTCCCCGCCCGCGCGCAAAACCATTCTGTCAGCGCCATAGAGATGGCAGCACGGATGCGCCGCGACTACCCGTTCCGGTGCAACATTTCGGGGCGCGTATTCGCCACGGACGAGTTCCACGAAAAGCCTTTCCCCCTCGCGGGGGCTTCCGTGCGGGCCTACTGCCTTGAGGATTCGGCCACACTGAAGTCCACGGCCGTCAGCTTCGACAGCGGACATTTCAATGCCGACATCTGGGACAAGAAGCGGCACGGTCGGCCCCAAGTGAGGCTGACCATCACCTACGTGGGCATGGACACGCTCGACTGCGTGGTCGCCGCCCAAAAAGAAGACGACCAGTTCGGCCCCGCCTACGCCGTAACGCTGGACAGCGTGGTGCTCCGCAGCCACCCCATCACCTTGGAAGAAACGCAAATCATCGCCGAACTGAAAAAGACTTACCTGCGCGGCGACACCACGGTGTTCAACGTAGACGCCTTCGACATGCCCGAAGGCACCGTGCTGGTGCAGCTCGTGCGCCGCCTTCCGGGCCTGCGCTACACCGACGGGCAGCTCACCTACATGGGCCGCAGCATAGAAGAAATGCGGCTCAACGGCGACACGTTTTTCAAGCACGACATCTCCATCGCCCTGAAAAACATGCCCAACGCGAAACTCAAACAAGTGGAGGTCTACGAAACGGACCGCGACACGCTCGACGCGACACAGGGCAAAATGCTCGTGATGGACATGAAGACCAAAGAGGAGGTGAGCGACGTGCTTTTCGCCAATGCCGAAGCGGGAATCGCCGACGAAAGATGGAAATACACGGCCGCGGGCGACATCAACCTCTACCGCAACAAAGGCCCGCAATTCTCTCTCGGAGGGAGGTCCAGGACCTGCCCGACACCGAAAGCCCGAAAGAGAAAAACAAATCGCAGACATTGCGCGGCTTGTACACCCAGAACTTCAAGAAAAACTATGTTTCGGCACAGATGTTACTCTCCAACAACCGAAACGCGACCACATCCACCTCGGCCTCCAACACCTTCCTGCCGGAAAGCACCATCGACAAGCAAGGGGAATCCACCGACAATTCACGCTACGGGTCGCAGCGCGTAATCGTCGACGGGCACGTCCGCCTCGGCTCCAAATTCATGATGCGGCACAACGCGAACCTTGCCCATTCCCGGAGCGACCACGCCTCGCGGTCGTCCTCGCTCACCACCTCCGGAGAAAAAGACGACACGCTCCACACGAGCACGAACGAAGGACGAAGCCGGACGAGCCTGAATTCCGCCCAATGGACGATGTCGCTCTTCAGGGACGTGGCCGGCGGCGACGAGACGGGCATACGCACGACGGTCGACTATGAAAAAAGGCACAACGAATATGAAAGGGAGTCGCACACCGACTTCCTCTCTCTGGGCGACAGCGTCCTGCACTCCGCGCTGCGGGAAGCAACGCCCGGCGAACAGTCCTCCTGGTCGGCCGCGGCATACTACCGTTTCAAAATCAAGGAAAACCATTCGCTGGAAGCCAGCTACGAGTTCCGGCAGGGAAGCGACCGGGACCGCACGGACTGCACGGACATGGCAGCCGCCCCGCGACACGTGGACAGCCTGAGCTACGACTCGCGCACACGGACGCAGCAGCACAAGCTGGCGGCCAACCTCGTCTTGTCGTGGAACCGCAGCCACCTGTATGCCACCTTCTCCCTTTCGCCCACCCGCAAGGAGCTGTCCACCGGACGCGACGACGGACTGCAGGCCCGAAGGACCTACACGGCCCTGCTCCACCAGCAGAGCCTCAACTTTGCCAGCTACTTCGGGGAAGGCAACAGCCTCACCTTCTCGTACACGGGCACGAAGGACATGCCCTACGACGAACAACTGATTTTCATCCCCGACTACTCCGACCCGCTCAACATCCGCACCGGCAACCCGAACCTGAAAAGCCCCTACAAGGCATGGGCCAGCATGGAGCTCGTCACGCTGAAGAAGCAGCTGCAAATCGGATTCAATGCCTTCACCACACGCAACGCGACCACCAACCGCGTCGTGTTCGACCAGCAAACGGGTGCCCGAAAGTCCATGCCGGACAACATCAACGGTAACTACGACCTCAGCGGCAACCTGTCCTGCTTCACGACCCTGGGCAACCTGACACTGGGCACCTCGGCCACCTACCGCTACCAACACGCAGCGCAGTTCGTGCAATACGAAGGCGACACGGAGGCTGCCAAAAGCATCTCTGAAAACCAAGGCGTGGAGATAGGCCTCACGCCCAGCTACGGCAACGCCCACCTGACCACCGAACTGGAAGCATCCTACACGTTCGACCGCCGCTCCAGCCGCACGGCTGGAACGGCCGGCTACAAACTGCACCAATACCGCGCCGACTGGAAAGCCACCTTCTTCATCGCCCACAACTGGGAAGTGGACACCCGCGTCGACTGGACCTGCCGCAAAGGCATGCAAATGGGGGATGCCGACGGGCACGAGTGCGTGTGGAACCTGGGCCTGTCCTACAAATTCCTCAAGCAACAGGCCACCGTCAGGCTGCAAGCCTTCGACCTGCTCCGAAGCCAAAAGAATTATTACACAAGCTTCGGGAACAACACGTGGCAGGAAACGCGGATGCGCGGGAAGACGGAGTACGTGCTCCTCACTTTCGCCTACCGGTTCTACAAGATGTAGGCAACCCGCCACGCCACCGCCCGGCGCCCCGAAGAGCAACGGAGCCGCCCGTCGCCCGCGCGACGAAAAGAGGGGAACGCCCCAAGGGGAAGAAGAAAGCGGGCGAACGACTTGCGGCAGGCGAGAAAGTACTCTGCGGTCAGTACTCGAGTACTTGCCACAAAGTACGCTGACGCTCTACGCACGCATCGGCAGCGCATCGGGCAAGGCCGGACACGTCCTTGCGCACCGCCCCAACCGGAAACGGGGCACAAAGACAGAGCAGACCGGGAAAAGGGAACGGCCGGAAGCAGTCAGACGCACAAGCCCGCCGTTGCCGGCCGGGACGAAAGAAGGGGACGGCAAGCAGCCGCCGCCCCAACGAAGGAAAAGCAAAAGAAGCGCATTAAAACAATCGGACAACAGAGAAAGACGGCGGAAGCATAAAAAAAGGAAAGGCACCCGCCCGAAGCCAGCACCTTTCCCCATACCCTGCCGGACCGTCCGTCCGGTATATCGTCCGCCTATATCAAACTAAAATTTTACATTCCTGAAAATGGCCTCGGTCGCCCCAGCGTTCTTCGTAATATATTCCCCGGCCAGGCTTCCACATTTGGAAAGACGCGCGGGGTCGGTGAGCAGGCCGGCCATCTCGCCATCATAGCCCGCAGAATCCGTCACTTCCAAACAACCGCCGAGCGCCAACAGGTCTTGCGCCTCGCGGAACTTCCGGTTGTTGGGCCCGATAATCACGGGAATGCCATACACCGCCGCCTCGGGGACATTGTGGATGCCGGCGCCGAACCCCCCGCCCACGTAGGCCACCTCGCCGTAACGGTAGATGGACGACAGCAGGCCGTAGCAATCTATGATCAGGCAATCCGCATCTGCCACCGTTTCGGGGCGGGCCTGGGTGTAGCGCACGAAGGGACGGGTCAGTTTTCCCTCAATCTCCCTCAGATGGTCTTCGCTGACCACATGCGGCGCCAACACGAGTTTCAGTTCCGGATGAGCGTTGAAGAACGGGATGATCAGGTCTTCGTCCTCCGGCCACGAACTGCCGGCCACCTGCACCGTGCGCCCCTGCTTGAACGCTTCCACCAGCGGCAAGTCCTTGGCCTGTAGGCGAATGTCAATCACGCGGTCGAAACGCGTGTCGCCCACCACCGTGACGTTCGTGATGCCCTTGCGGGCCAGCAATTCGCGCGAAGCCTCGTTCTGCACGAAAAAGTGCGCCACGCAACGCAACACATCGCTGTAGCTGCGGCCGTACCAACGGAAGAACACCTGATTCTCACGGAAAATGCTGCTCACGCTGTAGACCGGGATATGCCGGCGGCGACAAGCATGCAAGTAATTGTTCCAGAACTCGTATTTGATGAAGAAGGCCATGCAGGGACGGGCCAGGCGCAAGAAGCTGCGCACGTTGCCCGGCGTGTCGAACGGCAGGTAGCACACCACGTCGGCGCCCTCGTAGTTCTTGCGCACCTCGTAACCCGAAGGCGAGAAAAACGTGAGCAGGATTTTATATTCGGGATGCTCCCGCCTCAGACGTTCCATCAGCGGCCTCCCCTGCTCGAACTCGCCGAGCGAGGCCGCATGGAACCACACATATTTCTCTCCGCGAAGTATCTTCTTCCGTAAGATGCGGAACGTGTTCCACTGCCCCTTTACCATCAGGCGCGCCTTTTTGTGGAAGGGCGACACCAAGGATGACGGCCAAGGCGTAGAGATAAAGCGCAAAAGAATACATCATTTCAGTATGTCGATGGCTTTTCTCATTCTACGCAGTGTTTCTTCCTTGCCCAGGAACGCGGACAACTCGTACATGTCGGGGCCCTTGCCCGTGCCCACCAAGGCCACGCGCCAAGGGTTCCACGGCTTTTTGCCGGCCGCTTCCGCCCAACTGTCCACCGCCGCCTTCTGGCTCTCCACCGAGAAGTCGTCCAACCCCTCCAGCAGTCCGGCCAGTTCGGTCATGTCGGCGGCCGCCGTGGCATTCCAGTTCTTGCGCACGAACTTATCCTCGCGGTCGTAAGCCTCCGGCGCGATGAAGAAGAAATCGCAAAGGGGCCACAGTTCCTTGATGAAGTTGATCTTCTTCATCTTCATCATGCCCACCACTGCTGCCACTCGCTCCATCGGCACTTCGATGCCGTTCTCGCGCAGGATTTTGTCGAAGGCAGGCGCCAGCTCCATGTCGTCTTTCTTCAGGATATATTCACGGTTGAACCACAAGCCCTTCACGTAGTCGAACTTGGCTCCGGCCTTGCTGCACTTCGTGATGTCGAACAGCTGCACCATCTCGTCCAGCGACATTATTTCCTGATCCGTTCCGGGATTCCATCCCAACAAGGCCAGGAAATTCAGGACGGCCTCGGGCAGATAACCGCTCTCGCGGTAGCCCGAAGAAACTTCTCCCGTCTTCGGGTCGTGCCATTCCAACGGGAATACGGGGAATCCCAGGCGGTCGCCGTCGCGCTTGCTCAGCTTGCCTTTGCCATCGGGTTTGAGCAACAGGGGCAAATGGGCAAATGCCGGCATGGTGTCCGCCCAGCCGAAAGCACGGTAGAGCAACACGTGGAGCGGCGCCGAGGGTAACCATTCCTCGCCGCGTATCACGTGGGTCACCTCCATGAGGTGGTCGTCCACGATGTTGGCCAAATGATAAGTCGGAAGTTCGTCGGCGCTCTTATAGAGCACCTTGTCGTCCAAAATGGATGAGTTGATGACCACGTCGCCACGAATCATGTCGTCGACGTGCACGTCCTCGCCCGGCTCCACCTTGAAGCGCACCACGTACTGCTCCCCTTCGGAAAGCAGGCGCTCCACTTCGTCGGCCGGCAACGACAACGAGTTGCGCATCATGCCGCGCGTGGAGGCGTCGTATTGGAAATTCTGCACTTCCTTGCGCTTGGCATCCAGCTCTTCAGGCGTGTCGAAGGCATAGTAGGCCTTGCCGCTGTCCAGCAGCTGCTTCACATATTTCTTATAAATATCGCGCCGTTCGGATTGACGGTACGGGCCATGGTCGCCCCCGAAACTCACCCCTTCGTCGAAGGGAATGCCCAACCAACGGAAGGATTCCAAGATATATTCCTCCGCTCCGGGAACGAAACGGCTGGAGTCAGTGTCTTCAATACGGAAAATGAACTCACCGCCATGCTGGCGGGCAAAAAGATAATTGTATAAAGCCGTACGCACGCCTCCTATATGCAGGGCGCCCGTAGGGCTGGGAGCAAAAACGCACCCGTACTTTTCTCTGCGTCATAACAACATTTGTGAATATTGCGCAAAAATACTACTTTTTATTTAAACGCCCCGTATTTTTTTTTAGTATTTTCGCCCTATATCAAAAGGAGATTTCAAATGAACAGACATAACCAAGAGCACAAGCTCACGCCAAAGGCTTTGATTTACAGAATCGTCATCACGATTACGGCCTTGTTCATCGTGTGTCTTTACATGCCGCGCGACGAACGGAACACTTATCTCTTCGACCTGGGCAAACCTTGGCGTTACAGCCAGCTGATTGCCACCCACGACTTCCCCATCTACAAGAGCGAGGCCACCATGCAAAAAGAACAGGACAGCATCCTGCAATATTACAGGCCCTACTTCGCCATCAATCCCACTGCGGGGGAAGAACAAATAGAACGGTTCAAAGCCACGATCGGCGCGCAAAGGCCGGCCGTCATACCGGCCAATTACGTGGACTACGTCATCCGAAAACTGGAGCACATCTACGAACAGGGCGTCATGGACGCCCCGGACTTCGACCTCATGCATGCCGACCACGTGTCGGCCATACGCATCTTCGCGCAAAACGAGGCCAGCGAGCAACCCATGTCGCAAGTGTTCTCGCACAAAACAGCATACGAATACCTCACCGACCTGGGAGACGACAGCCTGCACTATGACTTGCGGCTGCTCCGAAAATGCAACCTGAACGACTACATCGTCCCCAACCTGACGCTGGACAAGGAAAAGTCGGAAGAAACAAAGAAAGACCTGCTGTCGTCGCTCTCATACTCTTCCGGGATGGTCATGAGCGGACAGAAAATCATAGACCGCGGCGACATCGTGGACCAAAGGACATACGAAATCCTGATGTCGCTGGAGAAGGAATACGCCAAGCGCAACACCTCGAAGATGCAATCGCGCACGGTGCTCCTCGGGCAGCTGTTCTACGTGGGCATCATTATCCTCTGCATGTCGCTCTACTTTAACCTGTTCCGCCGCGACTACCTGGCCAACACGCGCAACCTGCTCTTCATCGCGTCGATGCCCGTCATCTTCACGCTCATCGCCTCGTTCCTGGTGAAGCACAACCTGCTCAACGTGTACATCATCCCATTCGCCATGGTGCCCATCTTCATCCGGGTGTTCATGGATTCGCGTACGGCCTTCGGCATCCACGTGGCCACGGTGCTCATCTGCGCCGTGACGCTGAAATATCCTTATGAGTTCATCGTCACGCAAACGGTAGCCGGCATGGTGGCCATCTACAGCCTGCGCGAATTGTCGCAACGCTCCCAGCTCATCCGGGCAGCATTCTACGTCACCCTGGCCTCGCTCCTTGTCTACGCCAGCATGGAGCTGATCCACGAGAAAGACTTCACCCGGCTGGACTACCGCATGTACGTGAGCATCGCCATCAACGGCGCACTGTTGCTCTTTGCCTACCCCTTCCTCTTCCTGTGCGAAAAGATGTTCGGCTTCACGTCCAACGTCACACTGGTGGAACTGTCGAACACCAATAACGAACTGCTCCGGAAACTCTCGGAGGTGGCGCCCGGCACGTTCCAGCACTCCATGCAGGTGGCCAACCTCGCCACCGAAGTGGCCAACAAGATAGAAGCCCGCTCACTGCTCGTCAGGACCGGCGCCCTTTACCACGACATCGGGAAGATGAACAACCCCGCGTATTTCACCGAAAACCAAAACAACTTCAACCCGCACAGCAGGCTGAGCTATGAACAGAGCGCGGCCATCGTCATCAACCACGTGAAAGACGGACTGAAACTGGCCGACAAATACAACCTGCCGCAAATCATCAAGGACTTCATCTCCACCCATCATGGCAAAGGGAAGACGAAATATTTCTTCATCTCGTACAAGAACCAGAACCCGGACAAGCCCGTGGACGAGGAGCTCTTCACCTATCCCGGCCCCAATCCCTTCACCTTGGAACAGGCCATACTCATGATGGCCGACTCCGTGGAAGCCGCGTCAAGAAGCCTGAGCGAATATACGGAAGAAAGCATCAGCAACCTGGTGGAGAAAATCATCGATTGCCAGATGGAAGAAGGATTCTTCAAAGACTGCCCCATCACGTTCCACGACATCACCACCGCCAAAGAGGTGTTCAAGGAAAAGCTGAAAACCATCTACCACACGCGCATCAGCTATCCGGAACTGAAAAAGAAGGGCGAAGAGGCGGAAAAGGCTCACACGGGATCCACGTCGAAATAGACCTGGGCGGAAGAACTGCCTTCGCAGGAAGAAAAGACGTCCTGACGGACACGGAGCAACTCTTCCCGCACCTTGGCCAAAGATATGCCGGGCTCCAACTTGACTACAATCCTACGGATGTAGAAGGTCTGTATGCGCGACACGGGCGGCGCGGCGGGCCCCAACACACGGGTTCCCAACACGGCGCGGAGCTGCGACGCCATCCTCGCCGCAATCTGGTCAAGGTAATGAGGATCGCGGTATTTTATATAGATGTACACTAAACGGCAAAACGGGGGAAACCCAAAGGCTTGCCGCTCTTCCATCTGCTGGACATAAAGTCCGGCATAATCGTGGGCGACCACTTGCCGCACAACCGGCAAGTCCGGACTTTTCGTCTGCAGGACAACCAATCCCCGTTTGTGCCGCCTCCCCGCGCGGCCCGCCACTTGCGCCATGAGCTGGAAAGCACGCTCATGGCTCCTGAAATCCGGCACGTTCAGCATCCCGTCGGCATCCAGGATTCCCACCACGCTCACACGCTCGAAATCCAACCCTTTCGTCACCATCTGCGTCCCAATCAGGATGTCGGTCTTTCCCGCCTGGAAGTCGGCCAGCATCCTTTCATACGCCGTGCGCGAACGGGTGGTGTCCAGGTCCATTCTGGCCACAGAGGCATCGGGAAACACCTGCTGCACCTCGTCCTCCACGCGCTCCGTCCCGAAACCGCGCTGCACGAGGTCCGTCCCTTCGCAGGCCGGACAATGCTGCGGCACGTTGCACGTATATCCGCAATAATGGCACACCAGTTTCTCCTGTTCCTTATGATAAGTCAGGCTGACATCGCAATGCAGGCACTTGGGCACCCAACCGCACGTGTGGCACTCCACCACCGGCGCATACCCCCTGCGGTTTTGGAAAAGAATGACCTGCTCCTTGCGCCCCAAAGCAGCACGCATCTCCTCCAGCAAACGGGGCGAGAAGAACCCCGACATGCGGCGCTTGCGGCGCAGTTCCTTCACGTCCACCACTTCCACCTCGGGCAATTGCACCCGTCCGAAACGCTCCGTCAACGCCACAAATCCGTATTTGCCTACCTGCACGTTATGATAAGTTTCCAAGGACGGAGTGGCCGAACCCAACAGCGTCTTCGCCCCGCACTTTTGCGCCAGGACGATGGCCGCGTTGCGGGCGTGATAGCGTGGCGCAGGCTCTTGCTGCTTGTACGACTGTTCGTGCTCTTCGTCCACGACGACCAGGCCCAGGCGCTGGAAGGGCAAGAACAACGACGAGCGCACACCCAACATCAGTTCATACGGCTCGTCGGAAAGCTGTTTCCTCCATATCTCCACCCGTTCGGCGTCGGAAAACTTAGAATGATACACGCCCATTTTCGGGCCGAAGACGCGATAGAGCCGTTCGGTGAGCTGAGTGGTGAGCGCGATTTCCGGCACGAGGTAGAGCACTTGTTTCCCTTGCTCCAGCATTTTCTGTATCAGATGGATGTAGATTTCCGTCTTTCCGCTCGACGTCACGCCGTGCAACAAGCAAACCGGACGGGCATGGAATTCCTCTTCGATTCTCGACAAGGCCTCCGATTGCGCTTCGCTCAGCGGCGCCAAGCCGACGGTGTCCACCACGTCCGTCCGCGCCAGACGCCCGGTTTCATACAGGTACGTTTCCAATATGCCGGCCTCCACCAAGTCGTTGCAAGCCTGCATTGTTCCTCCTGCTGCTTCTACGAGCTGCCTGCGCCCTACCTCCACCAGCATGTGGGGATTGTCCAGATGCAAGGCCGCACCGGCCTCGGACAGCTCCAGATATTTCATCAACAACGCCTTCCGCTTGTAGGCCCGTCCCATGCCGTCAAGCGCCCCGTTCAATTTGGCTTCATCAAAATATTCCTTCGTCAGCCGCACGCGCACTTCCGTACGGGGCTTGTACGAACGGCGCACCTCCTCCTTCATCTTCAGCACGCCCTTGTCCAACAAGGTCTTCACCACCGTCACCGCCTTCTTGTCGCCACATGCATTCTGCAGTTGCGACAATGTCATCTCGCCCTTGTCCGACAAAGCATCGAGCACGGCCTGTTGCCGTCCGGACATTTTAAGGCAACCGCAGAAGTCTTTGTTCAACGTCACGAGGCTTTCGCTCTCCAACTTCATCCCCGACGGCAACGCCGCCTTGTAGACATCGCCCAACGTGCAGAGGTAATACTCCGCGATCCAGCGCCAAAGTTCCATCTGCAATGGCAACAGTACGGGCGCCCTGTCCAGTATCTCCATCACGCTTTTCAGCTTGTAGTTCCCGGAATAATCGTCACGAATGCCCACCACAAGCCCCGTATATATCTTCTTCGGCCCGAACGGCACCACGACGCGGCATCCGACACAGACCGACATCTCGAGCCCGGGCGACACGGAATAAGTAAACACAGACGATAACGGAAGAGGGAAGATGACGTCTACGTATTTCATGAACACTATTTTTCTACCTGCAAAATTAGGCATAAATCGCGATTTATATGCCGGCCAGATGAGAAAAAGTCTAAACCACACCCGGTCTTTGGGACATGTCGGAAAGTTGCATGCGCGAGGATGAATACTTTTCTTCCTGCGGTTGGAAAGTCTACTCAACGACGTTGTTTATATAATTAACGTCGTTGAATATATAGACGACGTCGTTAATTATATAATCAACGACGTTAACTATAGATTTGAAAAGGACAGAAAGAAGTTTCCCGCCCGGTTGTCCAGACTTATCGGCAAGGGGATTTTGATTTTGCACAATGGCTTCATGGAATTAAAGGCAGGCAACCTGATGCCTGCCTTGGGAGAAAAATCAAAAGACGACAGCGCAGGCCGTGCAAACGTCTCACGCAAAAAAGCCTGCTATCCGCTCTCCACACGTCGGGCACGCGCCACGGAAACCTTTCGTTTCCACGCTGTAGCCCCGCCTATGGACCAACACCGTGCCGCAATGCGGACAACAAGTGTCCAAGGCTCCCGGCAAGTCCACATTCCCCAGATAGACAAACTTCATCCCGCAATCGCGGGCCACGCCACGAGCTTCCACAAGACGCGACACGGGCGTGGGCTCAAGGGACATCATACGGTGTTGCGGGAAGAAACGGCTGAAATGGAGCGGATAATTGGAAAAGCCGTGCCCCACCAACCATTCACACAACCGCGCCACCATCTCACGGCCGTCGTTCACCCCGGGAATCAACAGGTTGGTCACTTCCAACCAGACGCCGGCCTCGCGCAACTGCTCAAGCGTGGAAAGCACAGGAGACAAGCGCGCCCGACAAACCGTTTGGTAGACTTCGTCGGAAAAAGCCTTCAAGTCTATGTTCACGGCATCCAGCCATGGCAACAAGTCGGCCAATGGCGCCGGGTTCATAACCGGCCGTCACCAAGATGTTTTTCAGCCCGGCCTCCCGGCACGCCTTGGCACAATCGCGCGTATATTCCAAATAAGTGAGCGGCTCCGTGTAAGTGTAAGCCACCATCGGACAGCCATGCGCCACGGCCAGTCCCGCCACCTCTTCGGGCAAGAGCCGACGGCTATCCACATCGGCCGGCGCAGTCTGCGACAACACCCAGTTCTGGCAGTTCAGACAAGAAAGGTTGCAACCGGCGGCGGCCAGCGACAGGCAATGCCCGCCGGGATGGAAATGCAAAAGCGGTTTCTTCTCCACGGGATCCATCTGCAAGGCGCACACCTCCCCATAGGCTGCCGTCCACAAACGCCCGTCACGGTTCATCCTGCTCCTGCAACGTCCCGAACGGCCTTCACGAATACGGCAGCCATGAGGACAAAGGCGGCACTCCACGTCCCTGTCCGGCAGACACACATAATATTCCGCTTCCTTCATCGTCCGCACACGTCACTCTCCGTCACCCTCATGAAACACTTCCGCTTCATAGACATACAAGTCGGCTTCCCGCCATCCGTCCCACTCCAGCCCCGCCTTGTCGCGGGCGCAATGGCCCAAGAATTCCTCTTTCGTCCAATGGGTCTCGTCGGTCACCTGGGGGAGGAACGTTCCTTGGCGGTTGCCTTTCACCATGAATATGCCGTGCCGCCCCAGTTGGAACTCTTCGGCAGAACGGATTTTCCGCAAGGGAGAAAGCACGGATATCTCAATCTGGATGTCTGGCAACTCCTCCCGCCCCACAGGATAAAAGCGCGGGTCGTCGAACGCAGCAGCACGGGCCATCTCGGCCACGGTCCGGTAAAGAGGCTGCCGCCCTACCAACTGACCGATGCATCCCCGCAACCGGCCATGGACATGGAGCGTGACAAACGCGCCGCAATCCATCCGGAGCTTTTCCGTGA
>VOFD01000361.1_pt1 | contig 38000 bp, 57 predicted proteins | sample 5384101 | NCBI WGS metagenome assembly VOFD01 (sample SAMN12384723, study PRJNA508395) | human gut metagenome | isolation source: healthy gut C | host: Homo sapiens
CAACCTGCAATACGAAAACCGGGAAAAAGTGCAATCGCGGCTATGCCCCTACCGTGCGCAACGTACACCTCAAAAACGTGACTTGCGAGAAGAGCAAACTCGGTGTACTCATCATCGGACTTGATGATGACAAGCACGTTTATAATGTAAGCGTGGAAGACAGCCGCTTCAATAACGTCAAGGAAGGTAAAAACCGGATTAACTTTCAAAATACGATACCGCTTCCATGAAAAAACAGAGTCTGTCTGTTCTGGAATATGGAGGCTTTCGTACCGATGCATGGGCAATTGCCTGTTATGCGAGTGTGGATGATTTGGCAGTATCCTCCTCAAATGTTCTCAGTGTCGGAACATCCATCGATCAGAGCCAGTATGACAATGTGACAAGTGATATGCCGCACAACTTGTATCTGACGATCACACCGAAAAACAATTTTACCGAAGATGCAAAGCAACGGTCAGATGGCTCACAGATTTTACCGGAGACGGTGCAAGTTTCCTCGGCGTAAAACTTACGAAGATCAACGACAATCGTTTTATGCTCTCCTGGGAAGAAACCGGAAAGACACAGAAAATCACAGACAACGATCCGCTTTCTGTTTCCATACTGCACTATGTATTTCTGGATGGAAACGGCGAGACTGTCAGCCGGGAGTTTACGGCACCGGCGATTTCCGACTGTCATCCGATCGTAAATGGTTCAAAAATTGTCTACAGTGCTTCCAGTTCGAACACCGTTGCCTTTTATTCCATTGATGCAAACAGCGGAGCTTTTTCAGAAAAAGGTGTACCGCATAGCCGGTGAGAATGCTGTGTGGAGCCTTGCAAATGGAGTGCTGACGATCTCCGGAATCGGTGCAATCGATATCGATAAGGAAGTACATTACCGCTATCCGGTGTCCTCGACAGCACGTTCCTACAGCTACAGTTCTGCAGATAATTCCTGGAAAGATATCCGCGAGTGCGTCACAAAGATCGTGATCGAAAAAGGAATCACCAGTATCCCGGAGGAAGCGTTCTATTATTTCAGCAACCTGAAAGAAGCAGAGATTAAAGAAGGGCTGAAGTCGATCGGGAAAAAGGCCTTTTATGCATGCGAAAATCTGAGGAAGATCACGATACCGGCGAGTGTGACCGAAATCGGAGAAGAATGTCTGGCAACCGGTTATTACTGGGTTGGCGAGCGAAGAGCCGGTTGTAGACGCGAAAATTTATGCACCGAAAGGTTCTTATGCGATCAAATATGCAAAGCAAAATAACATTGCCTATACAGAGACAAAAGCTGCAGCTTCCGGAAACAACAGCGGAAATACTTCAGCGAATATCACCAGGAAAAAAGTGACGGTCACGGCTCTGACCTCATCGAAAGCCGGAACCATCAAATTAAAATGGAAGAAACTCTCCGGTGCAGACGGTTATGAGATCCAGTATGCACGCAATGCGAAATTTACCAAAAACAAAAAGAAAGTTACCGTAAAAAAGCGGCAGCGACATCAAAGACCATCAAAAAGCTGAAAAAGAAGAGCAGATATTACGTGCGCATCCGTGCTTACAAAAAGCAAACGGAAAGACCGCTTACAGCAAGTGGAGTGCAAAGAAGAGCGTGAAATGTAAGTAAAAGCAAAAAAAAAACGTGCAGTGCAGGCTGCCGTAACGAAGATACAAAACAAAAAGCAGAGACACCGTGACGGAAAACACGTCCTGTGCTCTGCTTTTTACGTTGTGTAAATTCAGTTTCAGGCTTTTGAACCAGGTCTCATTACAGCATGGAAGCTCTCAGTTCTTCCGGTGTTTTCTGAGACAGCATAGCCGGTGCGATATCGAATACGCTTCTCGCTCCGGATTCGCCCTTTTTGGACAGACGATATGCAGCACGTGCATAAGCAACCAGAACACTTCCGGTAAATTCCGGATTCGAATCCAGTTTCAGAGAATATTCAATCACATGCTTGTTGCCCTCACATCCGGTTTCACCGGTACGGATCTAAAACCGCCGCGGCATCTTGCTGTGATGAGCCTTTAATTCTTCTTCTGAAATGAAGTTTACGGTTGTATCGTATTCATCGAAATAGTTCGGCATCGTCTTGATCGCTTTTTCGATGGCGACCTTATCAGCACCTTCTTCAGCAACGACATAACATTCTCTTAAATGTTTCTCTCTGGTAGTCAGTGTCGGTTCGCTTCCACTTCTTACCAGTTCCATGGCAGATTCGATCGGAACAGTGTACTGGATCGCATTCTTAACACCCTCGATACGGCGGATCGCATCAGAATGTCCCTGACTTACACCCTTGCCCCAGAATGTATAAGTACTTCCCTGAACCAGGATAGATTCTGCATATAGACGATTCAAAGAGAACATGCCCGGATCCCAGCCGACAGAGATAATGCCGATGTTTCCGCCTTCTTTTTGCGACCTTATCTACGCTTGCAAAATATTCTGGGATTCTTGCGTGTGTATCGAAACTGTCGATCGTGTTGAAAGAAGCAAAGAACTTTTGGTCTGATGACCGGCAGATCGGTAGCAGAACCGCCGCAGAGGATCATAACATCGATCTCATCTTTCATAGATTCCATATCATCGAAATGCTTTACAACAGCACCTTCCGTCTGAATGGAAACACCGACAGGATCTCTCCTTGTGAAAACTGCTTTCAGTTCCATATCATCATTGCGTTTGATGGACTGCTCAACGCCGCGTCCAATGTTGCCATAGCCAACAATACCAATTCGGATTTTTTCCATTTTCTTACATCTCCTGTTTAAATTAATTCTGTAAACATTCAGAATTCGCATATTTACCTTGTAAACAACAGCGTTCTTATGTTTGGCAGGGCAAGATTCAAATGATTCTGCCACTGACATCTTTTTAGATTATAGCATAGATTTTCAATCAGGCAATTATTTTCTTTTGAGAAAATATGATGTATACTAAAAAACAGGATAAATTTGCAAGCCGACTTTCGAAGAAAAAACAAAAGAGTGTCCGCTTTACGCAAGAAACATGTTGGCTTTAGAAAATATGGAATTCAGCAGGAAGGAAATAAACATGACAAAAAAGTATGATGAAAAAGAAATAAGAGCAGATTACCGCAGGCTTACAAAACTGCTGATTGAAAAAAGATGACGATCACCACGATGGAATCGGCAACATCCGGCGACTCGCTTCTCTGATCACAGATACAGAAGGCTCATCGGCAGTTTTAAAGGTGCGTTTGTTACTTACTGCAACGAAGCGAAAATTATGCAGGGCGTTCCGGCAGAAGTTATTGACAAATACACGGTCTATTCCACACAGACGGCGGAAGCGATGGCAAAAAGCCTGCACAAAAGCCTACCGTGCAGATATCGGCATCGGAGTGACCGGAACCATGGGAAATGTCGATCCGGCAAATCCGGAAGCATCCATTCCGGGACAGGTTTATTTTGCAGTTGAAATGGACGGCAAAGTCAGATCCTATTATGTGGAACTTAAGCCGCACGCCGACAAGATTCGGCCTATAAGCTGGCAGTTGCCAAAGAAATTTATGATGCAGTCATGGAGCAGATGGAGGAAAGTCAGCATGAGACAGCAGGAGAATAAAAAAGAAAATTTCCGTGAGAATCCCACAAAATTAACCTGGATTCCGAAGGTTTATAATTATGCAGAAAGAACGGGCAATCTGAAAGCAGAAGCCGTCGGTGTGGTCAGCGGAGAAAAACATTTCCCGGTGTTTGAAGACCGGATGGTGTTTAAACCACTCACAAAATCAAAGCCATTCTCTACCCCATTGTTTGCCTGTGCAGAAGTATTCTTATCCTGGGTGATCGATACTTATTTTGTCCCGGCACCTTTGTATCAGCTTGCCTTCTGCAGAGGATATGAGGCAGAATGTGAGAAATATTATGATTACGGAACCGTATCGCCGATGATCTACGAAGAAGGAGAACATCTTCTGAACTTACTGGAGTTCTTTCGAACGTATCCGGATGAAAAAGTTCAGATTGACGATTACTTAAATTATTGTCAGATGTTTTATGATTACACCGAAATCCTGGAGGCAGATTACTTTCAGACACACCGGGGAATCGCAGAAGATCTGGCAATGCAGATTCTGATCTCGGTTCTGAAAGGCGATCAGAATTACCATTATGAAAATATTGCGTTTGTATGTGACGCATCCGGGCAGATTCTGAGGCTGGCACCGATGATCGACCACGAATTTTCCACCTGTTTTATGTTTCCGGATAACCTGTCAAGGCACAACTACTGGTTCGGTGAACTGCAAAGATCCATCGAAGGAAAGCCTGTCCAGCCGGACGAATACAAAGATTTTCCAAATGAAAAAGAACGCAGACTGATGGAAAAAAGTGCGACCTGCCTGCATCGGAATCTCGTCTATATCAAAGAACATTATCCGGAAGTGACGGCCTCGTTTCTGAAAAACGTAAGCAGACTGAAACGCGATCTTTTGCAGAAAAGAGAGAGCTTTTTTATCCGAAAAGCAAAAGATTATCCGGATCATGCAAATTCCGACGCCTATCGGATCGGAAAAGCCAGATACAAAGATCACGATGAAGAAAAAGGCGGCAGCTTTCGAAAACAGTACGGCGGAGAAGGAAAAGAAATATCCTTTGATCTTATGAACTGCCTGATCAATTATGAAGTACAGGAGATCATAGAGCAGATGGAGAGGATACTGAGATAAAGCGATTATAAAAAGAAGCAGTTGGCAAGTTGAAAAATATTGCAGATGAGAAAGAGAGCGAGAGATAGATGAAAGTTTTGGTAATTCCTGATGTACATCTGAAACCGCAGATGTTGTTTGGCAGGCGCCAGCCTATTATGAATACAAGGGTGGCAGATCGTGCAGTATGTCTGATGGATATTCCGGATGACTGGGACAGAGAATATGACATTGCACTTTATGAAGAAACATACGACGAAGCGATAAGATTTGCCGCAAGATTTCCGGATACCGCTTGGTGTTACGGAAATCATGACCTCAGCTACTTCTGGCACTGCCTTGAGAGCGGATACAGTTCCATGGCATCCGCAACGGTACAGAGAAAGCTTCTGGAACTTCGCAGAACGGTTCCGGAAGATCATCCGATTCAATTTGTTCAGAAAATTGACAATGTGCTGTTTTTCCCATGGCGGAGTGCTGAACTATTTTGTTGAGGAATATGTTCCAAAATCAAAATACCATGATGTAGATGCCGTTGTGGAAGAAATCAACAAATTGGGAGGCTTAGAGATGTGGAATGACATGTCACCTGTCTGGGCTGCGTCCGCGCTGTCCCGGCATACGTCTGTATAAGCCGCGGAAACTGCTCCAGGTGGTAGGACACACACCGATGGATAAAATAACAAGAGAAAAGAATCTGATCAGTACGGATGTATTTTCCACTTACCGGGACGGCAGACCGATCGGAACACAGGAATTTTTGTCGCTTGATACCGTAACCTGGGAGTATAAGGGGGTAAAATGTCTGTGACCGAAGATGAAAAAGTAATTTACAAATTTTTTAAGATCAAGGGTTTTCAAAAGATATATCTGCATTTTATTATGCCTTGTTTTATATATTACTGTGCTTCCCCTTTCTGTATCGGCAGAGGAAGCAAAAAACCGAACAGTCAGAGTAGGCTGGTATGAAGGAACTTATAATACCACAGAACCAGACGGTAAGAAGAGAGGCTACAGTTACGAATATCAGCAGGCAGTAGCTGCACATACAGGATGGAAGTATGAATATGTGGAGGGAAGCTGGGCAGAACTGATGAATATGCTGAAGAGTGGAGAGATCGATCTGCTGGGAGGCATTTCCTATACAGAGGAACGTTCCACTTCCATGCTCTTTTTTCAGAATTGCCTATGGGAGAGGATAAATATTACCTGTATGTAAATCCTTCTGATACGGATATTTCAGCTTTAGATCTGACTACATTGAATGGGAAGAGAATCGGGGTGCCGCCGGATACACTTTCTGCCAGACGGTTCTGTGAGTGGGAGAAAAGTCATGGAGTGAACACGCAAGCAGGTTGATATTACCGGTGCAGATGATGTTCGTCAGATATTGAAAAATCATGAAATTGACGGATTTGTTTTTAAATGAATCTCCACAGTGGGAAAGAGACGATATTTCACCAGCTATTCTGATTGGTGGCTCCTATAACTATTTTGCAGTCAGCAAAAAACGCCCGGATCTGAAAGAAGAGCTGGATCAGGTAATGCAGAAGATAGAAGAGGGAGAATCCTTTTTATACAGACGATCTTTATAAAAGGTATCTCTCCGCAAATTCGCTTGAAACTCTTACGGATGAGGAACAGAACTGGCTGGAACAGCATGGAGCAGTCAGGATTGGATATCTGAAAAATGATGTTGGTATCAGTCTGGTGGATACGGAGTCAGAGAAACCGGTAGGAATTATTAACGATTATATTAGTCTGGCTTCTGGCTGTCTGGGAGAAAAAACATAGAATTTCAGTTGACAGGCTTTGATTCTCAGGAGGAAGAGCTGCAGGCATTAAAGGATAACAGGATCGATATGATTTTTTCATATGAATCAGAACCCATATGAAGCTGAGCAGAACGATATTATATTGTCAAATACTGTTTTTGAAGTCAATGTTGCAGTGCTCACCGGCGTTGCGAAGTTTGATGAAAACGGGGAAAACACAGTGGCAGTGAGCAGAAATAACCTGTTGGGAAAGTGGTATATTTCTTTTAATTATCCTTTCTGGAAAATAAAGGAATATGACTCATCTGCTGAGGTTGAGAAAGCAGTTCACAGTGGTGAGGCAGACTGCTTTGTTGTGAAGGCAGGACAGTCATTAAAGACGCTGGCAAACAGCAAAATGCAGAGCGTTTTTCTTACAAAATCCGGCGATTCCTGCTTTGCAGTCACCAGAGAAAACACAACATTAATGAATATCCTGAACAAAACCATTCAGACTCTGCCTGCTTCCAGACTTTCCAGTCAGTTTTCCGTATATGAAAACACACCGGGAAAGGTGACTCTGGCAGAATACATAAAGGATAATCTGCGGGTAGTTTCCATTTGGTTTGTAAGTGTGGTCTTGATTATTGTATGGATTATAGTTTATCTGCTGATACAAGCGAGAAAAGCCAAGATTCAGGCAGAAAAAAGGCTAATGCCGCCAAATCAGATTTCCTTTTCAATATGTCACATGATATCCGGACACCGATGAATGCTCTGCTGGGATACAGTGAGCTGATGAAAAGGGAACTGACAGATCCGAAGCTTCTGGATTATCAGGAGAAGATGGAACAGTCCGGAAATCTGCTTTGCTGTCTATTATCAATAATGTGCTGGACATGGCCAAAATTGAAAGCGGTAAGATGGAACTGGATGAGAATTATGTGAAGATCAGAGATGTTTATCAGGGAGTTTACAAAATTTTCCAGGCAGAAGCGGAGAAAAAGGGTATTCACCTTGAGATGGAATATGAGGTGCAAAGCATGAACATGTAATCTGCGATGAGACAAAGAACAGGGAAATTTTCCTCAATCTGATCAGTAATGCAGTAAAATATACAGCTTCAGGGGAACGGTTACCATAAGGATCACAGAGCTTGACTGTGACAGGAAAGACTATGTGCGGATACGGACTCAGGTAATTGATACAGGTATCGGAATGAGCGAAGAATTCCTTCCATCTCTCTTTGAGGCTTTTGCCAGGGAACGCAATACAACAGCCGCAAAGGTTGCAGGAACAGGTCTGGGAATGCCGATCATAAAGAAATATGTTGATATGATGGGCGGAACCATTAAAGCAGAAAGTAAGCTGGGAGAAGGAAGCAAATTTACAGTTATCATGGAATACAGGATTGCGGATAAGGGTTACTACGAGCAGGTTACAGATCCGTCCCCGGATACAGAGGAAACAGACAGAATCAGCGGAAAACATATTTTGCTTGCCGAGGATAATGATCTGAATGCGGAAATCGCACAGTTTATCCTGGAGGATATGGGACTTATGGTTGATCGTGTTGAGGATGGAGTTCAGTGTGTGTCAAGGATAGAACAGAAACCGGCAGGCACCTATGACCTGATCCTTATGGATATCCAGATGCCGAACATGGATGGATATAAGGCAACTCAGACAATCAGAAGACTGGCAGATGAGAAGAAAGCCTCTATTCCAATCATAGCTATGACAGCCAATGCCTTTGAGGAAGACAGAAAAAAGGCACTGGCAAAAGGAATGAACGGACATATTGCAAAAGCCTGTTGATGCAGAAAAGCTTAAGAAAACCATTCTTTCAGCTTTACGGTGAGATGAAGGGGAAATTTTCATTCCTTTTGGATGGAATCGTCGACATTTTTCGAAAATTCGTAAAGATGTCAATTATGTTTCTAACAAGAAAACTGTATTGGCTTTTACAATCGCTTTGGAATTATCACTGGATGAAGCAAAGGATTTACTGGCAAGTGCCGGCTTTGCATTATCCAGAAGTTCGAAAAACAGATATTATTGTGGCATATTTCTTACAGAATAAGATTTATGACATATTTGAATTAAACTTTAAAGCTGTAGGAAGAGCAATTTCAAAAGCTAAAGTATTACCGGTGCAATAGTGAATATTATGGAAGGATATCCGGAAACAAGATATCAAGTATTTACAGCGGCTGGTATGCAAACATATTATGAATCACAGATTGATATTCAGGAATCTGATGAAGAAATGGAGAAAGTGGATGCAGAGAGATTCAATGCAGGTCTTACTGCGTCTTTGATTCGCAAAGGAATGGAAGTTACTGTTTTGGTAGCTTTCATTCCTTTTTTTGACGTGAGAGAAGAGTTATTTTTGATTAAATAGATTGTTACATTCGTCTATAATAGCTTCAACTGTGCGTATCTGTGAAGGCGTGAGTCGGCGGAGCTTATCTGAAAGAATCAACAGATCCTTATCTATAATTTCACCAGTGAGCAAATAGTCGGCACTTACTTCTAAAGCAGAGGAGATTTTTAACAGATTTTCAGGTCTCATTGCCCGTTTTCCTGATTCCGCATAAGAAACAAACTGGGTAGTGACTTCCTCTCGTATTGTTAAATTATATCCACAATAGATGATAAAAATAAGCGTCTACTGTTGGCTAAAATCAATAATACGATATATTATCAGAGATAAATATTGAAAAATCGTGGATGCATAACAAGTAGAAAAAAGTAGTGTATGGGAATACGAAAAAAGCGAACAGCTATAATGAAAGAAAATGAATTCTCAGGAGGACTATGATTATGGAACAGATGGATTTTTCAGTAGAGGTATCAGAAAGTGAGATAGAAAAAATTTGCAGATTATTTATACCAGAAAGAAAATGCAAAGGCAACAATTAATAAATATATGGCAGATATAAAAAAGTTTTTTATTTTTTTGGCAGATGATAAGTGGATCAATAAAAAGTATTGTTGCAATATAAAGAATGGCTTGTTCAAAAATATGCTGTCAATAGTGTTAATTCGATGCTTGCCGCATTGAATCAGTTCCTGGAATTTTGAATGTAGGAAATCTGAAAGTGAAAAGAATAAAAGTGCAGAAGCGACCTTTTTACAGGATCAGAAAGAAGTGACAGAAAAAGAATGCAGGAAATTGATTGCAACAGCTATGGCAGAAGGAAAAGAACAGCTTGCATTGTGTATTGAAACAATAGCATGTACAGGAATTCGGATCAGCGAAATAAAATATTTTACAGTGGAGCGTGTAAAATCTGGAAAGATAGAGATTTATAATAAAGGAAAGTATAGAAGGATTTTTTTGCCGAAGGTATTGCAAAGGAAACTTCTTTCCTATTGCCATAATAACCAAATAGCAGAAGGTTGGATATTTGTCACGAAAAATGGGAAGTTAAAAGACAGAAGTAATATTTGGAGAGAAATGAAACGATTAAAAGAAAAGGCGGGAGTAGCAGAATCAAAAATATTCCCGCATAATTTTCGACATCTATTTGCAAGGATTTATTATAAAGTAACAAAAGATATTACAGGTCTTGCAGATTTACTTGGACATAGCAAACATCAATGTAACGAGAATATATACAGCAACTACAGAAACAGTGTTCCAAAAAGAAGCTGGATAAGATTGTCGAACAGGAAATATTGGAATGTACAACATAATATCTGTTATGTTGTTTATGGACAGATTAATTTTCGTACGATATAATGTTAAATAACACCATGTTATCTGTTATGCTGTTCATAGTACATAGTTCCTTTCTAATTTTTTTGGTAGCGGTGCCCTATTTAAGTACCGCTCCAAAAAAAATTGGCTATAATCTTTATTATTTTTATTGTTTAAAGTTCTCTTTTAGAGGAAATGAATGACTTGCAGAAATAGGGGTAGAACAGGTTAATAGAGGCACTGTACAACATAACAGATATTATGTTGTATTGATTTTTGCAATGGATAAGGAGTAACGATGGCATATACTGTAAGAAAATTACTTGAATCAGAACAGTTTCCCAAAATGAAGCTGCTTTGCGGTGAAAAAGGTCTAGATTTGGAAGTGAAAGGCATTCGAATAATCGAAATTGAAGATATGGAGCGATACCTGACGGGTGGTGAAATACTCATAACCAGTTTTCAGGTATATTTATCATGTAATGATCGAGAAGTAGAGCAACATTTTGAAGATTTAGTTAAAAGTGACATAAGTGGATTCATTGTAAAGAAAAGAAAAGAATATGATCCTACAGGACGCAGATTGAGTTTATTAGAAAAACACTGCAAAAAATATGAAATTCCTCTGGTAGAAATTCCAGGAGATTTCTATTACTGGGGAATTATCCGCTATGTTATTATGCAGGTATTCGATAAAGCTACTGCACGATTAAAGTATTTTAAAATTACACATGATAATTTTAATGCGTTTATTTTAAATAATAATGGATCATGTAATACAGCAAGTAATATTATCAAATTTTTAAGTGTCATGATCGAGAATCCTGTTGTGTTGTATTATGGTAATCTTAATTGTATGGTTTCAACAAACTCGGACAACTCCAAGTTAATATTGTCAGATGAAATTCAGCCATATAAACCTAATATTATTACGAAATTTCAATATATGAAGCAGATGAAAGGAAGCTGTGTTCAATATGTAGTGAAATTTGCCATATTGAGTGAGGTGGAAATATATATAACAATAACAGAAGAAAATAGAGAACTGACAGAACTTGATTATATGGCAATCGAAAATGCGATCATTAACTTGCAGTATGGATTTTTGAGTGAATTTGCACAGGATGAAGTGAAAAAGAAGTATCAGAGAGATATTGTCCATAATATTCTGAATGGATTACTGAGTTCGAAAGAAATGACTGAAGCGGCATCACAGCTCGGAATGAAAGAAAGCGATACTTACAGGGTTGTTGATTTTCATACCATCAAAAAAAATGTACAAAGAAAATATACAAAAGAACAGCTTCAAGAAGTAGGTGTTATCGTGGGTGAATTGATGTATCTTTTGCCGGATGCACTTATTTACAGAAATATGGATCAGATTGTTATGATTCAACAGGTAGATTCAATCAGACAGAACTGGAGTATCAGAAAGAGATGGAAGAAGTAGAGGATGTTATCCAGCGAAGCATCCTTTATAGAAAGAAAGATACAGACTTTCAGATTGGTATAGGAAAAAGTGTGGAAGGGTATCAACGGCTGAAAGAATCTTATCACGAAGCAAGTCGGGCTATCAAGTATATAGACATTATCCGCCTGGTGACCGGTGATAAGAATAAGTCAGTAGTACATTATTCGAACCTCGGATTTTTCCAGATATTCGGCGAAATTGATGATGTGACGGAACTGGAAAGATACATTCCGGAAACGTTAAAGAAATTATATTTATATGATGATGAACATAAGGGAGAATTGATTACAACCTTGCAGATGTATCTTAGAAATAACCAAAGCATCAAGAAAACTGCAGACGCAATGTTTGTTCATTATAGAACGATATCTTACAGGCTTGAAAAAATAAAACAAATTTCCGGAATAAATTTTGACGATGCAAATGAAGTACTGGCAGTCAGTAATGGTCTGATTATTTATAAAATGTTAAAAGAAATAGAATAGAAAAAGAAAGAGAAATCGTGTTGAGGCATGGTTTCTTTTTTTGAACGAAGTTCATAAAAAGGTATTATATGGAAGAGTATCGATACGATGGAACAGATTTTACAAAAAATAAAAAACCCTTTTCCTGTTTGGAACATTATAAAAAAATTAAAATGGTATATAATTTTAGAAATGTTGATGAGAAACATTCTCTGATTCAAATAGACAATGAGAAAAAATTATATTGAAAAGCCATCATCGCATTACTATATGTTGCGATATTATTATTTATAGAATTCTAGATCTTATATCTGATGATAGAGTAGAACGACCCCCATATCTTGATGAAATTGATGGAAATTTTTGAATAATCAATTTCATCGTCCGACAGGAACCCACCAATTTTTTAGGACGAACTGATACCTGAAATAGTTTAGCTAGGAAAGGGGTAAAAACTATGCAACTTACAAGTACAACGGATTATGCTATCAGAATCGTATGTCATCTGGCAGCGCAAAGCCAGATGATCTCTACATCAGAATTATCTCAGGAACTAAGTGTTCCATACAGTTATATTCCAAAAATAACAAAAAATTAAAACAAGCAGGAATCATAAAAGCCTGTGAAGGGATAAAGGGTGGATATCAGATTGCAAAACAGCCAGAGAATATATCTTTAAGGGATGTGATATCGTGTACAGAATCCACCATGGCAATTAGCAGGTGCCTGGAAAAAGAGGGAGGTTGCTCCAAAAATTATATAGCCTGCTGTAAAAAGTACATCAGATTCTGCTGGATCTGCAAAATATATACAATAACCGCTTGGAAAGCGTAAAGATATCAGACATTATCCGTCCTGGTAAGGATGAATATCTTGGAAAAATTTATGTGATTATAAAAGTTAATCTGAGAGAAAAAGATTATGAATGTATTTATTCTCATAATCATGATGTCTATGAACAAGTAAAAACAGCAGAATCATATGATGACTTTATAAAAAAATATGCGGAAAAATATATTTGTGAAGCAGACTGGGTAAATGTCCAGAAATGTCTTGCAGGTGAGAATTTAACAGAACATCTTGTAGATGGATGTGGAAGAAGAAATCTTCTATCGCGGAATTATCGAAAATAACGGTACATCGTATGTATGGATGAAAGCTAGTAAGTATGTGGATGTAAAGGAAAATACAGCAATTATTACATTTCATAATACAAAAGTGATTCCGAATACGATTGTAACAATGGAACAGGAGCTAAGAAAAAAAAGAACAGGATGTTTGTATGGAACTCGAAAATGCGACTATTAACTTACAAGATGGATTTTTGAGTGAATTTGCACAGGATGAAGAAAAAAGACGTATCAGAGAGATATTATCCAAAAATATTCTGAATGGATTACTGAGTTCGAAAGAAATGACTGAAGCGGCATCACAGCTCGGAATGAAAGAAAGCGATACTTACAGGGTTGTTGATTTTCATACCATCACAAAAAAATGTACAAAGAAAATATACAAAAGAACAGCTTCACGAAGTAGGTGTTATCGAGGGTGAATTGATGCATCTTTTGCCGGATGCACTTATTTACAGAAATATGGATCAGATTGTTATGATTCAACAGGTAGATTCTGATCAGACAGAACTGGAATATCAGAAAGAGATGGAAGAAATAGAGGAGGTTATCCAGCGAAGCATCCTTTATAGAAAGAAAGATACAGACTTTCAGATTGGTATAGGAAAAAGTGTGGAAGGGTATCAACGATTGAAAGAATCTTATTACGAAGCAAGTCAGGCTATCAAGTATATTGAGATTATCCGCCAGGTGACTGGTGATAAGAATAAGTCAGTAGTACATTATTCGAACCTCGGATTTTTCCAGATATTCAGCAAAGTTGATGATATGACGGAATTGGAAAGATGCATTCCGGAAACATTAAAGAAATTATATTTATATGATGATGAACATAAGGGAGAATTGATTACAACCTTGCAGATGTATCTTAGAAATAACCAAAGCATCAAAGAAAACTGCAGGTGCAATGTTTGTTCATTATAGAACGATATCTTACAGGATTGAAAAAATAAAACAAATTTCGGGATTAATTTTGACAATGCAAATGAAGTGCTGGCAGTCAGTAATGGCCTGATTATTTATAAAATGTTAAAAGAAATAGAATAGAAAAAGAAAGAGAAATCGTGTTGAGGCATGGTTTCTTTTTTTTTTTGAACGAAGTTCATAACAAGATATTAATGGAAGAATATCGATACGATGGAACAGATTTTACAAAAAAAAATAAAAAAAATCTTTCCTATTTGTAACATTATAAAAAATCCACAAATGGTATACAATTCAGAAAAGTTGATGAGAAACATTCTCTGATTCAAATAGACAATGAGAAAAAATTATATTGAAAAGCCATCATCGCATTACTATATGTTGCAATATTATTATTTATAGAATTCTAGATCTTATATCTGATGATAGAGTAGAACGCCCCCCATATCTTGATGAAATTGATGGAAATTTTTGAATAATCAATTTCATCGTCCGACAGGAACCCACTATTTTTTTTAGGACGAACTAATACTTGAAATAGTTCAGTTTAGTTAAGAGAAGGGGAAAAACTATGCAGACTTACAAGTACAACGGATTATGCTATCAGAATCGTATGTTATCTGGCAAACACAAAGGCAGATGATCTCTACATCAGAATTATCTCAGGAACTAAGTGTTCCATCCAGTTATATTCCAAAAATAACAATATTGTTAAGTTTGCAGAATACATACAATAATAAATTAGAGAGCGTAAAGGTTTCAGATGTTATCCGCCCTGGAGAAGATGAATATTTTGGACGATTTTATGTTGTATTAAAACTGAACTTGAAGGAAAAAAAGCTACGAGTGTGTATATTCACATATCCGTGAAGTGTATGAGAAAGTAAGGAAAACAAAAAGTTATGAAGAGTTCATAAATCAATATATAGAAAGATATGTGTATGCTTCTGATAAAAAAAATGGTTCATGACTTCTTATCAAGTGAAGGATTAGAAGAAAGACTAGTTGATGGATGTATGGAAAAAGATCTTCCATATCGCAGAATTACTGGAAAAGATAAGAATGCATATGTTTGGATGGAAGCAAAAAAATATATAGATGCAAATGAGAATACTGCAATTATCACCTTACATAATGAGAAGATTGTCCAGAACACAGTAATAAGAATGGAACAGGAACTCGTAAAGAAAGAACAGGATTTGGCAAAGCAGTATTGGGATATGGTATCGCTTTTAACTACTGTATTGAATCATAATCAGATAGTTGAATCAGGGTATCAAGATGATATCAGTTTCTATACGAAACAGGTATATCTTCAATTGCAGAAGAATTATCCGGAATACGGAATTACGGATGAAGAAATTGCTTCAGTAGCCATTTGGCACCGATTCATGATATTGGAAAGATAAAAGTACCAATTGAAATTTTGAATAAAAATGGAAAGTTGACAGATGAAGAAATGAATGTAGTAAAACAACATCCATTAGTAGGTGCAGCGATGACCCGGAGATTCCCAGAAGGCGTAACAACGGAAAAGCTGAACCAATATAGCTATGAAATATGCAGACATCACCATGAAAGATATGATGGTTCAGGATACCCGGACGGTTTAAAAGGGAATGCGATTCCGCTCTGTGCACAGGTTGTGGGACTGGCTGATGCATATGATGCATTAATCAGTCCTCGCCCATATAAAAGAAAACTGACTTATGGAGAAGCGTTGCAAATGATCCTGAACGGGGAATGTGGCTCATTCTCCCCAACCGTCGCTTCATTGTTTCCTGGAAGCGGCAATGCAGAAGGAATGGATAAAAAAAGGCAGATAGCTGAGAAATAGGAAAATATATTTTGAGGAGGAATTTGTGTGAAGAGAAAAAAGATATGGCTAAGATGGATAGCCTGGATACTTTTATTGGTTTTGTGTATGAATAGTGCAGGAACGACAGCTTTGGCAGTTTCTGCAAATGAGGAGAGTATTCTGAATATAAATGGTTCTCTGGAGAAAGAAATGCTTTCAGAAGAATTTATCTCAGAGGAGGAAAGCACATCATCGGCGGAAGAAACTCCGAAAGAAGAAATTACGCCGCCGTCGGAAGAAACTCCGGGAGAGGAACTTACTCCCCATCAGAAGAAACTCCGGGAGAAGAAATTACGCCACCGTCAGAAGAGACTCCGGGAGAGGAACTTACGCCACCGTCAGAAGAGACTCCGGGAGAAGAAATTACGCCGCCGTCAGAAGAGACCCCGGGAGAAGAAATCACTTCACCGTCAGAAGAGACTCCGGGAGAAAATCACTCCGCCATTAGAAGAGATTCCGGAGGAAGAAATTACTTCATCCACGGGAGAGCTTTCAGAAGAAGAAAAAAAAAGCCTTCGAGGAGCAGATTGCACAAGAGGAATCACCGAAACTTCAGGAGATTTCCGAAGGATTTGATATTGATTTCTATGTTATTATCGATGGAAATAAGGTAAAAGCTTCAGCATAATGACATTACCGGCATTGCAACATGGAAAGACGGAAGAACTACCTATCATGGTGTTTCCGTTGAGGGATATGCTCCGGATATATGAAGAATTTGGATTTGTGAAAAACAGCGAGAGTCAGAATCCGGATGCGATAAAAAAGTTTGTATCTGCATACCGGGGAAAAAGCAGGATAGAATACGGAGAAGTTTATACAGACACAAAATCCGGAAAGACCTATGTTTCTTACAACTATGGCCAGAATAAACAAGGGGAAGCGGTAGATGTTTACTACCTTCCAAATGGAAAAGGCGTTGCATTAAATTTAAAAGATTCTGTAAAAAGGACAATTCGTTTTATTCCGTAGAGGTAAAGGGCGAAGGGCAGGATCGGATCGTTATGCATTAACAGGAACTGTAGTGGAAGAAGCTGTGGCTGACTTTAATCCCAAATTGCCAGACCAGACAGACCAGATCGAATGGACCTGTATGGGAACAGACGATAAGGTGATAGATGGTATACGGGAATCGGGGAACCAGACGAGATTCGCAATTGGAAAAATCACACAGTCTTATGTGATCCAGAGAGCGGACCAGACAGCCTTTGATATTCAGTTTTATATATATGTGGACAATGAGGTTCGAAAGCGCCGGCTGATTCTCTGAAAAAAGGTGTATAAATGGAACCGTCAGGGCAGATGCTATTTATCTGTCAGTGATCTTGCTGAGATTTATAGAGAGTTCGGCTTGAATGCAGAGGAAACACAATCCGGACATTATTTTCCATATACAGTCCGTGGTGAGAAGACATTAGCACAGGCGACAGTGGTAACTTATAAAGGACAGCAGTATGTATCTTATAACCTGGACAAGCAGGAAGCAACTGTACCAACAGACGTTTATTATATGCCAAAAAAGGAGCATCTGATGGCGAAAAAATTCCGGATAATGATTCAGACCAGATTAAGCAGAATAAGAACAGTTTCTATTCGGTTACAGTGATCAATCCGGATGGAAATCGAACTGTGAGTTACTATAAGAAAGATTCTGCGGTCACAATTTCCGTTGATCCAGGAGATACGAAGGAAAGCGATTGGCTTTGTGCCAGTGAGGATGAAAATAAAACAATTTCTCCGGTAAAACAGGGCGATAAACTAACCTTTTCTATTGGGAAGATAGAGCAACCATATACGGTTGCATGCAACACTTTTGCACCAGCAACCTTGAACATTAAATTCTATACTTTTGTAAATAATGAGAGATATAATGTTCTAAACGAAGAAATTCCTGTTATAAAAGATACTACAACAAAGCCGGGAACAGTTTATTATTATATTTCTAATGATGAGTTAAAAAAGCATTTTGAAAAATTCCATTACGATGGTTCTATTCAAAATGGAGCAAAAGAGCGTTTTATTATTCCAAGAGAGATTACGATACAATCCATAATGCAGGGAAATACACGATAGAAGGTCATGAATGTATTTATATAGGAAAGTCCGGAGAGCCGATGGATGTGTATTACCTGCCAGACGGACAGGATATTGCCACAATGAGTGCAAAGACCTTACTAGAACACGACGATGATAGATATAACGGTTTTTACAGTGTGACAGTACAGGATGACGATGGACAGGTTTACAGCCAAACAGCTTTGCGTGATCTTCCGGCAATTGATTTTGTTGCAAGAAAGTCAACACTTACAAGAACAGTTAGTACAAAGCCGCGTGTAGAAGAACAAACGCAGGATATAAACTGGGAATGCAGAATGGAAGATGGTACTCTTTCAGCAGTTACATGGAGTAAAAATGAAGCAGAGCATACCATGAGCTTTACTATTCAGCCAGATGATGCAGTACGTCCATATGTGATTGTTCCTGAGAATACAGAAAAACCGGCAAACAACAAAAGAAGCAAATATTAGTTTTTATGTATTTATCGATGGACATTATAAGCTGATAAAGAACCTCAATGCTGAGCAAAGCATTACATAATCAAAAGCAAACAGTGGCCGAGCCAGTCGTTATTATTTGCGAGCTAAACCAGATGATACGATTTCTAAAATTTACAGTGAGTTTGGTTTCACTCCGAGCAAGCTGGAGCCCGACGCAGATCAGAAAGAGAAGATTCTGTTTGGTTATGCGACAGACAGCCGTGTATTTGTACAGCATCCATATAAGGACAATGATGGTACATGGTATATTCCTGTCCTGAAAAACGGGAAAGATGTATCTGTCTATTATTTCTCACAGCCAAACCCACTGAATCCAGACAGAATCGAAAATTATTTTGATCGTTTGACAGGACTTTCTTCTCAGGTTGGGCTGGCAGGAAGACATTTCAGTGTAGAGGGAAGTTTTCATCTGATTGAAGTGTTGGATCCACTGAATCTGACCAAAAGAGAAGCAATTAAGAGACAGTATGTAGGCCATGGGGAAACATATACTGTGGAAGTACCAAAGAAAGCAAGTTTAGAAGGTGAGTATTATGGCAAGGAGATTGTCTGGAGTTGTACATCTAATGACAGGGACGAAAATGAAGTTCTTCCGAAACCGTCCGGAGATGACAAGGTAAAATTTGAAATTCCGAAGGTTAACTCATCTTATGAGGTGATCGCGGACAAACCCCAGGACCCCGGAACGGTCAGAGTGATCTATAATACGACCCGTTATATGAAGAAACTTCCAAAAGAATCTAAGCTGACCCCTCAGGTTGGAAATAAGACAAGACATACAGATGATTATGAGAATGAAATAGAAGCTGGAAAACATAACGTTAAGTCACCATATCCTCTGGTTTATGATCATGAAGATAATGACAGCAAAGAGTTGGAACAGTATGAATTCGATCATTGGGATTACAGAAACAAAGACGGAAAGTGGCAGGAATGCGGTGCAGGGGATTCTATTTCTGATCTTATAAATAATAATGCAAGACAGCCAATCACCCTCTATGCGGCGTGGCGTAAGGTGAGTAACCAAAATCGAAAACAGGTACAGTTTTATATCTGTAAGTCAGCGATGCCGGAAGATGGTTCGGTAGCATTACCAACCACGAATGTAGACGATTATACAAGTGCGGTTGCCGTGGCAAACTGTAATGTGAAGGCAAGTATATTGCATGATGTTCCAGTTCTTGGAAATAAGAATCCATCTACGTGGGAACAGTATGCGGATGGAAATAAGAGAGTGCAAGAACTTTTGCAGGGAACTAAACCAGATGAGGGATATATTGGAAATGGAGACTATATCTACAAGATAGATAGAATTCCTTCCGATGAAGAGGTATTCCAGACAATTCGTGAAAGCGGACGTATGATTCGTATCGGAGACAGGGAGATTCCGCCATCGAAATTAGATACCGAATTCTTCACCATTTATTGGTATTCTTTCAAAAGTGAAATGTCCGATGGGTGGCATATTGACGGACGTATTGTAGCAAAAAATGGTTACCTGACAGTAAAGAAAGATTTTGTCGGAATGCCGGAAGCAATAGAGGAAGTCAAGAAAGATTATTATATCAGGTAGATATGGATGAAAAGCTTTTTAGATGGAAAACCTCAGCCACCTGCATTTCATGAGCATATGAAACTTGTGCTTCCTTCTGAAGATAATCAGACGCCGGATGCAGAAGCTCCGCAAGCGGAGGATGCTCCGATAGAAATTGTAGGTACATGGACAGATGAAACACATACAAGCTGTACGTGGATCGTTAAGGCGGACTCATTCTGGAAATACACATTAAAAGAGTACAACTATAAGCCAAAAGATTCGAATGTGAAATTTTCGGGTTGGTACAATGTCCGCAATTCTCATGAACAAAGGAGATAATGTAAATTCATGGGAAGCATATCCAGAAAGTGGAATTAAATTTACAGGACGTGGAATTGGACGCGGTGGTGAGACTCTTACTATTGAATTGGAGAACCGTTATCAGAAAGAGGGAATACTCACACTGAACAAATTTGATGAGTCTACCGGACAGGGAATGGAGAAAATCAATTTTGCTGTCAGTAAGAACGGTGTTGAGGAGGAAACGGTAACAACTGATAAATACGGAATCGCACAACTTCACATTCCGTTACAAGATGAAAACAAACAGAACAGAACAGCAACTGAGACGTATTTGTTGCGAGAGACAAACTTACCGACGGGATATGTAGACACAGGAGATATACAGATCACAGTTGAGATTGCCAATGGAACATTTAAAATCATTGATGCAAAATTGGTGGATAGGGAGGCTAACGAAAATCAGGAGGCTGTCAAGGCACCAGTTGATGGTAAGATAAACGGAAAATCTGTTCTGCTTCAGCGAGGAGATACCAGCCTTAATATCGAAATTTTGCTAAAACAGGCACTCTGCATATCAAAAGACATGGGGAAATCCAAATGATGCACTGATGGAAAAACAGGTGAAAATCAGATTGTATCAGAATGGAATTTCTACAGGACAGGAATTCCTGTTGAATGAAGAGAACGGATGGGAACACACAGTCGATAATGTTCCACTATTCCAGGACAGAAATCCGGTAGAATATAAGGTGGAAGAAATTGAGATTGGAAAGACACATTATTCTTCGGAATACGGGGATGGTTTCCTATATTATGAAGTTATTTATCCAGAGATTCAGTATTTCGATTCAAATGGACAACCATTATTCCCGAAGGATGGGAATGAGTTCAAGGATGTTTCCAAGATGGAACTGGAAGTGCAGAATCTGCATTTCAATCTTGCTGAACGAAGTTTCTTAAAGACAGATGATCTTCCAAGAAATCGACTTGCTGGTGCAGGTTTTCTGTTCTATAAAGTACCGTATAATGATGCTACGAAAGAATATGCGGATGATACAGGATATACAGTAGATTATGACAATACACAGAGCAAGGACGATATCGTTCTGAAAAAGGATGGTCAGAAGTGTAATCCTGATTTTGACTTGCGACTGACAGATGAGAATGGAATGCTTCAGTTATCGGAGGAGATACCAGATGGAAGATACTGGATGGTAGAATCTGTTACTCCAAACAAAAGGACAAAGCAGATAAAACCAAAACACAGTATCAGGATAACTTTAATTTATATATGGTCGATGTAGAATCCGATATTTTATTCCTATATGAGAAATCACCGATGACAAATACCTGGAGAGCTGTTTCGGACAGACATATCGTCAATCATCCGCAAAAAGGCGGGGTGACGGTTGAGATTACAAAGGAAGTCACTGGTCCACTTGGAAACCGCAAGAAGCCATTTGATATGGAAATACTCTATTGGGAAGATGGTCAAAAGCTGCGTAGCAAGACAATTAGAACTTCTTTGAAACATGGAGATAAAGTTACATTAAAAATGTAGATATATCTTCGGATATCATAATAACAGAAACTGTTGATACATCAAAATACGCTGTTTCGATTTCTAAAAAAAGAAGAGAATGATAAGTATTCAAATCCAGTGCAGGCAACATCGAATGGAAATACAGCTGTCATGAAACAGCGGATTGAGGTCGCACGAGGAGACGTGATTGAGTTAAAAATCACAAACGAAAACACACAATTAATACCGGAAACAGGGGTTCGTCTGAGAACAAGCAGGCATGTATGGTTACTATTTGCCATAAGTATTATCATGATTCTGTTTTTCAGAAGAAGACGGAAAATAAGATAAACACTGCTATGGAACAAAACTTGCAAAAATACATCAGACATTTTACATGTTTGTTGCATTGGAATAAAAAAATAAACCACTATAATAAGGGGTATAAACTAATGCCTTGGATGTCCGAGTTAAGCTAGAACAAATAAATCCCTTAGAAGGGTTACGGACATCCTTTTTTATGGAAGGATAGGATGAAGAACGAAACTGAACTGTCAGATAAAAACAACAATATAGTACAGGAAACATCTGTAGCACAGGATATTGTTCAGTTGTTATTGAAGATTGCATTTATTGTCTTAGCAGTATTTCTTATTTTTACATTTCTCTATGGAATCGTAAGAATAAATGATGTCTCCATGAAACCGGCAATCAAAGACGGTGATCTGGTCATGTATTACCGATTGGATAAAAGGTTTATTTCCGGTGACGTTGCAGTGTTTAAAGATGACGGCAGAACCACGACCGGACGTGTTGTGGCGGTAGCAGGAGACACCGTTGACATTACAAAAAACGGACTGAAGATAAATGGTGCAGAACAGATATCTCAGGACATTTACTTTGATACCACCCAGTTTAAAGATGGAGTGGATTTCCCGGTCACAGTCGGGAATGGCCAGGTATTTATACTTGGAGATAACAGACCACAGGCATCGGACAGCCGAATCTATGGTCGCATTGATATAAAAGATGTCAAAGGAAAAGTCATTGCGATTATTCGGAGCAGGGGAATTTAATTACCGGATCCGTTAATCAAATAAAAAACAAAAGAATTCACAAGGAGGAACTAAAATGAACATGAAAAAATTCACCAAGAAAATGCTCGCTATTGTCGGCCAGCTATGACAATGGGAATGGCAATGCCGGCAATGGCGACGGAAGGAACAACAGCATCAGACACAACAAATAATGCAAAGGAAGCCTATATCAGCAAGACCTACAATACTGAGGTGGGAAAGGCAGAGAAATTCAGCTTTACTGCTACACAGATTACAGATGGAGATGATGTAATAAAGACTCCTCATACTGTTAATATTCCAACAATTAGTTTTTGCTGCAACTGATCTTGGAACAACCACACAAAAAGCTAAGGTTGATTGTGGAAGTTTTAATGAGGCTGGTAAATATTCCTATACAGTAAAAGAGAATGCAGAGGCTGTCCCAGCTGTTACAAAGACAGAATATGAAGAATTGATCATGTCCCAGGCAGAATACAGAATGGATGTCTATGTTCAAGAGACAGCTAATGGATTTGAGATTAATAAGATTATTGTAAATAAATTAAAAGATGACAAAAATAACGAAGCAAATGGTAAAGTAGATATCGGAGATACAGACCAGAATGGTTTCAAATTTGTCAACACTTATGTGCAGGAAGCAGGTACAGGTGAAAAACCAGATCCTTCAAATCCAGATCCTGACTATACTACAAACGGCTCCTTAAATGTATTGAAGAAGGTTGTAAAGAACGTAAACTCTGAAAATGCAACTGCACCTGATTCTGATGAAGTATTTGACTTCACTGCAGAATTTACTTTCCCGACAGGAACAGATCAGAAAACTCTTGGTGGCGTAAAAGCAAATGGTACTGTGATTAATCTTGCAGATGGCAAGACTCATACATTTAAACTGAAAGATAAAGAAAATATAAAATTCACAGAACTTCCAGTAGGAACAACAATTAAAGTTACTGAGGTGCTAAAGCAAACTACAAAGGGAAGTGTTGTAGTTACACTTAATGGTGTAGAGACATCTAAAGCAAACAACAAAATACAATGAAGCAATTACAGCCAGTGGTAAACTCGGCCAGAAAAAGAACATTGTTGACGTAACCAACAGATTCAACAACGTACCAACAACTGGTATTATCATGAACACTCTTCCATACGTTCTGATGGTTGCCCTTTGTGCTGTAGCACTGTTTGGATTCGTTGCTTTCAAACGTAAAAAGTACAGAAATAATTACATAAAATTATAAAAAACAGCAAAGGGAATGCGTGCGGCGATACTCCGTCGCATTCCCTTTTGCAATAAGAAAGGAAACTTCAGGAATATTTCATATGAAAAAAGCGACAAAGTTTTTAGTCAAAATAGTCGATTATATGGTGAATTTTATAGCGTTATTGCTGATTCTTATGATAATGTTCCTGTCATGCTATATGTTATGGGATTCCAATCAGGTATATCAGGCGGCAGATGCGAAGAACTACGAAGCCTATATTCCAACAGAAAAACATACGAAATCTTTTGAAGAATTGCAGAAAATCAATCCGGACATTATTGGCTGGATTCGAATAAACGAAACAAACGTTAATTATCCGCGCTTCAGGCAGAAGATGATGATACCTATATGAATACGGATGCCGAAGGCAAATATTCTTTAAGTGGTTCCATATTTTTGCACTGTGCAAACAAACCGGATTTTTCCGATTTTAACAATATGATTTATGGACACCATATGGAAAAACACATGATGTTTGGAGATGTGGGGCTATTCGCAGATAAGGAGTATTTTGACGAACATCCATACGGAAATCTTTTTTTTGATGGAAAAGATCATGGAATTGAATTTTATGCATTGATTCAGGCAGATGCCTATAATGAACGGCTGTTCAATGTCAGTTCAGAGGAACCGGAAGCAAAACAAGCGTATCTGCAGGAAATATCAGACAATGCTTTACATAAAAGAAACTTTGAACTTACGGAAAATGACCATTTGGTTCTTCTGATAACATGTACCTCAGACATGACAAATGGAAGAAATATATTAGTAGGAAGGCTTACGGATCAGGTCTATCCTGAGAAAGAGAAAGCCAAGAATCTGGGAACTGGAATTGATAAATTAAAAGAAAAGATGATTCAGGTGCCGGTTATCTACTGGATACTTTTGCTAATTATCGTTCTATTGCTGATAGATAGAAAATTAAAGAAGAAGGAAAGAAAAAACATGAAAATCCTTGATTTAAAAAAAAGTAACTATCATAATTGTGACTATGCTCCTTTTTCTGAGCATGCAGATATCAGTACTCGCATCTGATAACTGCACTGTAGTAAAAATTCCGGTGAAACAGCTCTTTGACAGTGAAGTGGAAAGTGTTGCAGATGAATTTTCTTATATTGTGACAACAGATCAGAATGATGCGCCCATGCCCGCAGGAAGTCATAATAGGCAATATTCTTGGACAATGGAAAAGAATGTAGCAACAGAGATTATACTGAATGTAAAAACAGCAGGACAGTATCATTATAACATTTATCAGACGACAGAAAAAAGGAAGATTATAAATATGATCAAAGCAGGTACTATGTGACTGTCGAGGCCTACTATAATGAATCGAATCAGTTAAAAGTTGTCACAATTGTAGCAAATGAGAAGGGGGAGAAAATAGAAGCGATCTCTTTTAAAAACAGTTATATGGGAGAAGAAAAGCCGAATCCAACACAGCCCTCAAATCCGTCACAACCATCTGGTCTGTCCCATTCAGATGGATCAGGAAAACCCAATAGCGTAAAGACCGGAGATGACAGTCCTGTTATGGGATATTTCTTATTGCTGTTTGGTTCGCTGATTTGTCTAAGCGTTTTAACATATGAAAACCAGAAAAGAAATAAGAGAGAGTCACAAGATGAGGCATAATAGATGGAAAAAATATTTGAAGATCGTTTGTTCCTGGATTTTGATTTTTTTCCATATGCTGTTTATCCTTAAATGTAGCTGAAGCATCTGACACCATTGTAGAAATGGAAAGTGAATCACAGGAGACGGAGGACTTTATCAGTGACATTGAAAATCAACAGACAGAACCGGTAATTGAATCGGAAATTTTGGCAGATGACGAACAACTCCCTGAGAGCGAACAGCTGTTAGAATCAGAAGTGCAACCTTCACCGGAACCAGAGAAGATTCCAGAAACTGAGGATATAATTCCGGAATGTGTAGAGGTTGAACTGTTAAAAGCAGAAATTCAAAAAAGATACTACAAGTGAGACTGTACCGACCACTGACCGGGTAGAATACATTGATGAAAATGGTAATTTTATCCAGGGACCACCAACAAAGATTGCGCTGGGAAAAATTGAAGACCATAGAGTAGCGTATGTAGATGTCAATGGAAACCCAATTGCAGGAGCACCTTCTGTCATTAAATTTGGAGCAATTGCGGATCATAAAGAGCTATCTATACAAAAGAAAATATGAACCGAAAGAAGCAATACAGATGATTTCAAGCGGAGAATGCGGTGTGTTTTCTAAAAAACTGATCCAGTGCTTGATGGCGGCAAACAAAGCGACCAGAGTGGTTAAAAGTAACAAAAAGTCAAGCATGACAGAAGATTTGAGGCGATTTTATGAACAAGAAATTGAGTGTTTTAAGACGAATTACAGCAGTTGTTCTGTGTGTTACATTATTATTTTCGCAAGTCGTAGTTGCGAATGCTGAAGATTCAGAAAGAATGAATGTGCAGACCAATAGTGAAATTACAGATATATCGGAACAGGATGGTTTCAGCAGTGATACATCTGAAATATCTGATATCACGGAAAGTGATATTCCTGATTCTTTTGAAGGAGAATCAGAGCCAAATACAGATATTAGTTCTGAAGTAACAGAGGAATTTGGTAATTCTGAAGATCAAGGATTTACAGATGGAGAAGAAACAATTATCGAGAATGAAAACACCTCAGATACTTTGGAAGAAGCAAATCCAGATTATGAAGATGGAAAATATGTATCTACAATTACCAGCAACTTCTGCAAATCGGTACAGGAAGATGTTTTCCGGAGACAAAGATGGAAATGTTGGTGAAGGGGATAAGGTTCTTGCAGATGGTGCAGAACTTACCTATGCATCAGATGCTTCCTATTGTTTGATGAATGATATTCCAATAGATAATGAAAATGTCTGGAACTTCCCATCAGATTTTACAGGTAGCATCACTTCATCATCAGAGTGCACGGGCAACACAGTATATGATTCAGTGACTGATACGATTTATGTGTATAACCGATACCAGCTTGAATTGATGAAAGGGGAATCTTCAGACAGCGAACTTGTAATGAGCGAGGATTATATTGCTGAAAAAAGTTGGAATGGGACAGGTTTTTTACACTGGAAGATGGTTCCTATCTTACTTACAGCAAAACACATAATTATGTGATTGCTTCTTCATTTACAACAGAAACACCGGAGCTTCTTGCAAATAAGGCTGGGACAGAGGAGACAACTCAGGATATTACTAGCGCATATCCGTCCGACTATGAAGGAAGAAATTATTTCGGTCAGGTGGTAAAAAAAAGATTGGTGATAAAAATTATATTCTGATTGGAAATGAAACACAGCTTCGGGCAATCGGAACAGATACGGATGTGACAGAGCCAATCTGGCGAGTGTATGAAACAAGAGAGAAAAAGTCGGGATTGTTAGGAGGATATACAGACTGGAAACCAGCGGCTGATACACAGACATACAAAACAGAACTGTATTATCCGGGTGATGCGGATATTGTAAAGTTTAATGACACATATAATTGGTCTGGAAAAGAATTGTATGGAAATAAAAAAGGTGACCATAAGCTGGGAGATACAGATGAGCAGAATGGTGGGGCTTTGTTAGGAACAGGTGCCACAAAACGATATCACTATGTGAGCAGTACGATTCAGGAGTCAGCTGATATGACAGTAACTGCAACAGAAAGTACTTCCAGTGATTCCAAAGCGGAATCTGAGCCAGAAAGTGATGATATAGATGCTTTTACAAGTGATGGTGACGAAAGTGATTTTACTGATGATACAACTCCGGAAAGTATAACGGTTGACGAGAATAAAACTTACATCCTTACCTATGATACATCCAAAAGTAGCAATACCAATATTGCAGGATCTGGATATAAATACAGTAAGGATGCGAATTATATTATCTTTCGTGATATTGATCTTTCCAAAGAAGGGACAAATTCTAATGGGAAAGATGATAACTGGACTCCTATAAAGAACTTCCAGGGAGATATGGAAGGCCGCAAGGGAATGACAGAAGGTGCTAATGTCAAAATCAGTAACGTAAAGATTGTACAGGACACAGCAATTAATCAGAGTGCTTATTCAAATGGAAGTAGCTCGGACACGGAATATGGTGTTGGATTTTTTCAGAAGTTTATCGACCCCATATGACAGTTCATTACAGATTTCATCAAAACAGGTTGTCGTAAAAAATCTTACCTTATCAGGAGTTTCTGTATCAACGACAACGAATTCTATTAAAAAGATTTTAGTTTGCTTGGTTTATTGTTGACCGGAGTTTTAAAAGTCCTGGGATTATCAAGTGGGTTGGAAAACGATTCAAAATCTTTTTCAACAGGAGCTTTTTGCCGGCGTTGTAAAAAAGGAAATGTACAAATATTAGACTGTCATGTAGAAGGATTATCAGGAGTGTCTAATGCAAACAGCTGGACAGGTGGTTTTATTGGGTACATTTCAGGTATTACAAAATATGAAGCCCTTTCAGGAGTGCTTAAAGGAGTAACTGACGCACTTAGTACTCTATTAAACTTGATTCCAGTATTAGGTCTTGGGGATCTGATTACAATGCTTTTGAATGGAGGCGTTCTAAGTGTTGGAAACCTGATTCCGATTGGTTATGTGAATCCGGTGTTCAGTAATTGCTCAGTATCCGGTAGCAATACGATATCTGGGCAGAATTATACAGGTGGATTTGCTGGTGAAACAATAGGTGCTGTAATGACTGGATGTTCAGTTAATGGTACTGAGAGTGTTAATGGTACTGATTACTCAGGAGGATTTATTGGCCGTGCTTCCAATGCAGTTGTTGCAGGTGCACTGGATCATCTGGGAATCCAAATAGCTGATTTCCCGGTCAATACAGTAATGCTTGGATGTAGCATTAATGGCAGTGCAAATGTATCTGCGACAGGAAGCTCTGGTAAGGAAAGTGGTTATGCAGGTGGATTTATAGGAGAAATGCGAAATAGTTATGCGGTGGACTGCAGTATTTCCTCTCTTGGCACTGTATCTGGAAAAGATTATACCGGAGGATTTGCCGGTATAGCAACTCTTGGTGATGTAGCGGATATTGATGAAAGCCAGGGACTTCTGGTAATTGTAAAGGATCTTCTTACAGGGTTGTTAAATGGTAAATTTACCAACATGGATCTTCTGAATCTTGTGGGACTTCGACCTTCTGTTATAAGCGGATGCACCATCGCAGGAGATAATATTTCTGTAACAGCAAACGGTAAAAAATGCCGGTGGACTTGTGGGATATGCAGGTGCTGTCCAGATTTCCAATACTTTAGAACTTACAGACGATTCAAAATCAACTACTAAAGCCATCCAGCGAATGCTTAATAAGACTGGCGTTACCTATGAATTTGCAGACCGTGTGAATCAAATCAATGCAGTTTCCTCTATGAAGGTTTCAGCAACAGAGAATGCAGGAGGAATCTTAGGCTATGCGAAAATGACCAGTGTCGGTGATGTCCTTGGTGGAACAGTTACAGCGACGGATTACATGCGTTTTGAATGTAAAGACTGTTCCGTAAATGGAGGCTCTTCCGGTCTTACTGTTACTGCGTCAGATCAGGATAATGGTCGTGCTGGGGGTGCTATCGGTTATGGAACAGGTGGAGAAGTAAGGAAAACATCCGTCACAAATCTGAATTCTGTAACGGCTGGAAAGTGTGCAGGAGGCTTTGCCGGATATTTCGGAAGTGGTACTCTTGCTAATGTTGGTGGTATTAAACTTCTTGGATTACCGCTTTTGAAAATTGACAGCCTTCTTTCTGTAGGGCAGATGATTGAGACGTTTACAGTTGACAGCACTGTTTCAGGTGTTTCGTCAGGATATAGTGTGTCTACTGGCAATGAGAAAGGTTACAGCGGTGGCTTTATTGGAGAATGTATTAGTGGACGAGCAAGGGACACAAAGATCAGCAACCTGAAAACGGTTACTGCAGCTGCAACATCCGGAAAAGCCGGAGGCTTTGCAGGTTTTGCCAAAGCAGGAGATGCATTAAGTGCAGGAGATTCCACTACATCAAAACTGACAGGAATTGAATTAGAAAATCTGCTTGGAGTTGTCAGTGCCCTGAGACCGGAGTTCAATAATACTTCCATTGCCTATGTTTCAAATGGAAATGATCCTCAGGTATCCGCTGATATGGCGGGCGGCTTTGTGGGGAGACGGACAGGCAGTAGATATCAACTATGGAAACAACAATTCCGGATTCAAAGCGGACACAGACACCAATATTACCGGACTCTCTTATATAAAGGGAACCAGCTATGCCGGTGGTTTTGCAGGAAGGCTGATGCCTGGTGATGTGGCACAGACAGGTTCTATTAAGTTACTGGGGCCTCTTGAATGTAAATCAACTTCTCAGTGTCATGGATGTGGCTTATCCGAGAATTTCCGATTCTTCTATTAAAGGAAATAACTTAGTTGTAACAGCATCCGGAAAAAATGATGATGTGGTGCTTGGAGATGCCGGAGGATACATCGGTAATGGAAAAGCAGTTATGCTCAAAAACTCTGACGTAACTAATGTAAAAGAAGTCAAGGCACCGTATCATGCCGGGGTTATATCGGAATCATGCGGTCCGGAAGTGCGCTGAGAGGCAGGAGATGCAACAGGAGATCTTTTGAACAGTGTTCTTGGTAAGATTCTGAGTCTGAAAGAGTTGGCGAGTGTCTTGCAGGTCGCATCCAGCAAAATTACAAATTGCAAAGTTGCTGGTACCGCAGATGGATTGACTGTTACGGCTGACAGCGGATTTGAAAACGCAGAAGGCTATGCAGGTGGCTTCGTTGGAGAGATGCAGAGCGGTCATGTAGATAATTCAGCAAATGCTGTTGATTCCGGAAAAGGCACGGCAGTGGAAAATCTTCTGAAAGTAGAAGGACTTCGTTATGCCGGAGGATTCGGAGGTCTTGTAAAAGCTGGAGCAGTTGCAGAGATTGGAGCTAAATCATCAATTCTTACAAAACTGGTTGATCTGACAGGATTACTTTCTCTGGTTAATGCTTTTGTTCCGGTGATCAGTAATGCCAGTGTTAATTCTGTAGAAAAAAGGGTTTACCGTTACCGTTACAGGTACTCTTGAAAAAGACAGCACCAACGATGCGGATGCCGGAAGTGCCGGAGGCTTTATCGGATGCGGAACTGGTGTACAGATCAGCAATTCCGATGTAAATAAATTGCAGCATACAGGTGTCAGTGAGCCAAAGAATCTGCAAAGCAGGAAGATGGCAGCAGTTATTACGGAAGCGACAGTGCATATGCGGTAAGTGGTTATCGTTATGCCGGCGGCTATATTGGGAAAGTCGCTATGGGAAGTACGGCGGCTATCGGAGGTGCAAGCGTTCTGGATCATGTACTTTCTGCTACAAATCTGTTATCAGCATTGACCGTAGTTGCATCTATCATAGACAGTTCAGATGTTTACGGAGCGATAGGCGGATTTCATGTTCTTGCAACAGATGGAGACGGTGATACCGGAAGAGCCGGTGGATATGCAGGAGAACTTCTTGGAGTTCAGATTCAGAATAGTAATTCTTATAATTTTGCACATATCATAGGGCGTGAAAGTGCCGGTGGATATGTTGGAACCATGGAGCCGGGAAGTGCGGCAGATGTGGTAAATGGATTAAGTGCTCTTGGAGGACTGATCAAGGCAGATAATCTTCTTGGCGTTTTACAGGCATTTGTTCCTGTGATCAAAAAACAGCGAAACAACCTGTGTACCTTGTGGAGGTGCTGTGAGGGCTCAGGCTGAAAGTGATGACAGCATTTACCGTGGACTTGCAGGAGGATATGCAGGTTACAACTATGGCGGTCAGATCTGGGGAAACAATACGGATAACTGGAAAGGCACTGCATATACAGGAACCGTAAGAGAATGTGCGGCCTATCGTATCCGTTCCGTATATGGAACGGAATATGCCGGAGGTTATACAGGACTGATGCGGTGTGCGAATGTTGCAGATACAGGAAGTCTGAAGGTTTTATTTGGTCTTATCAAACTAGATAATCCGCTGACGCTTCTTCAGGCAGTGTATCCGACAGAAAAGAATACAGTTGTTTATGGACCGCTTCGTGGACTGGATACGGATACCTGGAACAAATGGGTTGGTGCTGTCGGTTCTTATGGAAGTTACGGTAATAAATTACAGGCACTTGGTGAAGTCAATGATCAAGAACAGTTAAATGAGATCATTTCTCAGTATGCATATGGATACGCAGTCACAGCAGGAAGGAGCATTCTGGCAAGTAAAAGCAACACAGGGCGGTTCTGCCGGAGGCTATGTAGGCCGTATGGAAGGAGGAACCGTTACGAACGGTACTGCTGTAGATCTTCAGTTGGCAGAGGCTTATAGAAGTAGCGGTGGATTTGCAGGTGAGATGCTTACAGGTTCTGTGGCAAACACAGGTAACGTTTCATTGGCAGGTCTTAAGATTATAGGTGCAGACAGTCTGGCAGCATTAAAAACCTTTGTGCCGGTTGTAAAACAGTCTCATGTGGAAGGCTATCGTTCCGGAGCAAGGATTAAAGCAACTGGTATTGCAGACAAAGACCCGGCAGGATTTGCCGGAGGCTATGTGGGAAGGATGATCGGCGGCCAAATCTGGGGAGATGGAAGCAACTCCTGCAGTATCACAAATTTAAGGCGTGTAGATGGAACTTCCTATGTAGGCGGTTTTGCCGGAAAAGTAGATCCAGGCAGTGTGGCGACTATTGATACAGCTACAAAGCAGGGACTTTTGAATAAGCTTCTGGATGTTCTTATGGTAAATGCTCCGGCAGAGCTGATCAAGGTTCTGAATGCCACCGTTTCCACCATCCGCTGTGCATCTGTTTCAGCCTGGGATGACTGGGGCGTGATCGTAAACGGAACCTGTCAAAGCGGCAGCAATACCGGGTACGCAAAAGCAGCTGGAGGATTCGCAGGAAGTCTCTGTGGAGCGGTCCTGGCGAGAAGGATAAGCCGGGAAGCGGAATCCATGCGGATAAGATCCGCTCCGTAGTGGCCGGTGAATATGCCGGTGGATGCTTCGGTATTGCGGATGTTTCCGGTGCCGCAAATATCAGTGCAGGCAATGAAACCTCGGTATTACAGTATCTTTTAAAGCTTGGAAGAACCGATGTGCTGGATGCGTTTAGAAGCTATATATATTACGGAAATGTCACAGGCAGTCTCGATGCAGGGCTTGGCGTCAGTGCTAACACAACAACAGATGCAGGACAGAATAATCAGGTTACATACAGCGGAACAGCTGGCGGATTTGGTGGTTCACTGTTAAATGGATCTGTCAAAAAAACAGCGGCGTAACAGGATTAAATTATGTAACCGGTCTGAACAGCGTCGGCGGTTTTATTGGTTACTCCGGAAAAAGCGGCGTTGTGAAACTGGAGAAGCTGGATGTGCTGGGAAATAATACCGGACAGCTTCTGGGCGGTGCCCTCGGTGTCCTGGATATTTTTGGTTCCCACATAGATGACAGCAGTGTGACAGGAGTGCCTGGTGGTTATACGGTTCAGAGTAAAGGTGGAGAGGAACAGATTGCAGGAGGATTTATCGGCTATGCAAATCTTACCAGAATGTCAGGATGCAATGCCGGAGGTGCTAAAAATCAGGAAAATAGCCTGAAACAGGTAGCATCAGGCGGAACAGCAGGAGGCTTCGCCGGAAGAACAAGCTTTGCCTATCTAGCGGATGTAAAACTGGATTCCACAGTAGTCGACGCTTTGCTCGTAGTTCTGAATAACCTTGTAAAGGCGTTGTATCTGGATAAGATTCAGGATTCCAATCTTTTGCATATTAATCTTGGAATTGTGAAGGTTGATGCACTGTATGAGGGAAATCTTCTCCATGTGAATCTTCTGGGACTGGATATTTCCGTTGGGCTGTCTAAAAAGTCTGATGATAACAATCAGCAGACAGATTTTGCAATCATTAAGATCGGATATTCCTCTATTAAGCTTCCATGTGACAAAAACGGAATCATAACGAAAGATAATGATGTAAAGTCCAACATCAGTGTCAATCTGATTAAGGCAAACAGGACAAAAATCACAGACAGCAATGTATATGGAATCAGTACCGGATACGATGTCTATGCCGGCGGTGCCGGAAATGATGCAGACGGTACTGCAACAGATGGACGAAGCGGAGGCTTTGTAGGATACAACGACGAAGGACTACTGAAAAATAACAACATGTATTACTGCGATGTGATCCGTGGAACATCTAAACTGGTGGACCATTTAGCGGAAAAAGTGATCTGGAATCTGTATATGACTTTAATACAAAAGCAGGTGTAGAAGGTGAGAATAACAATTATCGTATTTACCGAAAACCGGCGATTAGTTTTGATGAGATCAAAAGAATTCGAAACTTCTGACGGATACGTTCAGTCAGGAAAATGGATGGAGTATCTTCTCAGTAAAACATGTAGTGCAGGTAGATGAGTATAACACCTTGCAGAATGCAGTTATGGCAACAAAAGATTCTTTTGAAACAGCAGATCTGAATGCTTATGTATCAGATGCAAAAGCCGTTCTGATGTCAGATACCAAAACGACAGTCAATACAGAAGATAGCACATCACCGGAACCATCAGATGCACAGGATCCATGTGATGAATATGTAAATCTGACCATTAATAAGGTATGGAAAGATTTTCGGAATATGGATGGTATCAGACCTGATTCCATTACGGTCACGATTTCCAGAAGCTGGACAGATGCAGATGGAACGGAACATACAGAAGTTGTGCCGGGATATGATAATTATGTGATTACAGGCGATCATTCAAAATCTACATGGCAGGAGATTATTAAGTCAGAAAAACCGGATAAAGCTGCTCCCGGCCTATATAAAAGATGTTAACGAAATTCCGCATTATTATAAATATTTTATCACCGAAAGGGAAATAAAAGGATATACAACTACAATCGAAACCTCTAAAGATGGATTTACCTTCACGATTATCAACCGGCATTTTGCATTGCTTCCGGATACCGGCGGCGAGGGCATTAGGATGTTTATCATAGCAGGTGGTCTGTTGTTAGCGTTCCTGCTTTATACCGGACGTAGAAGGAAAAGGAAACAGACGATGTAGGAAAGGAGGAGCAGAGTCATGAGAGAGATATGGCTGCGTGGGGAACTTCCACCGTAAATGCTGAAAGAATCCCCAGCGAACCAATAAAAAATCAAAAGAAAGTGAGAAGAGGAACATGAAGAAATTAGTATCAAGATTTGGCAGTTCTGATGGCAATGACCATGATACTGTCCATGAGCATGACTGCATTTGCAAAGCAGATGCTCCAAAAGGAACCCTGACAGTCAACAATACAGTGGCAGGAAAGACTCTGGATCTGTATCAGATTTTTACAGCAACAAAAAAGTGGCGAGAATGTAGCATATACACTGAACAGTGCATATGAAGGATTTTTTAAGAATAATACTAGAATTCCAGGATCTGAAGATTTAACAGGTGAAGCTTTAAGTGACGCGGCATATAACTATGTTAAAACACAGGTGGCACCAGATGGAAGTAATGGTGCAGAATTTGCAAAAGCGATCCTGGGCTGGATTCTTGAGAATAATACTACTGTAGGCGCTACTCATACAAATGCAACTACAACCGCTGATGCTACGGTAATTAATAACCTGGATTATGGATACTATGTAGTTTATCCATTAGGTGCAACAGATACATCTACAGCACCTGGAAATGAAAAAGTAAAATCTGTAGCCTCTTTAGTTAGCGTTACAGGTATTGATGCTACAGTTAACATGAAGAGTAATTACCCGACAGTAGACAAGAAAATCATTCCGGCACAGAGTGGAAGCGGAATTACAATTGGTGCTATTGTGAATGGTAACTGGGAAGGCAATCACCAGATGGAATTAGATGACGAAAATGAGTCTGAGGATACCATCGCACCACATGGCGCAACAGATGAAAAGAAAGTCGGAGATTTTGGAATTGGCGATACCGTCACTTACCAGCTGACTTCTAAAGTGCCGGATATGACAGGATATAATTCTTATACTTTTAAATTTAGCGATACTTTGTCCAAAGGACTGGACTTAAAAGAAGTACTGTCTGTAAAAGTTGGAAATACAACAGTTACAGCTAAAAGTACAGGAGCAAATACATATGCACTTGCATATGACAAATCTAACCGTACTTTAACAGTTACCTTAAATGATTTCTATAATTCCTATAAGAATCGTACAGGCGATACAATCACAGTTGTTTACACTGCAACCTTAAACAGAGATGCTGTAATCGGTATGAATCCAAATACCAACAAGGCGGTCGTTGAGTACAGTAATGATCCGAAGTCAGATGGAACAGGTAAATCTGAGCCAAGCATCGTAGATGTACATACCTTTGATTTCACAATCTTCAAATATTATTTAAAAGATGAGACTCAGACTGGACTGGCAAATGCAGAATTCGAGCTTTATAAAGCAAACGAAGCTGGCGATGCAAAGCAGATACAAATGCAAAGATTAATATTGTAGACGAAGGAAACGGCGTATACCGTCAGGCAACAGCCGATGAAGCTAAAGCAACAGGCTTTACTTCTGCAAAAAATTGTATCTGATGCTGATGGTAAAGTTCTTGTAAAAAAGGTCTTGATGCCGGAACTTACTACTTAAGACTGACAAGCTATTCAGTTGATTACACATACAATGGAAAGACTACAAATGGTCTTTGCAATCACAAATAAAACTGATTCCCCAGAAGTAGCTGTAGAAAACAAAACAGGTGCACAGCTTCCATCTACTGGTAGCAAGGGTGCCCTCATGGTAACACTGGCTGGTATCGTTCTTTTCGGTGCATTAACAGCAAGCAAAGCTTTTGGCAAAAAGAAAGCAAACAACTAAGGCGTTCTGAAGTTTAAGAATGGACAAAAAAGACAGTTCATCTTCCCGGTATTGTACCGGGAGGATGTCTCTGTTTTTCTGAAATGTCCAGTGTGGACTGGGTATTTCAGAAGAAACAGACGAAAAGGTGAAAGGTATTATGAAGAAAGTAGTGAAAATACTAAGAGGAATCGGATATCTGGCGGCATTTTCTTTAATCCTGTATCCGGTAGTGAGCAATTACATCAATCAGATGAACAGCACAACGATTGCTACAGATTATGAACAGGAAGTTTCTCATTTGTCGGAAGAACAGGAGAATGCAATGATCGAACAGGCACAGGAATATAACGAAAGCCTGATCGGAATTGGTTCCATAGCAGATCCATTTTCAGAAAGCAATGAAAATCAGACAGAAAATGATGTGTATAACAATCTTTTGAAAATTGATGATACCGGAATGATGGGGTATATTGATATTCCAAAACTTGATGTTGTCCTTCCGGTTTATCATGGAACATCCGAAAAAGTACTGCAGTCAGGTGTGGGTCATCTGAAAAACACCTCGCTTCCGGTAGGCGGTGAGAGCTGTCATGCAGTATTATCCGGACACCGTGGACTTGCAAATGCCAAGATATTCACCGATCTGAACAAGATGGAGGTTGGAGATGTATTTTATATTAAAGTTCTTCATCATACCTTTGCCTATCAGGTAGATCAGATTCTGACAGTATTGCCATCCGATACAGATGCTTTACAGATTGAAAAAAGGCAAGGATTATGTAACACTGGTCACATGCACTCCTTATGCAGTTAACACGCACAGACTGCTTGTACGTGGCACTAGAATTCCGTATGAAGAGGCACAGAAGA
>VOFD01000759.1_pt1 | contig 38000 bp, 51 predicted proteins | sample 5384101 | NCBI WGS metagenome assembly VOFD01 (sample SAMN12384723, study PRJNA508395) | human gut metagenome | isolation source: healthy gut C | host: Homo sapiens
GCAGCTCTCTTAACACTGGAAGCTGTTTTTCCCAGCGGTAAAAATGACCGGCGATCAGGATCGCATCGAACCGCCCGTGCTCCGGAAGCAGTCTTCTTATGTCAAGCTTCTCCCTCTCCTGCGGTTCCATAAATCGCTCTCTTAAAATCTTCTCCTGCAGTTCACTCTCCGCAAGCACCGTCACGCCGCCCGTCATTGCGAGCAGCTTTCCGGTCAGCGCCCCGCACTCCGGATTACATTCCAGAACCCGCATATCCTTATCAAACGGCAAAAAAGCTCACCAGATTCTCCCGGATCTGCGACAAATGATACAGATACGGGTAAGATGCCCGCTGTTCGATGATGCCCGCATAATCTGCCTTACTATTCTGTTTTATGGTCTCATACAGTTCCTTCAGAACTTCTGCATCCTCCATACTGTTCCTCCGCATCCCTCTGCTGTCTGACATGCTGTCGGTGTTCCCTGCTCTTTTATTCCTCCACACGCTCCACGGTCGTCTCCGAATTCATATCATAGAAACCAACCGTATTCTTGTCCGATATGACCGTAACGCCCACCACATCATACAGCCGATGGTACGCACGGAACTCGCCGCCCACGTAACCGGTACAGCTGATGGACAGCAGATACTCGCCGCCCTGCAGATCCATATTCTGTTTAAAGGAAGCCACATAGATCTCTCCTGCCCGCGCCAGCCCGACGCCGACCTTCTCGTACATGGTGTTCGTTCCCGTGACAGCGGTTCCCTGCACAGTCTTAAACGTATAGGTAAAAATCGGATCCTGAATATCGGTGTGAAACTGCACCTTTGAGCGGATAGTAAAAGACGTCCCCTTCTGGATACAGCTCGTATAGCTTCCGTACTCGTCAATCACCGCAAAATCAATGATTTCCGCTTCCCCGGTTCCGTATTCATTCACCTGCGGATTCAACTCATAGTTGGATTTCCACAGCTTCTTTGTCCCATTTTCCTTCGCGTCCGCAAGCACCTGTCCGCTCGCAATATTCTGCGACTGATTTAACAGCACTTTCTTGTACAGGTTGATCGTGTCCTTGGGATTTCCTTCCGACAGCTTGACGCCCTTGTTTAAAAAGAATCACGCGGTCACAGTATTTTGCCACACTGCTGATGTCGTGGCTGACAAAAATAATCGTCTTGCCCTCCGCCTTGAAATCCTCAAACTTTTTATAACATTTTGCCTGGAAAAACACGTCTCCGACCGACAGCGCCTCACCGACGATGAGGATCTCCGGATCAATGTTGATCGCCACCGCAAACGCCAGACGCACAAACATGCCGCTGGAATACGTCTTGCACGGCTGGTTTACAAATTCGCCGATATCCGCAAATTTCAAAATATCGTCCAGTCTTGCATCCATCTCCTCCCTGGAGAATCCCATCATCATGCCGTTGAGATATACGTTTTCGATGCCGGTGTATTCCATGTTAAAGCCCGCGCCAAGCTCCAGCAGCGCCGAGATTCTCCCGTCAATCTCGACCTCACCGCTTGTGGGTGAGAGCACGCCTGTGATAATTTTTAAGATGGTAGATTTGCCGGAGCCGTTCGTTCCGATGATTCCAACCGTCTCACCTTTTTTTCACATCGAACGTGACATGGTCGAGTGCCCGATGTTCCTTGAATCTGCCTTTTCCCGCAAGTCCCAGCGCGTCAAACAGCCGTTCCGAGGGTCTGTTGTATAGCCGGTATACCTTGCTGACATCTTCTACCCTGATTGCTAACTCATCCATTCAGTTACAAATTCCTCTCTATAATACATCCGCGAAATGCGGTCGCAGCCTCTTGAACACGGTTGTTCCGAGAAACAGTATCACTGCCGTCACAACCCAGAAATATACGGTAATTCCCATATCCTCCCAGAATCCGATGTGATTGATCAGTGCGTTCCGGTATCCCGAAACAATGTAGTACATCGGATTGAGCTTTAACACGGCAATCGCCCAACCCGGTATCTGCACCATCGTCTCAAAGTTCCACATAATCGGCGTCACCCACATGCCGATCTGCAACAGGATTCCCACCACTTCTTTCATGTCGCGGAAAAATACCGTCACCGCACTCGTCGCATACACAAGCCCTGTCGCAAACAGAATCATACAGAAAGAATAATATACGACCTGAAGTGCATACCAGTCCGGCATATATCCCATACAGATGAAAAGCACAATCGTAAACGCCACAAAAAACAGATGCGTAAACAGCGCCGATATCATTTTTACCACTGGGAGCATATCGATCTGGAACACGACTTTTTTACCAGATAGCTGTACTCCACCAGAACACCGGTGCCGCCGTTCAGCGCTTCCTGAAAATAGAACCACGGCACAAGTCCCGCCGTCAGCCACAGCACGAACGGAATCTCAATTCCGGTCCGGAGATCCGTCGCCTTGGAATTCAGTCCCTTCTCAAACACGAACCAGTACAAAAGCACCGTGATTACCGGCTGGACGAACGCCCAGACCACACCAAAGTAGGAGCCTGCAAACTTCTTCTTGATGTCATTTTTTGCCAGATTCCATACCAGGCTTCTACTTCCGATCAGATGATGAAGCAGTGATGTATCCTTCTTCTTTCCTGCCATCTATGTTCTCCTAATCTCTTTCTATCCCTCTGCAGGCGCATGTTTTTCCTTACTTTATGCCGTGCGCCGCCTTATATTCTGCGAAGCTTTTTCTGCACTTTATCCTTGTCGGATAAGATCAGATCCGCCGCTGTCATTCCTTCCGGCATCGGCCATTCCACGCCGACCTCGGCATCATTCCACAGAATACCGCCCTCATCGTTCGGATGGTAGAAGTCCGTTACCTTGTAGCAGAACTCTGCCTCCTCCGACAGCACGATAAATCCGTGCGCAAAATTCTTCGGCACGAAAAACTGCTTCTTGTTCTCCGCGGAAAGCAGCACGCCGTACCGCCGAACGTCTTCGATCCCTCTCTTAAATCCACCGCAACGTCAAACACCTCGCCGTTTACCACACGGACCAGCTTGTCCTGCGGATAATTGATCTGAAAATGAAGCCCGCGGAGCACGCCCTTTTTCGATGCTGACTGGTTGTCCTGTACGAACTGGCAGTCAATCCCTGCCTCCGCAAAATCGTTGTAATTGTAAGTTTCCATAAAATATCCGCGCGCATCACCGAATACTGCCGGCTCAATAACCTTCAGCCCCTCAATGCCGTTGCAATTCTCTGTTACCTTGATCTTACCCATGTTCTATAATCCCTCCGCGATTTCCATCAGATATTTGCCGTAATCCGTCTTTAAGAGCGGCTGTGCCAGCTTGATGAGCTGGTCTCTGTCGATAAAACCGCGCTTGTACGCGATCTCCTCAATGCAGGAGATGTATAAGCCCTGACGTTTCTGGAATGCAGACACAAAATCTGCCGCGGCAAGCAGCATGTCGTGGATTCCCGTATCCAGCCATGCGAATCCTCTTCCAAGCGTCTCCACGCTCAATGTTCCACGCTCCAGATAAGCGTTGTTGACAGAGGTGATCTCGATCTCCCCGCGTGCGGACGGCTTGACGTTTTTCGCAATCTCCACCACGTCGTTATCGTAAAAGTAAAGTCCCGGCACCGCGTAATTGGACTTCGGATACTCCGGCTTTTCCTCGATGGACAGCGCCTTGCCGTTCTCATCGAATTCCACGACGCCGTACTCTCTCGGATCTCTGACATAATAGCCGAAGATCGTCGCTCCATGCTCTTTTTCCGTGCGCTCCGCTGCGCTCTTTAACACTTTGGAAAAGCTCTGTCCGTAGAAAATATTATCGCCGAGCACCAGTGCCACCGCATCGTTTCCGATAAATTTTTCACCGATGATAAATGCGTCTGCCAGTCCTCTCGGCTGCTCCTGTACCGCATAGGAAAAACTCATGCCAAGCTGGCTTCCGTCCCCGAAAAGCTCCTCAAACCCGGCAGATCCCGCGGCGTGGAGATGATTAACACCTCGCGGATTCCCGCAAGCATCAGGGTCGATAACGGATAGTAGATCATCGGCTTATCATACACCGGCATGATCTGTTTTGAAATCGCTTTAGTCAGCGGATAAAGTCTGGTACCGGAGCCTCCGGCTAGTATTATTCCCTTCATCTGAAAAATCCTCCCATTTTATCCAATATACGCCACGTCCATTAACATTTGTAATGGACACAGCTTAATTTTTTCTTAATTTAAAACGCAAACAAGCAGTATCGCCCAAAAGGCGGTACTGCTGCCTGCATCAACTATCTGTTCTGATACATATCCTCATAATATTTCTGATAATCACCGCTGGTGACATTCTTCATCCAGTCCTCGTGCTCGAAAAACCACGCGATCGTCTTGCGGATGCCGTCCTCGAACTTTGTCTCCGGCTCCCAGCCTACCTCTGCCTTGATCTTGTCCGGTGCAATCGCATAGCGTCTGTCATGTCCCTTGCGGTCTGCCACGTAAGTGATCAGATCTTTGCTTACCAGCTTTCTTCTCGGATCGTCCGCCGGAAGCATCTCCTGTAAGGTATCAATAATAATCTCAATAATCTGGATATTCTGTTTTTCGTTGTGTCCGCCGATGTTGTAAGTCTCACCGAGGCGTCCCTTCTCCTGAACCATGTCAATTGCTTTCGCATGGTCATCCACATAGAGCCAGTCTCTGACATTCAGTCCGTCTCCGTAAACCGGTAATTTCTTGCCCTGCAGTGCATTGTTGATAATCAGCGGAATTAACTTCTCCGGGAACTGGTATGGTCCGTAGTTGTTGGAACAGTTGGTGATGTTCGCCGGGAACTTGTAGGTGTCAATGTATGCCTTTACCAGCATGTCGGAAGACGCTTTGCTGGCTGAATACGGGCTGTGCGGCGCGTACGGGGTCGTCTCGTAAAAATAAGATCCATCATCCTCCAGGGAGCCGTATACCTCATCCGTCGATACGTGTAAAACTTCTTGTCCGCCTTAAATGTTCCGTCCGGAAGTTCCCATGCCGCCTTGGCGCAGTTTAACATCACTGCCGTTCCGAGCACGTTCGTCTTCACGAAGACCTCCGGATTCTTGATACTGCGGTCTACATGGCTCTCTGCAGCGAAGTGAACCACACGGTCAATGTCGTTCTCCGCGAAAATCTTCGCAATGGCTTCCTTATCCGTAATGTCCGCCCGAATAAACATATAATTTGGATTGTTCTCAATGTCCTTCAGGTTCTCAAGGTTTCCCGCATACGTGAGGACGTCCACATTGATGATGCGGATCGTATCTCCGTATTTGCGGAACATGTAGTGAATGTAATTGGAACCGATAAAACCGGCTCCCCCTGTTACCAGATAAGTTCTCATATTAACCTCCATTATCTCCAATGCTTTCTATCTCAATCCAGCACAACTTTGTTGCCATAAGTCTCTTCATTTTATCATAGATTCCGTTCCAACACAAGCTTGTATACACAGACCGCCGTTTCACCTCTACCACCAGTCTGTCGGCATCTGCTCCTTAACCTCCGACAGCCGTACCACAACACAATCCTCCGTCACAAGAACCGATCCCTCTTCCGGGAAATCCTTCATCTGTCCCGCCAGTTCCACCGCGTGTCTCTTCTGCTCTTCCGTTGCATCCTCCCGCAGCACGTTCCCGGTATAAGCCTGTACAAAACCGCAAATACGGTGTGTCGCTCCGGTCGGGTTCTCCATACTGTAATCCCAACCGTAGAACGACCAGCCATACATCTCGGTCCGCCTGCACCACTCTGGGAGATCTGCCTCCTGATAGCCCACAAACACCACCGGAAGCTGCAGCAGTTCCCCTCCGTCTGCCCCGGCGAGGCGCTCTAACAGCTGCCGGGTTTTCTGCTCATCCTCCCTGCAGCGTATCTCATCGGTCACGGCAAGGCGCAGATCATAGCCGGTCTGGACCGCAATCACAAGGCAGATGCACAATCTGCAGACGAGCAGCAGCCAGTAACCCGTACCGCGGTCTCTGCCGTTCCAGAGTTCCGCAAGCCGCTCCGTCACATACATTCCCAGGAACGCTCCCGCCACCGGAAGCGCAAACTGTGATCTCGTCACGATCATCTCTCCCATGTATGCCGTCAGAAGCAGCGGCGCAAGCACCAGTCCCGCCAGTCCAAGCAATGAATACCGGACTTTCTTCTTCTCCCACGGAAGTTCCTGTTTTTTCCGGCAGGCAAGCACACTTCCCGCCAGCACAAGCAGAAGCACCACGCCGCATCCGTAGAACGAAAAATTTCTGGGGCCATGGCCGAGCAGCAGATTTTTTCAGCGTGCGCAGCACATTCTTGATACACGCGAGCACAGGCAGTCTTCCCCAGCCCATCTGGCTGTCCATATAATCCGAAGACACCAGAAACGTGCTCATATACCAGTGATAGCACAGATACACCACACCGAAATGTATGATCATCCAGAGAATCTGCCGGAGATATCCGCCCTGCTCCCGCTCCGCAGTCAGCTCCGCCAGGAAGAAAACGAGGCACACTGCGATGTAGTAAACCGCCAGCGCCTGATACGATCCCAGCCCGATAAACAGCAGAACACCCGCCGCAAATGCCCGGAGCAGATTCGTTACAGTTCCGGTGCCGATCCCGCTCATCAGGAATGCCGCCTCAATCAACAGCAGCATTGCAAGCGCCACCTCCGCCTGCTGCAGGGAAAAATAAATCTGATAGCACCAGATGTTGGACGTCACATAGAGGAGCAGAAAAATCCAGTACCGGCTTTTCTTTTTCCCGGAACGCTCATAAATGCCGAACGTCAGAAGATTGGCTCCCAGCCAGAAAAACAGGAAGAACAGTATCCCGCTTTTTATAACCTGATGTGTTCCAAGCCCCAGAAGGTGCTTGAGCCACGCCAGCTCCCACCGTCCGATCGCAAGCCATCCCAGACTGCTTCCCGGATGGTTGATTAACTCTTCCGTATCAATGCGGATGTTGCCACAAAAAACAAGATAACCGAAACAGATCAGCATTGCCGCCATTGACGCAGCGAGCAGCCCCCAGTATTTCCTCACATAGTCACGCAAATCCCGCATTACAACACTCTTCATCTGTTCCGGTTATCCTTTCACTTTTCTGTCGGTATCTCTCTCAGCCCAAATGCTGCATATATTCATCCAGCGCGCTCTCCCAGTCAGCCATACGATAGCCGTCCGTCAGGCGCATCATGTAATTATCCAGAATGGAATACGCCGGTCTCTTCGCCGAAGCAGGATTCATTGCCGCATACTCCTCACTTGTCACATGTCTGACGCGGGTATTCTTCCCTGCACGCGCAAACACTGCCTCCGCAAATGCCGCCCAGTTGGTATCCCCCTCGCAGGTTGCATGGAACAGTCCGTAATTCTCCGTTGGTTCATAGTGATGAATCGCACGTGCAAGTTCCACTGCACTGGTCGGCGAACCGAGCTGATCGCATACCACGCTCACTTCCTCATGGTTCTCTGCGAGTCTCAACATCGTTTTGGCAAAATTTTTGCCGTCCCCGTACAGCCATGCCGTGCGGAAGATAAAATACTTTCTCGCGAACGCCTTCACGAAGCGTTCTCCCTCAAGCTTTGTTTTGCCGTATGCACTGACCGGTCCCGGCTCATCGAACTCCGTATACGGTCTCGTTCCGTTTCCGGCGAACACATAATCCGTGGACACATGTATCAGCTTTGCGTCAACTTCCGCAGCAGCGATGGCCAGGTTGCGTGGACCGATCGCGTTAATGCGATACGCCGCATCCCACTGTGTCTCACAGGCATCCACATTCGTGTGCGCCGCACAGTTGATGATAACCTGCGGACGCTCGGCGCGGACAAGCGCCAGCACGGCATCCACATCGGCGATGTCAAGTGCTGTGACATCATCGCCCTCCACCACATCTGTGTTGATAAACGTTACGTCTTCCTTTGCATACTCTGCGCGGATTGCGCGCCCCAGCTGACCGTTACAGCCGGTAACCAGTATCTTTTTCATCCGTTTTTCCTCTCTTACTCTTCTATTCTCCAAGTCCGTTCTCAATGGCATGCACAAGCGCCGCAAGCGCTTCCTGTTCGTCTTCCCCCTCGCATACCAGCTCAATCTCATCGCCCGATTTGATGCATGCACCGAGCACGCTCAGCACACTCTTGGCATTTGCGGTATTCTCGCGATACCGGAATGTGATGTGCGATTTGAACTGCATCGCCTCCTTGCACAGGATTCCTGCCGGTCTAAGATGCAGTCCCGTTGGATTCTTGACTGTGACTTTCTGACTTACCATGCTCTCTTCCCTCCAATGAATAATTTTCCTAACAAATCCTCTGCCGCTACAGCATAATGCGCGTAATCAGTTCCGCAAGTCTCTTCGCTTCCTCGTCAATCACTTTCTGATCCTTCCCTCAATCATAACGCGCACCAGAGGCTCGGTACCGGACGGCCGGATCAGCACGCGTCCCTCACCGTTAAACTTTTTCTCCAGTTCCGAGATTGCATCTGCAATCTCCGGATACTCCATAAAATGCTCTTTTTTGTGATTCGGCACTTTGGCATTGACGAGCGCCTGCGGCAGTACCTCCATGATCGCTGCCAGCTCTGACAACGGCTTTCCGGTGTCCACCATCACTTCCAGAAGATGCAGGGCACTCAAAAGCCCGTCTCCGGTCGTATTGTCATCCAGGAAAATAACGTGCCCGGACTGCTCGCCTCCGATATTGTATCCGTGTTCCCGCATGTTCTCCAGAACATACCGGTCTCCGACTTTTGTTTTCTCTACATGGATTCCCTCTTTTTCTCCCATCATAGTGAATCCCAGATTGCTCATGATCGTCACAACAATCGTATTCTTCTTCAGTCTGCCCTTCTGCTTCATGTAGTTGCCGCAGATTGCCATCACCTGATCGCCGTCTACCAGATTGCCCTTTTCGTCGACCGCAAGCATACGGTCCGCATCGCCGTCAAACGCGATACCGGCATCCGCCTTCCCGTACACAACACGCGCTTTCAGCTCATCCATATGGGTAGAGCCGCAGTTTGCATTGATATTGGTTCCGTCTGGGTCGGTGTGAATCGCCACCAGTTCCGCGCCAAGATCGCTGAGCGCCTTGACGGACGTGTAATACGACGCACCCTCCGCGCAGTCCACCACGATCTTTTTGCCGTGCAGATCGACCGGAACACATTTTTCCATAAATTTCACATATTCATCCTTCAGATCAAAACGGTATTCGATCTTTCCCACGCCGGATCCGATCGGAAGTACCACGTCCTTCATGTTGTTGCGGATCAGCGCTTCAATCTCATCCTCCAGTGCATCGGAAAGCTTGTAGCCCTCGCCGTTGAAGAACTTGATTCCGTTAAATTCCATCGGATTGTGCGATGCCGAGATCACAACACCCGCATCTACTTTATGCTTTCTTGTCAGATAGGCAATCGCCGGCGTCGGCATAACCCCCACAAAAATGGCGTTTGCACCCACGGAGCAGATTCCCGCCATCAACGCGCTGGCAAGCATTCCTCCCGATATTCTGGTATCGCATCCGACAATGATTGTCGCCTGATGTTCCGTCTCTTTCGTCAGCACATACGCGCCTGCCTGCCCAAGCTTGGTTGCCAGTTCGATCGTCAGTTCCGATCCCGCCACGCCACGCACGCCATCCGTGCCAAACATTCTAGCCATATTCTATTTCCTCCATGTTTTCACTTTTTTACGGATTGTTGCTGCTTCTCTCCGCATCACTTCCAGCTGCACCGTTCTCAGTGGCTGTCTTATCCGTTTTATCGGTTTTATCCGACTTGTCAGCCGCATCGCCTGCAGCGGCGGTGCCGGCTGTATCGTTCGTCTTGCTCTCACTGTCTGTCGTATCCGTATTATCCGAAGTACCCGTTTCGGCGGTGTTGTGGTCGGTAATTGTCACCGGCAGTGTCACTGTTCCAGTCACCCAGCAGTGCTCCTGCTCCAGCGTGATCTGCACATTCAGGTGATGCTCGCCCGCTCCAAGGTTGGATGCGTCCGCCGTTCCGGTAATATCTTTTGCAGAGATTCCCGCAAGCTCGCTCTCCGCTCCGCTGATCTCTACCGCGACCGTGCTCTCCATGTAATTTGCATTGTAACCGTCGCGCACATTCTGAATGGTAAAGTTTGCCACTGGCACCTCGTAAGTCGCCTTGACAACCGGCTCCACCTTCGCGGTCACCTCTACTTTTTGCATCCGAGTTCAGCACAAGTGCCGTTTGACTCGGCAGATAGGAACTGATATCCACCGTTGTGGTCAGATCCTCGGTGATACCGGAAATGTCCAGCACCTCCTGCGGAATGGTGATCTTGCTGACGGTATTGAGCGTTGCCGCCTCGCCCTTGATACGCACATTATCCAGGCTGCTTTCCACGCCGGTAAGCACATAGCCGTCCGCCGGTTCGCCCTTAGCCTCAAACTCCAGCGGCACATCCTTGGTATTTAAGATCTGTGCCGAAATATTGACTGTGGACAGACTGAGTGTCAGCTTTGTCGTGTCGATCACGTTGCCGTCGGCATCATATAACACCGGCACAACGGAATCCGTCACATCCGTGGACATACCTTCCACATTGATCGTCGCCACCGCCGTATCAATCTGGCTGACGATGGATGCCGGTCCCGAAACCTTTAACAGGTTGGAGCCCACGATCTGTACCGTGCCGAGTGCACAGCCGTCCATCACGGTTCCCTTGGTTGCCGCCGTAATCGCCTTCTGGCAGGTGCCGCGGTCTTCCAGCGCCACTTCCAGATAGAGCTGTTTGGAGACGACGGAGACTTTATTGCTATACCGCTTCGCGGTGATCGTCACCGGCACGCGGTAAATTCCGCTTCCCTCATCGTACTCAATATTCTCCATGTCCGCCGTTGCGGAAAAATCGGCATTGGATAATTCATCGTGCACGCTGCGCGCAGCCGACACGCGGAATGACACTACGTTGCTGCTGTCCAGCGGTTCATAATATTTGTTCTGCGATGTGATATAGTCCGTATTCTCCGCTACAACATTGGTGGTATAGGTCTTTGACGTCGTCGGGTCGTCAATGTTAATCACGACTACCCACAGCACAACCGCCAGTATGACCGCCAGTATTTTGAGGCTAAAATTATTTGTTATCGTTTTTCCGAGCCGTTTTAGCATCTTTCAGCCTCCTCTTCCACAATGCAATCTTCGATAATTCCCGTTCCCGCCTCTGGATGTACGTCAGCTTGTTCTTCAGAAACTCGGCATCTACATTGCGGTAAAGTTCACCGCCGAGCGCAATCGACACTCTTCCGGTCTCCTCTGACACAACGATTGTCAGGGAATCGCTCACCTCGCTGATTCCGACAGCCGCACGGTGTCTCGTTCCCAGATCCTTGCTGATCGACAGGGAATCCGTAAGCGGCAGATAGCAGGTCGCCGCCACGACTCTGTCCCCGCGCACAATCACGGCGCCGTCATGGAGCGGTGTGTTTTTTTCAAAAATATTGATCAGAAGCTGGCTTGTCAGAATACCGTCCACCGCGATTCCGGTGCGCTCATATTCCGAGAGAACAATCTCATCCTCCACCACAATCAGGGCTCCGGTCTTCACCTTTCCCATCTCGTAGCACGCCTTGACCATTTCATTAATGGTCTTATCCGAGAACTTCCCCGTATCCTCCTTTGAGGAATCAAAGGAAAACAGGAACGCCAGAACGTTTTTCCGTCCGAGATTCTCAAGCGCCTTGCGCATCTCCGGCTGGAAGATTACAACCAGAGCTATCACCAGGACGTTTAACGTATTCCTTGCAATCCAGATGATCGTGTTCATCTGGAACAATGCTGCCAACAGAACGAAGCGCAGAATCACCATCAAACCGCGCACTAGCAACCATCCTCTGGTATTCTTGATCCACACCAGCATATAGTAGATCAGAAACGCTATGATTATGATCTCCACGATATCTGTTATGGAGATTTTTGGAAGATTCATATAAAGAGACGCTTTCTGCCAGAAAGCATCGAGGGTAGCTAACATGTTCTGCACGCGGTCCACTTCCTTAATCTAATAATTCTTCGTCGATATCCATCTCTTCCGCAAAACGCTTCTTCGTGAGACGTTCCTTTTCGTCCTTCCCGCTGAAACGCTTTACCTGCTTGTTGGTGCCGGATACCACAGCCTTCGGCACTGCTTTTACATAGTAGTAATATTCATCATCCTCAAACTGCAGCCGCTCTGTTCTTGAGTAGTCGAGGTTAAAGAACAGGAACTGTATCACAAATGCAATCAGAAGTGAAATCACATTGCCGACCAGCACGCTCACCGTCTTACCGGAAATTCCAAGCAGCATATAGCCCGCAATCAAACCGATTGTCTCGAACAGAATACCGGATGCAATCGCAATCTGCCATGCATTCGCGATAGACATTCTGCGGATCAGATATACAATAATCAGCGTCACAGCCATGATGCCGAGCACGAGGTACATTTCCTTGTTGCCGAGAAGCTGGTTTAACGCCACCACGATCTTGGAATTCGCCTCCGCACTCTCCTCCGCCGCACCGCCGAGCAGCTTTTCATTCTGCCGGACTCCGTCGAGGAAAAAAGTAAACCACCGTACCGCAGATCACTGCAAATACAGAATATGCCTCCTCCAGCAGTCCCATTCCAACCGGAATCACATACGGGATATTCAGCCGGAAGCAGATCGGCGTCAGCAATACGCCCATTCCCTGTCTGGGAGCAAAACGAAAATAGATAAAATAGATCAGCACAAACAGAAGAAGTGCGACCAGACATACCTCAATCGATAATGCATACATATCCGCCAGTATGACGACCGCCGCAATAAAGATCGTGCCGCCCACAGGCAGGATGGCACAGAGCAGTCCTAAAATCAGCGCCACCGGTGTGGAGCTGACCAGTTCCATGTAGCCGATGTTCCTGTCAATCGTCATCAGCGCCGCAAACGCCACGATAAACTTGACGATCGGTGTAATGTACACTTCGTATTTTCCGTAGAAGCGCACCAGTTTTTCTTTGAGTTCCAATAAGGTTGTCATTCCATGCCTCCCGCTCTAATCCCAGTCTTTATGATCGGATGTCCGGAGGCGTTCTTCCCTCTCATACATCTGATTCACCTTTTTCAGGTTGTTGTAATACTTCTTCACCTTGCGGCGTCCCTCTGTGTATTTCATGTTAAATATTACCCACGTGGCTCCGAGGTAAATCACCATAAACACCAGATACGGCACTACCGCTGTCATGACAAGCCCCTGGATATCGAACTTGTTCAGCTTTGCAAGCAGCTCTTCCGTCGCATACAGCCCCCACATTCCCATCAGAAGCCCGTAGCAGATGGTTCCTGTCACGAAGCTCCCCAGCAGACGCATGGAAACATAATCTTTTCTCGCATACTGCGTCATCGGCTTACACTGTTTCCCGTCATTTGTATCAAACTGTGCCATCTTAATCAGGTGGCGCAATCGTTCTTCATTTACCATACAGTAGTTATCCTTTCTCCGCCCTGCCGTTCCAGCCTGCGCAGGGCAAAATTGCACGCAATTATGCATTCTTTTTTTATTATAACACAGCACTATTTATTTTCAAAGCAAAAAACAGAGCCCGATACCCAGGCCCTGTTGATTCTCTTGGTATTATTTGAGAAAACGCATGCGGTTTTTATCCCGCTCTGTCTCCTGCGGCTGCGGCGGCTCCGGCTTATGAATCGACTCTGCAAGCGCGTTCGCCATATTGTTCTTGCACTTCTCGCAAAATCTTCCCGTGCGGATCGGCTTGCCGCAGGTCTCACAGACAATGCCGTCTGCTCCTGCCACGGAAAGTGACAGACGCTCCTCGCGAATCCACTGCCGGATCTGCTTCACCGACACATCCAGCTCCTCAGCGACCGTCTCCACACTTGAATTCGGATTCTCCTCCAGGAAAGCCTTTACCTCCTGGAACTTCTCCTCAAGCTTTTTTCTGACACGCCGGACAAAGCGGCGCTCCCCCATATAGTTAAACAGGCGTCCACAGCTCCTGCAATTTCTCACTTCCATACTTCTCAATCCTCCTGAATTCCCCTGTCAAAATCCCGCACCGATGCTGACGCAAATATAATAGATCCGCTCTGCGCCGCCCTTCAGCAGGACCTCCGAAACGGTATCTATCGTTGTTCCCGTCGTATAAATATCATCCACCAGTAATATTTTCTTATATTTTACTATATCTGCTGCTAATTGAAAAGCATTTTTTAAATTTGCCGCTCTTTGTCCGCCATTTAACTCCTTCTGCGGCACCGTGTTCCGCACACGGCGCACAAGCCCGGCGTCCACGGGAAGCCCCAGTTCCCTGCCAAGCGCCCGCGCGAATGTCTCGGCCTGATTGTATCCGCGCCGCCGCTTTTTCCACCGGTACATGGGCACCGGAACGATCACTTCGATTTGATTTTTAAAAACCCAGTCCTGATAAAGCGCTGCCGCCTCCCTCGCATAATACGCCGCATATTCGCGCCGGTTTGCATATTTAAACCGGTACATGGACTGCCGGATATTTCCCTGATACACAAACACGGCTTTCCCCTGGCAATACGCATGCCTGCGCTTTCCGCAGTCCAGGCAGAATTCCGCCCGCTCGCCATCCAGCGGTTTGCCGCAGCGCTTGCACACCGGCTCCGCAGCAAGCTGCACAGTCTCCGCACACTTTCTGCATGGGACACATTCCGGAGCCGTCACGCGGTCGCAGATCGGACATCTCGGCGGATAGATGAGACCAACGATCGTCTCCGCCACCCACCGCAGTCCGCGTCCTGTTTTTTCTTTTCCTGTTGCGAAATCAGCCTGCATTGCATTTCCCGCTCTCCCCCGGTCATCTGATTCCGCTTTATCCTAGCATGTCCGCCCTTTTTTGCCATAAACATTTTCTTAATTTTTTCTTTTCTTTATTTTAAGGAACGGTTGACGAATATACTTTTCCTCATTATAATTTTATCTATTAAAAGCATTAAAGCTTTAATGCAATAAAGGAGGAGATGCTTATGAAAAAAGCACACAAACTGATTTCGGCAGTATTAGTCTCCACGATGGTCTTATCCATGACCGCGTGCGGCAGTGGGAAAAAACGTATAAGGTAGGTATCCTGCAGCAGCTGGAGCATCCGGCACTGGATCAGGCAACGCAGGGATTTCAGGATGCCCTGACCAAACTGATGGGCGATTCCGTCACCTTCGATGTGCAGAACGCACAGGGCGAGCAGGCGAACTGTTCCAGCATTGCCACCACCTTTGTCTCCAACAATTACGATCTGATCCTCGCCAATGCGACGACCGCCCTGCAGGCTTCCGCGGCGGCCACCAGCACGATCCCGGTACTCGGAACCTCCGTGACGGACTACGCAACCGCGCTCGACATTGACGACTGGACCGGCGCCACCGGAAAAAATATTTCCGGCACCTCCGATCTGGCTCCGTTAGACCAGCAGGAAGATATGCTCGTGGAACTGTTTCCAGACGCCAAGAATGTCGGCATCCTCTACTGTTCCGCAGAACCGAACTCCGTGTACCAGGCAACGGAATTCGGAAAGTATCTGGATGAGGACGGAATCTCCCACAAGGAGTACACCGTGGCAGATTCCAACGACATCGCCTCTGTCGTACAGAGTGCTGTCAGCGAAGTAGACGTCATCTACATTCCGACCGACAACACCATGGCAGGCAACACCGAAGCGATCGACAACATCACACGCCCGGCAGGCATTCCCGTCATCGCCGGCGAAGAAGGAATCTGTTCCGGCTGCGGCGTTGCGACGCTCTCCATCAGCTATTACGACATCGGCTACAAAGCGGGCGAGATGGCTTATGACATTCTGGTAAACGGCAAAGATATATCCACAATGGATATTGAATATGCCCCGAATGTCACCAAAGAGTACAATGCCGCGATCTGTTCCGATTTAGGCATCACGGTTCCGGATGATTACGTGGCAATTGATGCCGAATAATATTTTTCCTTACAAGGGGGTTTTTCCTGATGAATTATTTTATGTCGCTTGACCCGCTTGCCCTCTTCCGTTCCATGCCCGGCGCTTTCGCCCAGGGCATGGTCTGGGGACTGATGGCACTCGGCGTCTATATCACCTATCGTCTGTTGGATTTTGCGGATCTGACCGTAGACGGTTCTCTTGCAACCGGAGGTGCGGTTGCCGTCATGCTGATCCGCGGAGGTATGAGTCCGTGGGCAGCACTTATTTTTGCCTTTCTGGCAGGCATGGCCGCCGGTTTCATCACCGGTATCCTGCATACCGCTCTCGGCATTCCGGGCATTCTGGCAAGCATTTTAACCCAGATTTCCCTGTATTCCATCAACTTAAACATCATGGGCTGTTCCAACCAGGCCGTCAGTGTTGACAAGTACCCTCTGGTGGTCTCGCTCCGCTATCTGTCCGACTCCAACAGCACCCGCGTGCAGATTTTTGCGACATGCATCCTGTTCTGTTTTGCAATCGTTGCGATTCTCTACTGGTATTTCGGCACGGAGCAGGGACATGCCATCCGCGCAACCGGATGTAATCAGCAGATGGCGCGTGCACAGGGCATCAACACCAACCTTCACACTGTGATAGCGCTCATGATCTCCAACGGTCTGGTCGGGCTTTCCGGCGGTCTCTACGCCCAGTATCAGGGTGCGGCGGACGTCAACATGGGGCGTGGTGCCATCGTCATCGGTCTCGCCGCCGTCATCATCGGGGAAGTCCTTTTCGGCAGACTCTGCGCCGGGAAAAATCTGGCGTTCGCCTACACGCTGTTTTCCGTGATCGGCGGAGCGATCATCTATTATATTGTTATGAATGTGGTTTTATGGTTAAAGCTTCCTTCCGACGATCTGAAGCTTTTCTCCGCGATTGTTGTGGCGGTTTTCCTTGCCATTCCTTATCTGAAATCCACACGCAAAGGAAAGGAGCGGTAACACCATGGCGGAAATGTTAAAATAGACAATATCAAGAAAACGTTTAATCCGGGCACCATCAACGAGAAAGTAGCATTAAACGGCGTGTGAATCTCTCTCGAGGAGGGCGATTTCGTCACCGTGATCGGCGGAAACGGCGCCGGAAAATCCACCACCTTAAACGCCATCGCAGGCGTGTGGCCGGTGGATTCCGGAAAAATCTATATCGGCGGCGATGATGTGACACGCCTTTCCGAGTACAAGCGCGCCAAATATCTCGGACGCGTCTTTCAGGATCCTATGACCGGCACCGCGACGACGATGTCGATCGAGGAAAATATGGCGATCGCCGCCAGACGCGGACAGAGCCGCGGGCTCTCCTGGGGCATTACGAAAAAGGAGCGCGACGTCTACCGTGAGATGCTTGCCACCCTGGATCTCGGTCTGGAAGACCGGCTTTCCAGCAAAGTAGGGCTGTTGTCCGGCGGTCAGCGCCAGGCAATCACGCTGCTCATGGCTTCCATCCAGAAGCCGAGGCTTCTGCTTTTAGACGAGCACACCGCAGCGCTCGATCCGAAGACAGCAGCCAAAGTACTTGAGATTTCCGACAAGATCATTGCCGATCACCACCTGACTGCCATGATGGTCACCCACAACATGAAGGATGCCATCGTCCACGGTAACCGGCTCATCATGATGCATGAAGGCCGGGTCATCTTAAACATTGCCGGGGAAGAGAAGAAGAAGCTGACGGTGGAAGATCTCCTCCATCAATTTGAGAAGGTCAGCGGCGAAGAGTTTGCAAACGATAAAGCGCTGCTGTCGTAACCGCAGGAAAGAGGCATAACGCGGTCGCAGGATATTTCGGGAGGAGAAGCTGTCCGGATGAAGTGAGCGCAGGCGGAAGCCTTTTGTGTTTCAGGATGTAACGGGCACAATCCCTTCTAATCGCAAAATCGTGTATTTCTAATCCGTGCGGCCGTTGCCTTTGCGATGATCCGTGTCTTTCAAGTTTGGAGCACCCCGCGGAAGCTGTCCTCAAGCTACAGACAATTTTAGGACTTTTTGTGCAGCACTTACCTGCACTCTAAGCATAAAACATAACCGCGCGAAGCCGATGTCTGAGTCGGCATCTGCCCTATTTTCAATAGCAGATGCCGGCGAGTTCCGGTTCGCGCGGTTTTATGATGTCTATGCGTGAGTGCAGTTAGTGCTGCCAGAAAGTCCGCTCATTGTCTGCTGCTTGACGGACAGCTTCCGTGGGGTGTTCAAACGTGGCAAAGACACGGAACCTAAGACAACGATCGCACGGAAGAAATACGGGATTTTGCTCCAAAGAAGGGACTGTGCCGTTGCATCCTGAAACAAAGGGGCTTCTCGCCTGCATTCGTTTTCCCCGGATATCTTCTTCTCCCAAAATATTCCACGGCAGTGTTATGCCTCCTTCAGTCGGTCACACAGCCCGCTGTATCGTTTTTGCTGCGACGTGTTCTGTACCATCTGTGCAAATGTTACTTCATTGCCGACCAGCGACACGCATTTCCGCACGGGTGACCGCTGTGTACAGCAGATTCCGGTTCATAAGCATCGACGGTCCGGACAAAAGCGGAATGACGACCGCCGGGTATTCGCTTCCCTGCGATTTATGTATGGTAATCGCGTACGCCAGTTCCAGTTCATCCAGCAGTTTGTATGGATATTCCACCATTCTGCCCTCATCAAATTCCACAGTCATCGTCTCCGCGAAATCGTTGATCTCCCGGACAATTCCCATGTCTCCGTTGAATACTCCCGTTCCTTTATCCACAGACAGACCGTATTTTGTGCGGATTTCCCACTCTAACTGGTAGTTGTTCCGTGTCTGCATGATCTTGTCCCCCTCGCGGAACAGAATATCGCCGTGTTCCTTTTCACGCTTCTGTGGAGACGGCGGATTCAGATAGCGCTGCAGTATTCCGTTTAACCGCTCTACGCCCAGCAGTCCCTTGCGCATCGGCGTCAACACCTGTATATCGTATGGCGTCGCGTCCACAAATTTGGGGAGTTTCTGCTTGATCAGTTGCAATACCACGCTGATAATCACATCCGCGTCATACCGCTTCAGGAAAAAGAAATCCATGCTTTTGTTGTCCAACGTCACTTCTTCGCCCTGATTGATCTTGTGCGCATTCACAATGATGTCACTCGTGGATGCCTGGCGGAAAATCTTCGTCAGCATGACCACATTGCACTCGTGCGAGCGAATGATGTCTCGCAGAACACTTCCCGGTCCCACACTCGGCAGCTGGTTGACATCCCCGACCAGAATCAGTCTCGTTCCAACGGCAACCGCCTTTAACAGTGCATGCATCAAAGAAATATCCACCATGGACATCTCGTCGATAATCACAACGTCCGTCTCAAGCGGATTCTGCTCATTCCGCTCAAACCCTGCCGCACCGTCCACACCGCCGTTCAGTTCCAGCATGCGGTGTATGGTTCTAGCCTCAAACCCGGTTGTCTCACTCATGCGCTTCGCCGCACGTCCGGTGGGCGCCGCGAAAAATATCAAGTCCTTCCATCTCAAAATACTTGATGATCGTATTGATCGTCGTCGTTTTTCCGGTACCCGGTCCTCCGGTGATAATCAGAAGTCCGTTGCGCACCGCCTCTTTGACCGCTGTCATCTGGTGCTCATCCAGTTCCATTCCGGTCTGCTTCTCAATTCTGCGAACACGCTCCTCGATTTCCAGATCCGGAACCTCATAGCTGACATTGAGCTGTTTTAACATGGTTGCCGTATTTGCCTCCATGTAGTAAAAAGGACGCCGCATAGATCTGCGTCTGGTTTTCGCCCTGCTTCATGATGATTTTCCGCTCGATCGCCAGATCCATATACTGCTTCTCGATCTGCTCCTCCCCGACCTCAAGAAGCTGTCCGGTTCTTCTGGTCAGTTCCTCCTCCGGCAGGTAGGTATGCCCCTCTGTGGATGCCTGAAGCAGCACATATAAAATTCCGCTCCGGATCCGGAAATCAGAATCCATGCGGATTCCTACCCGGACAGCAATCTCGTCTGCCGTGCGGAATCCCACACCCTCAATGTCGTCCGCCAGCCGATACGGATTCTCACGGATAATCCCGTATACCTCCTGTCCATACTGCTGATATACTTTCACTGCCAGGTTCATCGTGATGCCGTACTGCTGGAGGAAAATCATCGCCTGCCGCAGATCACGTTTTTCATTCACCTGATCCGCAATCTCCATCGCCTTGCGCTCGCTGATTCCCTTTACCTCCGCGAGGCGCTCCGGCTCTTCCTCGATAATCCGAAAGGTATCCGCCTTGAATCTGCGCACAATCCGCGCTGCCAGCGCCAGACCAATTCCGCGGATCGCCCCGGAACCGAGATAGCGTTCGATGGCTTCCTCATCTTCCGGCGCTTTCTCCTCAAAACTTTCGACCTTAAACTGTTTGCCGTAAGTAGGATGATCGGTATAGTCGCCGGATGCCTCGATGTTCTCCCCCTCTGCGATCGCCGAGAAGATTCCCACGCAGGTAATCTCCTCCTCCCCGCTCACCAGATTGAGAACCGTATATCCGTTGTCTGCATTTCTGTATATAATATGTTCCACATATCCTGCTAACTTTTCCAAATCATTCCTCCCGCCGAAAAAAGCAGAGAACCCGTCACCTCTAACGGTGACCGCCCTCTGCCTCGTTCATTCTTAACTGCCGGCATCTATTCTATGCCATAGTTCCGTTTCATCTGCTCATAAAGCTGCTGCGTATAATTTTCTCCCACCTGATCCACAATCTCATCTGCCATCAGTTCGATCGTGCTGTCCATGTGAAAATCTGTCAGCGTACTGAGAGAAGAATCCTTATCCTCGTCATCATCCGAAATGAGATTCTCCTTTACTTCCTTTAATACCTCTTCCACAAAGTAGGACTCAAAATCCTTGCAGACCGAGAGCAGTTCTTCCTCGCTCGAACCGGAGGACACACTACTGATCGAATTCTTCAGCGCCGACGCGCTGCCTGCGGCTGCGCTGTTCTGTGCATTGCTGACCAATGATGAAATACCGTCTATCGAAAAACTCATACTTTACGCTCCATTCCGCTTATCATCCGCTTACCGTTCGCTTATCATCTGCTTATCGTTTCAGGTTGTTCGCCATCTCCAGCATCTCATCCGATGTCGTGATTGCCTTGGAGTTCAACTGATAGGCACGCTGTGCGATAATCATATTGACCATCTCGTCCGCCACCTGTACATTGGACGCCTCCAGATAATTCTGGCGAACCTGGCTTCTGGTAAGACCTGCTGTCGTATTCTCATTCATTGCCGCACCCGAAGCTGCTGTAACTTCCAGAAGGTTGTCACCCGTTTTCTCAAGGCCGCTCGGGTTGTTAAACTGGAACAGTCCGATCTGACGGTTCATATTCACATAAGTTCCATTTGCTGTCGTGTAACCGATTCTGCCGTCGCTCGATACTGTCACACTGCTGGAACTTATATTGGCCGGAAGAACGATCTGCTGGTTATTGCTGTCCAGCACCGGATAGCCGTCCGGATTGGTCAGTGTAACGCCGTTGGTTCCCACTGCCCACACAAAATCTCCCGCTCTGGTATAGCGTGTCTCGCCGTCTGCGCAGCGCACTGCAAAAAATCCGTCTCCGACGATTGCAAAATCGGTATCATTCTCACTCGCCTGCAGCGCTCCCTGTGTGTACACGGATGTGACTGCCGCAACTCTCGTTCCGAGTCCCACCTGTGCCGGAATCGGTTTCTGCTCTCCGTTTGCACTCGTTGTCTTCGTCTGAATGGTCTGGTAAAGCAGCGACTTAAACTCTGCCTTCTCCTGCTTGAATCCAACCGTATTCACATTGGAAAGATTGTTTGAAATATTGTCCACGTTCGTCTGCTGCGCAAGCATACCGGTTGCCGCAGTATAAAGTGCCCTCATCATATGTCAGCTACCTCCGTCTATACATTTCCGACCTGATTGACCGCCTTATCCAGTGTCTCATCAATCGTGTTAATAACCTTCTGTCCTGCCTGATATGCTCTGGAAATCGTAATCATATTGACCATCTCAGAAACAACATTCACATTGGACGACTCCAGCGTTCCCTGCACGATCCTGCCGTCTGCCGCCGTCACCGTTCCTCCGTTCACAAGGTCGTACATATTCTCACCGTACTTCGCCAGATAGTCATAATCCGCAAAATCGACGATGCCGATCGTTCCAACCTGCTGATCGTTCTGATAGATATTGCCAAGCTCATCCACGGTGATCTTCTGGGTCGGATCCACCTGAATCCGTCCGTTCACGTTGCCGTTTCTGGCGTCATTTGCATTCAGGACATAATCGCCGTCCTTGGTCACCAGATAGCCCTGGGTGTTGACCGTGAACGCTCCGTCCCTTGTATATTTTACGGATGAATTTCCCTGCTTATCCGTGTAGGCAATCGCAAAAAATCCATCTCCCTTGATTGCAAAATCCGTACTGTTATCGGTAACCTTGAAACTTCCGGTACTGTAATCCGTATACGTCTCACCGATATGAACGCCCATGCTGATTGTACCCAGCTTCTGCGCAAGACCGTAAGACGATGTATCTTTGATCTTGATTGCCAGCTCATCTGCAAATGTCTGGGACGTTGTGCCTTCTTTCTTATAACCATTCGTATCTGCATTTGCAAGATTGTTGGAAAGCACATCCAGACGCTTCTGTTCATTTATCATTCCTGTATACGCTGTATACAATCCCTTTACCATAGACTGCTCCTTTTCCTGTTACCTCTTGTAACTTCTGCCTGCTTCTCACCAGAATCCATCAGACGCTCCCGCATCCCAAGGGCTCTTTGTTGTTTATATCGTCATAACTGCCGTCAAACTTAATCGTCGTCGCGCTTTCCGGACAGGAACTCCACGAACTTTCCGGTTCCGACTGCCACACAGGTCATCGGCTCCTCCGCTGTCATGGTATTGATGCCCGTCTTATCCTCGATCAGTTCCTCAAGTCCGCGAAGCAGTGATCCGCCTCTCGTGAGAACGATTCCGCGGTCCGCCACGTCCGCCGCAAGCTCAGGCGGCGTCTTCTCTAACACCGAGTGTACCGCTTCCACGATCTGCAGTGTCGGCTCCTTCAGCGCCTCTTCCGTCTCCTCGGAAGAAACGGTTACCGTCTTCGGCAGACCGGTTACCAGTTTACGGCCTCTGACGTCCATGGTCTCATTCTGTGCCAGTGGGAAACAGGAACCGATCTTGATCTTGATGTCCTCCGCTGTGCGCTCACCGATCAACAGATTGTGTTTCTTTCTCATGTAACGGACAATCGCCTCGTCAAAATCATCTCCGGCGATCTTGATGGAAGTGCTGACAACCGATCCCCCAGAGAAATCACGGCGATGTCCGCGGTACCGCCGCCGATATCCACGATCATGTTGCCGCATGGTCTTGAAATATCGATTCCGGCTCCGATCGCTGCCGCAATCGGCTCCTCGATAATCGCCACCTCACGCGCACCTGCAGAATAGGTCGCATCCTCAACCGCTTTTTCTCGACCTCGGTCACTCCGCTCGGCACACACGCTGATGCGCGGCTTGCGGAATGTCTTCTTGCCAAGTGCCTTCTGGATGAAATACTTGATCATCTTCTCGGTGACAGTATAATCAGAAATAACACCCTGACGCAGCGGACGGACTGCTACAATGTTGCCGGGCGTTCTGCCGAGCATCAGTCTCGCTTCCTCTCCGATTGCCTTGATTTTGTTTGTATCACGATCAAAAGCCACTACTGACGGCTCCTTTAACACTACACCTTTGCCTTTAATATATACCAGGATACTTGCAGTACCAAGATCGATACCGATGTCCGTACTCATCATATTCTAATCTGCCCCTTTCTTTTCTCTGCCAATGGTTCATCTATTCGTTGAATCTTTCTTCACGTCCAAAAGGACATAAAGATGCATTTAATCATATTTTTACATATACAGCATTATTATATACAAAAACTGGGATTTTTCAAAGCTTTTTTTCGCCCGCGCCGCCATTTTTGAAAAAAATAAGAATTTCTTCATTTTTTGTCCGGAATATCATATTTTTTCATTTTTTCATCACGTATTCATCACATTTGCGGGTTATATTTTTTACGTACTAAATGGTGTACCAAACATACACCGCCCCGGAAATATTCCTCAAATATTCCGCGGTTAGTATAATTTTTCATAACTCATACCTTCCGGCGCAAACACCAAACGCCGGGAGGTACTCCCCGGGTATAACGAATTTTCATCCATATGAATTTTCGATGCCATATATTTCACAACATTTCTCTGACCGCAGATGCCAGCGCATCTGTTGTCAAAAAAAGGCACTGTATGCCGCGTGTTTTCCACGTTTGCGTCCAGTGCCTTCTCCTTATTTCCACTATTTTTCCAGATATTTCTTGACATACTGTCCGGTGTAGGACTCCGGTATCTGCGCCACCTCTTCCGGCGTTCCCTGGGCGATGACCGTACCGCCCTTATCTCCGCCTTCGGGACCGATGTCGATGATATGGTCCGCCGTCTTGATCACGTCCAGATTGTGCTCAATAACCACCACGGTATTGCCGCCGTCGGACAATCTCCGCAAAATCTCGATCAGCTTGTGGACATCGGCGAAATGAAGTCCCGTGGTGGGCTCGTCCAGAATGTAGATCGTTTTTCCGGTGCTTCGCTTGGAGAGTTCGGTTGCCAGCTTGATTCGCTGCGCCTCTCCTCCCGAAAGCTCTGTGGACGGCTGTCCCAGTTTCACATAGGAAAGTCCCACATCGTAGAGCGTCTGAATCTTGCGGTGGATGGACGGCACATTTTTAAAAAACTCCAGCGCCTCCTCCACCGTCATATCCAGCACATCGTAAATGCTTCTTTCCTTTATATTTAACCTCCAGCGTCTCACGGTTATACCGTTTTCCCTGGCATACCTCGCAGGGCACATACACATCCGGCAGGAAATGCATCTCTATCTTTAAGATTCCATCCCCTCCGCACGCCTCGCAGCGTCCGCCTTTACGTTGAAGCTGAATCTTCCCTTTTTGTAGCCCTTCGCCTTTGCATCCGGGGTTGCCGCAAACAGATCGCGGATCATATCGAACACGCCCGTATACGTTGCCGGGTTTGACCGCGGCGTTCTGCCGATCGGCGACTGGTCAATATCAATCACCTTATCCAGCTGCTCCATGCCAAGAATCTCATCATGCTCTCCCGGAATGCAGCGTGCCCGGTTCAGGTCGCGCGCCAGCCGCTTATAGAGAATCTCATTGGTCAGGGAGCTCTTTTCCCGAGCCGGACACGCCGGTAATGCAGGTCATAATCCCGAGCGGTATGTTCACATCGATGTTCTTCAAGTTGTTCTCCCGTGCGCCTTTGATCGTCAGAAATCCCGTCGGTTTTCTGCGCTCATCCGGTACCGGGATCTTGATTCTGCCACTTAAGTACGCTCCCGTGATCGACTTCGGATTCTTCATGATCTCCTGTGCCGTACCGCAGGCGACCACTTCTCCACCGTGTGAGCCGGCTCCCGGTCCGATATCCACAATATAGTCCGCGGCAAGCATCGTATCCTCGTCGTGCTCCACGACAATCAGCGTGTTGCCGAGATCTTTTAAATTCTTCAGCGCCCCCAGCAGCTTATCGTTATCGCGCTGATGCAGTCCGATCGACGGCTCGTCCAGAATGTACGCAACCCCGACCAGCCCGGAACCGATCTGCGTTGCCAGACGGATACGCTGTGCTCTCCTCCCGAGAGGGTACCGGTCGCTCTGGACAGGGACAGATAATCCAGTCCCACCTCATTCAGGAATCCGACGCGTGCACGGATCTCTTTTAAAATCTGATCGCCGATCCGATGCTGCTGCTCCCCCAGCTTCATCTCCGCCAGAAAGGCATTGAGATTCTTCACCGACATGGAAGTCATCTCATAAATATTTTTATCCGCAACCGTCACTGCCAGAGACTCTGCTTTCAGCCGCTGTCCCTTACAGGTCTCGCAGGGGGTAATCCGCATGAACTGCTCATATTCCTGCTTCATGACCTCCGAACCGGTCTCCCGGTACTTGCGCTGCACGTTTTTGATCAGTCCCTCAAAGGCAACATCATAAACGCCTTCCCCGCGCTGTCCTCTGTAATGGACTTTCACTTCCCTGCCGTCCGTTCCGTAGATCAGGACATGGCGGATTTCCTCCGGGTATTCGCAGTACGGCGTCTCCAGCGAAAAAATGATACTCCTCCGTCAGCGCCTTTAAAATAGCGTATGTGAAACTGGACGGATCTGTACAGGACTGCCAGCCCATCACCTGGATGGCGCCTTCCGCGATCGAGAGACGTTTATCCGGAATCATCAGATCCTCATCGAATTCCATTTTATAACCAAGTCCGAAACAGGTCGGGCACGCGCCGAACGGATTGTTGAAGGAAAACTTCTCGGTTCAATCTCGCCGATGCTGATCCCGCAGTCCGGGCAGGAAAAGCTCTCCGAGAACTGAATCGGTTCACCGCCGATCACATCCACGGTCATGAGTCCGTTTGCCAGTGTAAGCACATTCTCGATGGAATCCGCCAGGCGCTTCTCAATTCCTTCCTTTACCATGAGACGGTCCACCACGATCTCGATATTGTGCTTCTTATTCTTGTCCAGTTTGATCTCTTCCGACAGTTCATACATGCTGCCGTCGACAATCACACGCACATAACCACTTCGCTTCGCCTGCTCAAACAGCTTCTGATGCTCGCCCTTTCTGCCGCGCACAACCGGCGCCAGCAGCTGGATCTTCGTGCGCTCCGGCAGTTCCATGATCTGATCGACCATCTGGTCAACCGTCTGCTTTTTGATCTCTTTTCCACACTTCGGGCAGTGCGGCACACCGATCCGCGCATAGAGCAGTCGGAAGTAGTCGTAGATCTCCGTCACCGTTCCCACCGTTGAGCGGGGATTGCGGTTCGTTGACTTCTGATCGATCGAGATTGCCGGCGACAATCCCTCAATCTTCTCGACATTCGGCTTTTCCATCTGCCCCAGGAACTGCCTTTGCATAGGAAGACAGCGACTCCATATAGCGCCGCTGTCCTTCGGCATAGATTGTATCAAATGCGAGGGACGATTTTCCCGATCCCGACAATCCGGTCAGCACGACAAATTCATCTCTCGGAATATCCACATCGATATTTTTGAGGTTGTGCTCATTCGCTCCTCTGATTTTAATATATTTTCTTTCGGACGTTTTCTTCATTGTCTTATCCTTTCTACAGGTCACGCAGCATCCCTTTGAGTTCGATCATCTTGTCGCGGTATTCCGCCGCCGCCTCGAAATTGAGATCCGCCGCCGCTTTTTCCATCTTTTTCTGGATATCGGCGATCAGCTTCGTCAGTTCCGCCTTGTTCATCGACTCCGGGGACTTCTTGAAATTCATTTCTTCTTTTGCGATCTTCTTGGAAACAGAGATCAGTTCCCGCACCGACTTCTGGATCGTCGTCGGTGTAATGCCATGTGCCTCGTTGTACTCCTGCTGGATCTGGCGGCGCCGCTCCGTCTCCTCGATGGCATCGCGCATGGAATCCGTAATCGTATCCGCGTACATGATCACATGTCCCTCACTGTTGCGCGCCGCCCTGCCGATAGTCTGGATCAGCGACGTCTCAGAACGCAGGAAGCCTTCCTTGTCCGCATCCAGGATTGCCACCAGGGTAATCTCCGGTATGTCCAATCCCTCCCGCAGAAGGTTGATGCCCACCAGAACGTCAAATACGTCCAGCCGCATATCCCGGATAATCTCCGCGCGCTCTAACGTATCAATATCAGAATGCAGATATTTGACCCGAATCCCCAGTTCCCTCATGTAATCGGTCAGATCCTCCGCCATTTTTTTCGTCAGGGTCGTAATCAGCACCTTGTGGTGGTTCTTGATCTCCTTGTTGACCTCACCCACCAGATCATCAATCTGCCCCTCTACCGGGCGCACCACAACCTCCGGATCGAGCAGTCCCGTCGGCCGGATAATCTGCTCCGCGCGCAAAAGTTCATGCTCATCCTCGTATACGTTCGGCGTCGCCGAAACGAACAGCATCTGGTCGATCTTGCCCTCAAATTCCTCAAAATTCAGCGGGCGGTTATCCTTCGCAGACGGCAGCCGGAACCCGTAATCCACCAGCGTGCTCTTTCGTGACTGATCCCCCGCATACATTCCGCGGATCTGCGGAATTGTGATATGGGACTCATCCACAATAATCAGATAATCATCCTTAAAGTAATCCATCAGTGTGTGCGGCGTCGCTCCCGCCGGAAGCCCCGCCAGATGCCTGGAGTAGTTCTCTATGCCGCTGCAGAATCCCGTCTCTTTTAACATCTCAATGTCAAAATTCGTGCGCTCCACGATTCTCTGTGCCTCCAGCAGCTTGTCCTCGCCCTTAAAATATTTCACGCGCTCTTCCAACTCCGCCTCGATATTATCGCACGCTCTTAAAATCTTTTCCTGCGGCACAACGTAGTGGGAAGCCGGAAATACCGCAAATGCTCGAGCCGGCACTTAATCTCGCCGGTCAGCACATCAATCTCCGTTATGCGGTCAATCTCATCCCCGAAAAACTCCACGCGGATCGCCGTATCGCCATAGTTTGCCGGGAATATCTCAAGCACATCCCCGCGGACCCGGAACGTGCCGCGATGAAAATCCATCTCATTTCGCGTGTACTGAATATCGATCAGCGCACGGATGACCTCGTCCCTGTCCTTCTCCATGCCCGGGCGCAACGATACCATCATGCCAAGGTAATCCTCCGGGCTGCCCAGACCATAGATACAGGAAACCGATGCCACAACGATCACATCTCTCCGCTCCACAAGCGCAGCCGTGGCAGACAGGCGCAGTTTATCTATCTCCTCATTGATCGCCGAGTCTTTTTGCGATATAGGTATCCGTCTGCGGCACATACGCCTCCGGCTGATAATAATCATAGTATGACACAAAATACTCGACTGCATTCTCCGGGAAAAATTCCTTCATCTCCCCGAGAGCTGCGCCGCCAGTGTTTTATTGTGAGAAATAATCAGTGTCGGCCGGTTCAGCTGTTCGATGACGTTCGCCATCGTGTAGGTCTTGCCCGAACCCGTCACGCCGAGCAGCGTCTCAAACTGGTTGCCCTCGCGGAATCCGCGCACCAGTTCTTCAATCGCCTGCGGCTGGTCTCCGGTCGGCTTGTATTTGGAATGTAATTTGAAATGATCCACTTGCAAATCTCCTTTTATGTTCTCATAAAAAATAGAAAGCGCCCTTTCCCGGCTGTGCAGTACATGTCCGGAAAATCTTTGATGCTGCAAATCGGAAATTACCAACGCTTCATGTTCTTCTCAAACTTCCCGGTATATGCCTGCTTCAATTCATCTGCCGTAATTCCGTAACAGAGCATGACATCATTGTAGTACATAAGAACATCTGCCATTTCCTCAACCAGATCTTTTCTCAATTCTTCCTGTGTCAGGGCATTCACTGCACCATGCTTTTTGACAATATCAATCACTTCACCTATTTCACCAACCATCCAAAGCATCTTGTTCTGTCCTGTTTCCGGACAGATCGGTTCCCATCTGTCCTTGTACTTATCCTGTAATGCCTGCTGCATTTCCTGCATTTCGTTTATACTAAAATCTTCCATACCACATTCCTCCCCTGAAATAGTTCTGCAAATCAGAAATTTTCACTTTTATGCAGCTTAACAAGCTGAACCTTGCCACCCATTTTAACATCCTTGACAACAAAATCATACTTCTCAAACAATGAAATTCTGCAAGTGGAAAGTTATACCGTTATTTCAATCTGATTTTCCTCTATTGCAACAACACAGCTTTCATAATAGCCATCGCCTGTTGTGCGTGGACCACTGTCGACCGGATATCCTGCTTCTTCCAGTTTCATTGTCAATTCATCCACTTTTTCTTTACTGCCGACGCTGAAAGCAATATGGATTAGACCTGTTCGGTTAAGTGTTTTCTTCACATCCTCCATATCCGGCTTATTCATTATCTCAAGTCTCGAACCGCCCTCAAAAGCAAGAAAATATGGCCTGATTTTTTCAGTCTATCTCTCGTTCCAACAGCCCCTAACAATCATGATTTTTCCGATTCTGCAAACTTGAATTTCATGCGCTATTTGTTTATCAACCATTCCATAGTTTCAAAATTCAAATATAGTTCTATTTCTTTTCCCCATGTCAAAAATTCAAAACAACTGATTTTTAAAATATTCTCTCTCCATTCAACAAATTTCAAATTATCAGCATTAATGGGAAGAACTATGTTTTCCATATCGCTAATCTTAGTATTTGCAAACATCTCAATGCCATAGCCGTCTGTAACTAAAATTTTTCCAAATGGTGTGACTGTTATATCTACATATTCTGGTTGTGAATAATATTCCATAATTTCACCACCATAAATATCTAGCACATACATATAATCAGAAGTCAAAACAACAATAATTCCTAATGTTGTAGAACAAGATACCCCTCTATATTTACCTCGAAATTCACCACACCAAATATCGTCTTCTTCGGTAAATTTTATCCATGTCCAATCAGTTGAATTCCATGGACTTTTTATATCATAAATTTTTTCAATATATTCCCCTGAATATGGTTGTTGAATATATTCTGCTCTAGAAATCATTTAAACGCATCTCCAAAATACCGATTTTTATTGCTAACAAGCAGACATTATCTTTCATATAAAATATGTAAATCTCCATCAACAAATCCAATACCTATTGCTTGATATTTTTTAAACTTCCAGCATATTTCCCAAAAAAGAAAGGTATTCATTCAATAAATCAACAAAAAATGTTTCCATTGATTTCCAATCACTTTCACGCTCTATCATAAAAGGATTATCTCTTGTAGCAAATACTTCATCACAAGCCCAATCGTCATTATCCTTATTGAATGAAAATGTGCCGACTAATTCAATAGACCATTTATTATCTGTATCTTCATATAAATTAAAGATAATCGCTTTTATTTCACTATTCAATTCATTCTTTAAGATCAAATCTAACCATTCAAAAGAAATCTTTGTTGTTTTTATTCGATTTTAACCTATCAAGCAATCCCATACTTCGACCTCCACAAATATCGATTTCTCGATTTCAAAAACTAGAAGTTATCTTTTTTCTTCCTAAATATCGGCATACTTTTGATTTGTATTGCAGGTACTCATTTCCAAATGCTTCTATCAAAAATCTTCCTCTACATTGACTATCTGTAAATGAAAAAATACCACTGCAAAACCTGTGGCAAAGCAAAGGAACCAATTAAAGAACGAAAACAATATTCCTATATACATTAAATCAAAACCCAAAAATGCAGGATTTCTGCTAATAGAATAGATGCCCGTTGTTACCAAATTGGTCTTTTTCTTCTTTTTGCACACCTGCTCTCCAATTCTCCTTCATCTGTGTAACAGAAACAATAAAAGCAAGTACACCAACCATTGTTATTACAACTCCTGTAAATTGCAACACAATATGTGCTGTTTCCGAATAAAAGACAATACTGATAATCTGTATTACAGGAAGCAAATATGTGATTATTTTAAGAGCTACTTCTATAAATTTGACAAATCCCTCTTTTCCTTTTCCTAATTGGTCTGTCTTTATGCCTTGCTTTTTCTGACTAATCAGCTTTGCAAAATAGCAGATGTAGAACACTGCCATCAGTGAAATTGTAACAATTTTTATTATCATCGTGTACCTCCAAATTCCGATTTCTCAATTTCAAAAACAGGAATTGTTCTGCTTAGTTTGGCAACTCGCTTTCTTCAACGGAACTGCCTCTAAGTCAGTGTTGCTCCAATAAGAGCTAATATCTGCACTTGTAAAGTATTCAAAATTATCTGTGGAAGATTTCAGATTGCCTGTCTTTACTCCATCGCAGCCATAAATCAGTTCATAACTTGTTCCATCAGAAAGGTTAAATCTGAAACTGGTTATCTCTGCTCCAGCGGTTTCCTCTACTTCTTTGAGTTCCAGGGATAGCCCCTCAAACATATCATACAAGTTCTTTATGGTTTCTTCGGCAACAATGACCTTCTTTTCTGCTGACACAGGTGCTCCAACAAAGTGATACATTTCTATATTTTCAACATCACCTACCTCAAAAGGTAAATCAATATTGACTGTCTTGTTGTTGCACCCAACCAAGCCAAGCACACAAACCACTGCTAAAACTAATGCTATCAACTTTTTTTCATACAATCAACCTCCTTCGTCAAATTCCGATTTATCCCTCTGCCCCATGCTTACATTGCTCTTCTTCCCCTCAAGTTCCTGCAACGCATGATAATAATTTTCCATCCACGCTGCCTGTTCCCGCGCTTTTAACGCTTCTGAATCCTCCTCCTCGATGTCCTCAGGCCACTCTTCTCCTTCTTGTAATCCCTGCATAAGCAACCAGTTGTGAGGCATTTGAAATTGAAGTATTTCTCCCAGATCACTTTCCAACGTAACCGCTGTCATCATCGGCTCGCCCGGCAAGCGTTCCTCATCTCCATCATCCATTTCGTCCATTCGTTGTATTGTCCACATTTCAAAGTTCCTCTATCCCAGTGATAAGCCCCTCAAAAATATCACGTTCATATTACGCTCCGGCAAAAGTCCGGGCGAGGCGCGTTCACATGGCGCATATCCGTCTGCCGCATGCAAGCATGCGCAGCCATCTCTGTTCATACCCGCAGTGCTCGTCCGAAAAATCATAGATTTTCCGGACTGACGGGCATTCGCCCTATCATCCGCAACATCTGCGATATATAGCCTGCAAGCAGACATATATCGCAGCCGTCACGTCTGGCACTGCTCATTGCATATGCACATTATATCACATCTTTTTTTAATTGCAAACAAATGTTCGCTTTTGTTATAAAAAGAGTTCTCTCCACAGAATGCATTTTCTTATAAAGCAGAAAAAGACACCCATCCACTTCGTACATATTACTTTGTACAAGCAAACAGGTGCCTTTTTCAACCAGCGATCCTGAAACGATCGCGTTATTTCTTCTTTGTTATCCGTTATTTATATGAGAAAGTCTTTGCTTCCCACAAAACGCAATGATAAAGTCAGCAACACAATTACTGATTGTCCATGCTCGCTACGATCGCATCCGCAAGTGCCTCAAGCTGTCCTTCCTGCTCCGGCGCCATCGCCGATTTTATGGTGATCTGCGTATCCAGAATCGTCACATTTTTCAGTTCCGCCAGTTTTTCTCTCATCTGCTTTGCCGTCATCGGTGCCCAGGTGCCGTTCTCCATCAGTGCTACGGTCTTGTTCTGAACCGCAAGTGCCTTCATGTCGGCGAGCAGGTTCTCCATCACCGGATAGATGCCTCCGTTGTAAGTCGGCGCCGCAAACACCACATGGCTTGCGCGGAAGATCTCACTGATGAGCTCCGACACATGGGTGTTCGAGACATCATAAACGGCAATCTTCTTCACGCCCTTTGCCGCAAGTCTTCCTGCAAGCGCATCCGCCGCCGATGCCGTGTTACCGTACATGGTTGCATACAGAATCACAACCGCCTGATCCTCCGCCTCATAGGTGCTCCACTTCTGATATTTTTCCAGAATATAGCCCAGATTCTCCCTCCAGATCGGTCCGTGGAGCGGGCAGATCACTGCGATCTCCAGCCCGGAGGCTTTCTTTAACAATGCCTGCACCGATGCACCGTATTTTCCGACGATGTTCGTGTAATATCTTCTGGCATCGTCCAGCCAGTCGCGGTCAAAATCGACTTCATCCGCAAAAATATTGCCGTTCAATGCGCCAAACGTTCCGAATCCGTCCGCAGCAAAAAGCACCTTGTCCTTCTCATCATAGGTTACCATCACCTCCGGCCAGTGGACCATCGGCGCCATCACAAAGTGCAATGTATGCGCACCGGTTGCAAGCGTATCGCCCTCTTTTACCGTCACGGCTCTCTCCGCGAAATCCGTTCCGAAGAACTGTTTTATCATTCCAAATGTCTTGGTGTTTCCGACCACCTGCACTTCCGGATAACGGCGCACCAGATCCCCGATCATCGCACAGTGATCCGGTTCCATGTGATTGACAATCAGATAATCCAGTTTCCGTCCGTCGAGCACATGCTCCAGATTTTCAAAAAACTGTCCCGCCACGGACGCATCGACTGTATCCAAAAGTACCGTCTTCTCATCCAATAATACATAAGAGTTGTAGGATACCCCGCGCGGAATTGGAAATATATTTTCAAACAGCGCCAGTCTTCTGTCACTGGCTCCAACCCAAACAATATCCTCAGTCACTTTTCTTACGTTGTACATAGTGTTCCTCCTTCTGTCCGGCAGTCTGCCGTCTCATATTCTACCTGTTTGGTATGAATTATAAATCAGATTTCTGGAAATTGCCACCCAAAAATGCACTCTGTATGTATTTTTCTGCATACAGATGAAAATATGCAAAAGAGCATTCCCGGCAAAAATTATCTACCTGAAATGCTCTCTCCTCTGCCGTTTGCAGCACTCCTACTGCGCTGCGTTTCTGCCGCAGCACTGCTTATACTTCTTGCCGCTTCCACACGGACACGGATCGTTCGGATATACCTTTGCCGCAGCACGCTTCTTCGGCGTGTTCGTCGCAGACTCATCCTTGTTCGTTCCGGTCACTTTCGCTACCTGCTCACGCTCAACCTTCTGCTCAATCTTCACATGATACAGCAGCCGGATCGTATCCTCCTGAATGCTCGCCGTCATCTCGTCGAACATGTCAAATCCTGCCATCTTGTACTCGACAAGCGGATCTCTCTGTCCGTAGGACTGCAGTCCGATACCCTGACGAAGCTGATCCATATCATCAATGTGATCCATCCACTTGCGGTCGATCACCTTCAGGAGAACGACACGTTCAAGTTCACGGAACTGCTCCGGCTCAGGGAACTCCGTCTCCTTCGCCTCATACAGCTTCACTGCACGCTCCTTTAACAGATGCTTCAGTTCCTTATTATTCTTAACGCTGTCCACGTCCTCCGGCGTCACTGCCTGCATCGGAATCATGGAGAGGATCAGCTGGTTCAGTTCATTCAGATCCCACTCTTCCTTCGGAATATCAGAAGAAATACAGGTATCTACACAATTTTCCACACGATCCGTGATCATCTTGAAAATCGCATCGCGCATGTTCTCTCCGTCCAGTACGCGGCGGCGCTCCTTGTAGATAATCTCTCTCTGATCGTTCATAACCTGATCATACTCAAGAAGATTCTTTCTGATACCGAAGTTGTTGCCCTCGATCTTCTTCTGCGCTTTCTCAATCGCAGATGTCAGCATCTTATGCTGGATCTGCTCACCTTCCGGAACACCGAGTGCATTGAAAATGTCCATCAGCTTCTCAGAACCGAACAGACGCATCAGATCGTCTTCAAGAGAAATGAAGAACTGGGACTCACCCGGATCTCCCTGACGTCCGGAACGACCGCGCAGCTGGTTATCAATACGTCTGGATTCATGACGCTCTGTACCGATGATCTTCAAACCGCCTGCAGCCTTCGACTCATCATCCAGCTTAATATCGGTACCACGTCCGGCCATGTTTGTCGCAATGGTAACCGCTCCATGCTGTCCGGCACCGGCTACAATCTCAGCCTCTTTTTCATGGAACTTTGCGTTCAATACCGTATGCGGAATTCCCTCGCGCTTCAGCATGCCGCTGATCAGCTCGGAAGTATCGATATTGATGGTACCGACAAGTACCGGCTGTCCCTTTTCATGGGATTTTACCACTTCCTCCACAACCGCCTTGTATTTTTCATTCTTTGTCTTGTATACAACATCATGATGATCGATACGGGCGATCGGGCGGTTGGTCGGGATCTCGACGACGTCCATGCCGTAGATGTCGCGGAACTCCTTCTCCTCCGTCAATGCGGTACCGGTCATACCTGCTTTCTTCTCAAACTTGTTAAAGAAGTTCTGGAAGGTGATGGTAGCGAGCGTCTTGCTCTCGCGCTTTACCTTCACATGCTCCTTCGCCTCGATTGCCTGATGAAGGCCGTCGGAATAACGGCGTCCCGGCATGATACGTCCGGTAAACTCATCGACAATCATAACCTGATCGTCCTTTACCACGTAATCCTGATCGCGGAACATCAGATAATTTGCGCGCAGCGCCAGAATAATGTTATGCTGAATCTCCAGACTCTCCGGATCAGCCAGGTTCTCTATCTTGAAGAACTGCTCAACCTTCTTCACACCATCCTGTGTCAGGCTGACCACCTTATCCTTCTCGTTTACGATGAAGTCTCCGGTCTCCTCCTGCTCCACGCCCATGATAGCATCCATCTTGGAGTACTCCGGCATATCCTCACCGCGCTTCATCTGGCACGCCAGAATATCGCATGCCTCATACAGTCTGGTGGATTTGCCGCTCTGTCCGGAAATGATGAGCGGTGTACGCGCCTCATCAATCAATACCGAGTCGACCTCATCGATGATGGCAAAATGCAGTCCGCGCTGCACCAGCTGTTCCTTATAGATTACCATGTTATCACGCAGATAATCAAAGCCAAGCTCATTGTTTGTCACGTAGGTAATGTCACAGTTATAAGCATCCCGGCGCTCATCATTCGTCATCTCGTTCAAAACCACGCCGACTTTCAGTCCCAGGAATTCATGGACCTGTCCCATCCACTCAGAGTCACGCTTTGCCAGATAGTCGTTGACTGTGACGATGCACACGCCCTTGCCCTCCAGGGCGTTCAGGTATGCCGGCAGTGTCGATACCAGAGTCTTACCTTCACCGGTCTTCATCTCAGCGATACGTCCCTGGTGGAGAATGATACCACCAATAATCTGCACACGATAATGCTCCATGCCGAGCACACGCTTCGCCGCCTCACGCACCGTCGCATATGCCTCCGGAAGAAGATCGTCCAGCGTCTCGCCATTCTCCAGTCTCTCCTTATATTCCTTCGTCTTGTTCTTTAATTCTTCATCGGAAAGTGCTCCCATCGCCTCGCGGTAAGATTCCACCTTGTCGACAAGCGGGTAAATCCGCTTTAACTCACGCTCGCTGTGGGTTCCGAAGATCTTCGTTATTGCACTCATAAAAAGCTCCTACTCCTGTTTTTACACAAAACTGTGTCAAAATCCATTCTCCTGCGGGACACCTGCAAAAGGGTATGACCCCGCACAATATTGTTATTGTAACACTTTTCCAGCACCACCACAATAAAAACAGGCGTAAAAGAATTGTAAATTTTTTATTAACTGCCGCTTTGATACAAATTTTTCTTGCACACTTCCGGTTCCATGTTATACTCAAAAGTGATCTGAACGATCTATTTTTTCAATAAAGGAGGATTTCAAAATGACATACACATATAAGACCAGAGGCACCTGTTCCACACAGATTGATCTTGAATTGGAGGGCAACATCGTGCATAACGTAAAGTTCACCGGCGGCTGCAACGGCAATCTTCAAGCGATTCCGAAGCTCGTCGAGGGTCTTACCGTCGAGCAGGTTGAGGAGAAAATCGGCGGCATCTCCTGCAACGGACGCCCGACTTCCTGCGGCGATCAGCTGGCTAAGGCCTGTCGCGAAGCCTACGAGGCATCCAAGCAGGCGTAAGGAAACACCTGTAAACGCAAAACGCGCCTGTCCTGGGACAGGCGTATTGATTTTTGTGGACTAAGTTGCAGGAGTAGAAACCGAGCGCTCAATGTTCCGGCTGTAACGGAGGCGGCATTTCTAATCGCAAAATCCGCCCCTGCCAGAAGCAGCCGGAACAATAAGATGCTCTGATTTTCTGCATAATAAAACGTCCCCGGCATTTTCCGTCTCTGTCTCCGCCCGGCTCCGTCAGATCTGCGTTACGTCGGGGTCTGCAGAATCGGCTGGATCTGCTTGCCAGCGAGCGCCGCCTCGATTGTGTCCGGCAGGAGCTCCATTTTTGCGATCATGGAGTTCGGCTTGCTCTTGCAGTTGTCCTGCCCGAACGGAACGAAATAAATATTTTTCATATTCATCAGCATTCCGATATTCTTAAAGCTGGCGCCGAGCGCATCGTTCGTCGAGATGGCAATCACAAGC
>VOFD01000831.1_pt1 | contig 38000 bp, 43 predicted proteins | sample 5384101 | NCBI WGS metagenome assembly VOFD01 (sample SAMN12384723, study PRJNA508395) | human gut metagenome | isolation source: healthy gut C | host: Homo sapiens
CGCCACCGAGACCACCGTAGAGGGCACCACTGTGGAGCTGAAAACCAACGGTCACCACACCACCTACGAGATGAAGATCTCCGGTTTCGATCTGGACTACAAGGCCAACAAGGTCTACGGCGTGGTGCTGACCACCGCCGATGGCAGTGAGTACGGCCTGCAACATTTGGCCAACATCTGGCATGGTACCAAGCTGGGCTTCAATGCCGATGATCCTTACTTTGCATCCATCATCGGCAAGACGGTTACTCAGATCACCTTCTACACCGCCGACGGCGTGTATGTCCTGCCGGTCAGCGTGGCGCTGTGAATACACGGAAACTGCCTAATTTATTGATAAAATATAACACAAAACGGCAAGGTCGCTTGGCATCAGGCGGCCTTGCTTTTCCGTGTCAGGAGGAGTTGGAATGAACAAAAACGATGCCATACACTGCTGCCGCTGGTGCAGCTGCTCCCGACTGTGGCGGCAGCGGCAGCTGTACTTTTTGCCCTGCCCCGCACCGTTCCGGTGCTGGCCGCCGTGCCGGAAAAGCTGACAGCCGTGGTGGAGCAGCCTGTGGAAGCCGCTTCCTCCGAAGCGGAGGAAGAAACCCTGCCCAAGCTGCCCTATGCCGACGGCGTTTACGTCGGCTCTTCCCGGGGCTACGGCGGTGCCGTCCGAGTACAGGTCACCATGGAAAACGGCAGCATCACGGAGGTGGAGATCTTGGACGCATCCCACGAGACCAAGCAGTTTCTGCGGCGTGCCAAGCGGCTTTTGACCACCGTGGTGGAGACTCAGAGCTGGGAGGTGGATGCCGTTTCCGAGGCCACCTATACCAGCCGGGGCATTCTGGGCGCAGTGCAGAACGCCCTGACCGGCGAGGTAGTCAACAATCCCCTGCCGCCCCAGCCAAAGCCCGCTGCAACGCTTGTGGTGGAGGAATTTACGGCTCCCTCCATCTACTTGGACGGCATCTACACTGCCGAAGCCACGGGCTTTGAGGGGCAGATCACAGTGCAGGTCACGGTGGCAGAGGATAAAATTACCGATATCACGATCCTGAGCGCCGAGGACGAGGAGGAATATCTCTCCCGGGCAAAACAGGTCATCCCCCGCCATTCTGGAGGGACAAAGCCCCAACGTGGATACTGTTTCCGGCGCCACCTACTCCTCCACCGGAATTCTGAACGCAGTCAAGCTGGCACTGGCAAAGGCCGCTGTTGCCCCGGCAGAGAAAACCGCTCCGGAGCAGGCTGCATCGGAAGAGACGGCAGAGGAAACCGCACCGTCTGAAGCAGCAGAGCCCGGGGAAACGCCGGTCACCGCGCCCACCGTGGAGGTGGCGCAGCCGGAAGAAAAGAGCGTCGTTCCCACATGGCTCAAAGAAATATGGCAGCAGCTTTTCCCGGCAGATGCACCGGCATCCTCTGAACCGGAACCGGCATCTTCTGAGGAAGTGCTGCCGACATCCGAGGCGACACTGCCGCCGGAAGAGACCGGGACTGAATCTGAAACGGAAGGAGCAGCAGAATGAAATACAAAAATTTTCTCCTCCGGGCGGTGAACCTGCTGCTAATTTTGGGGGTACTGTGGCAATACCAGCAGGTGGCGCTGATCCGGGCAGCAGCGGTGAGCCAACGCAAGCAGGAGATCGCTGAGGTGGAAGCCTACAACGCTTCCGTTTTGCAGGCGCAGAGCGCAGCACAGGCAGAGCAGAGCGGCTACCGGGACGGCATCTATGAGGGCAGCGCCTATGGTTTTGGCGATGTCATTCGGGTGTCGGTGACGATCCAGAACGGAAAAATGACCGGCATTGCGGTGCTGGATGCTTCCGGCGAGGATAAGCCCTACTATAAGCAGGTGCTGCCTTTGCTGGACGAGATGCTGGCAGTGCAGTCTGCTGAGGTGGATACCGTTTCCGGCGCTACCCTCACGGCAGAAGGACTGATCGGTGCGGTAGAGAACGCACTGGGAAAGGCGGCAGGATGATGGAAAAACACAGGCAAAGCCTTTAACAGCGGCGCAGCAGCGTCAGCGGGACAAAAAGCGCCGTACATGGCTGCGCACCGGGGGTGCAGTTGTTCTTCTTTGTGTCCATGCCGGGCGCATTCGTGGCCGGGTTTTCCGGGGTAAAACAGATCTTTCTGCACATCGGTGCAGGCGAGGTGCTCTCTGTGGACAGCTTCACACTTTCCCTGCTGGGGCTGTGCGGCTTCACCCTGCTTTTCGACCGTTTTTTCTGTGGGTACGCCTGCGCCTTCGGCAGCTTAGGCGATGCCGTCTGGGCGCTTTCCGGGCTTATTCAGAAAAAGCTGTTCCACCGCAAAAAGCAGCTCCGTCTGCCGGAGCGGGCGGTGCTTTTGGGGCAGAAAGTCAAATATCTGCTGCTGGCATGGCTGGTAGCACTGTATGTGACCCGGCAGGAAAAGATGCTGACCGGCGCAAGCCCGTGGGAGGTGTTTTCCCGCCTGACGGCTCTGCATCTGCCGCCGGAGGGCTTTGGTGTGGGCATCGGGCTGCTTGTGCTCATTTTGCTGGGTATGGCGGTGCAGCCCCGGTTCTTCTGTCAGTTCCTCTGCCCCATGGGAGCGGTGTTTGCCCTGCTGCCGGTGCTGCCATTTGCGCGGCTGCACCGGCAGAGCGACGGCTGCATCCCGGGCTGCAATGCCTGTAAACAGCAGTGCCCGGTGTGCCTGAAGCTGGAGGAAACCAGCCTGCGCAGCGGGGAATGCATCGCCTGTGAAGCCTGCGTTGGCACCTGCCCCAAGCAGAACATCCACCGGTGGGATACCACCTTGTGCAAGCGTCTATGGCTGCCGGTGCTGGGGAAAGTGTTGCTCTTCTTCCTGCTGGGCTGCTGGCTGGGCTTTTGCCGATTCATCTGAACTATAAAAAGGAGGCTGCTGCGCAGTATTTGTGCAGCAGCCTCTTTTGGCTGGGAGACATTTCGGTACGCCGGAGCATCTGCGGACGCTCCGGCGTACCATTTTTACAGGGAAGACTTCTGCTCCAACAGGTCTGCTTTTGCTTTTTCAAAGGACATTTTCCCACTTCTCCGCTCTTATTCGGTAATGGCCCAGACCCGTGCAGGCAGACCAGTTGCACCCTCGATGCGGGGATAAGAAACGATGACCACCGCACCGGCAGGCTGAACTTTATCCAGATTTGCAAGCACCTCCACCTGCAGCTTGTCGTTGTCCAGAACATAGCGCTCGCAGGCAAGGTCGCCCTTTTCCTCCGCCACCGCAGAGGAATCGGTATCCAGCGTTTCGTGGCCGTTGGCGGCGGCATTGCGCACCTTGTAGATATACTCCAATGCTTCCAGCGACCAGCCGGGGGCATTTTCTTTGCCCTCTGCGTCGATGCCGGACAGCGCATCCATATCCGGCCACTTCTTGTACCAGTCACTGCGCAGAGCCACCAGCGCACCATCCGGGATAGGACCGTACTTTGCCTCATAGGCCTTGATGTCCTCCACCGTCACAGCGTAGCGAGGGTCTTTCTTGGCCTGCTCAGAAATATCGATGACCACCAGCGGGAAGATCAGGTCATTCACATCGTACTTTTCGGACAATGCTTTGCCCTTGATGAAGTGCCCCGGGAAGTCGATATGGGTACCGAACTGTCCGGGGAATTTGAAAGTCTGGATCAGGCATTCCAGTTCTGGCTTGCCCCAGTCCCACACGGTCTTTGCCAGCTCCACAGAGCCCTCCGGGATGCCGGACCAGTAGGGGCTTTCGTTGTTCAGCGAGTGAGAAAGTTCCACCCAGCGATATTTTTTAGCGTCTTTCAGTGCGTTCCACAGTTTATAATCAGCCATTGTCGGTTCTCCTTTTGTTGTGACGATGTATGTTCGGGCACTTCTCCCAGACAACGGCATCTTCCTGTTTTTTCTCAGTCTGTCTGCCGGGAATTTGTCTGGGAGCAGCGCATTCGCCGCAGCCTGTGCCGGGCATCTGCTGTATATTTCATCTGTCTGTGCTCCCTTCCTTGTGTTGGGGATAGTATAAACCTATTTTCGCACCATGTCAATAGGTTTATACTCACAAAGACACCTCTGCCCTTTCGTCCGCCGATTGCCCGCCGCCATCACCGCGCCGATTCGTGCGCCGCAGGTGCTTTCCATGCGGCAGCCTGTGCCGCCCGTTCTTCGATGTTCATTTTACAGTCCTCTTTCTTTGATGAATCGTAGTCTATTCGATATTGTCATAAAATCTCTGTAACACTGCCGCCAATTCCTCCGGAGCTTCTATGTTTGCTTCATGACCTGCTTTCAGAAGTTCACGGAAGTGGGAATCGCTCAAATAACTGGCAAGTTCCTTTGAGGATTTTTTGTTTGCGTTGTCCTTTTCGCCACAAACGATCAATACAGGACAAGACACCTTACATAACGAATCTCTGAAATCCAATTCTGCCATCGTGTCGCACAAACTGATCACATCTGCTTTTTGGAATCCAAATTGCTTGAACGCTGCATTTGGCATAAAGCGGAACAGCATATTCTGGAATTTCAATAATTTTTTAGGCATTTTGTATTGTGCCGCAATTAGCACCAGTGCCTTTACTTTATTCGGATGGTCTATTGCATAATTAAGTGCCAGAACAGCACCCAAGGAAATCCCACATAAGACGATTTCGTCATTTTCCTTGTCGCACTCTTCTGAGAATGCAGTATACAGCTCCCCATAGGTGGCCGCTTTTCCTTCCAGCATCTCTGCCAAGCTCAAGCAGACGCTGCTGTCCGAGACCGTCGTTTCTTTTATTACTCTATCCCAACTGTCTGGTTTTTGTCCTAACCCATGTAAGTATAAATACTTCATCTACTTTTTACCATCATCGTTTTTTTTCTTCTTCATACGTCCTGCTGCTTTTCCAGTGCTTCAAAGTGATACCGGGGCTTGCCTTTGCTCTTTTGCCGTACTCGATGGCTTCTTTGGGGCAATAGCAGATGCAGGCCATGCAATGGGTGCAGTTTTTGCCCCAGACCGGTTTGCCGTTTTCCAGACGGATGTTGTTCAGCGGGCACAGTTCCACGCACTTACCGCAGCCGATGCAGGCATCCGTTGCCCGGAAGGCCTCCGCTTTTACAAAAAAGCGATAGAATACCGGGTTCACCGGGCCGCTCATAAGGCGGTCGTAGAGGGTCTCTCTTGGCGGAGGAAACTCCTGCCCGGCTTTGAGCCGGGTCAGCACTCTCTGAAGCGCAGGCTCTGCCTGCTCCACGATGCTCCGTGCCTGCTCTTTTTTGGGTGCATTGAACATGGCAATGTAGTTTTCCGGCATGATGATCTGGGCTGTGCCCATATACTGCAGTTGCTTTTGCGCCGCAAGCTGCCGGTTATAGCCTGCCGCATTGCCAATTTCGCTGCCGCAATCCATCACAAACCAGATGCGCTCTGCCCCGGTCAGCGCGGTCTTGTCCAGCCACTCGGACACCACCCGGGGGATGCGCCATGCGTAGGTAGGCGTCACCAGCACCACGTCCCGCCCGGTCTGCACCGGGGCAGTATCCCCTGCCTTGATGCAGGCGTTCAGGTCGCAAAGCGGCATCCCCAACCTTTCGGCAATACGCCGCGCCAGATACCGGCTGTTGCCGGTTCCCGTAAAATAAAGTACCATGGCTGTTTCCTCGTTTTTTGTGTGGTTTTCAGTTGCCTGTCTGCCCGGCAAACTGAGATTTATAAAACCATTATCAATGTTCCTGCTGTAATCAGCATACATCCAATCAGGGATTTTGCAGTAAATTCTTCATGTAAGAAGATAAATGCCAAAATTAATGTAATAACAACACTTAATTTATCAATCGGAACTACTTTTGAAGCTTCGCCCACTTGCAATGCCTTGTAATAGCAAAGCCACGAAGCACCCGTTGCAAGCCCGGATAATATAAGAAAAATCCAACTCTTTTTTGCTGATTTCAGCAATTCCACTCTGTGCATTTGTGAGAAATACCATTCCCCAAGCCATTGCTACCACAACAACAGTTCTGATAGCTGTTGCAAGATTTGAGTTGACTCCATCTATGCCGACCTTTGCCAGTATAGAGGTAAGTGCTGCAAATATTGCAGACAGTAATGCAAATATTAACCACATACAATATTACCTCCTCAAATTCCAAGTTGTCGGTTTCAGTATACCATGGTTTTCGCACGCAAAAAGCCCCCTGTGCAAGGTGTGTGCTTACACCTCGCCCGCAAACTTCATGCCCCAGCTCATGCGGGTGTCGTACATCAGGCGGGTCAGGGCAAGGCTGTCCTGCGGGGTGTAGCGGTCGCTGCCGGTACGCCCCAGCTTGACGCAGCGGCTTGCTTCCCGGATCTCGTACTCAAAGCCGTTGATGTCCACCGGGCAGCGGATGACCTCCGGCTCTTTGCCCTCCACTTCCCGCGTCATGGTCTCGGCGTGCTGGAAATCCGGCAGAAAAATACTTCCCTTGGTGCAAGGATGCGGGCGTTGCGCTCCAGCTCCTGCCCGATGGTCTGGACCGACTCCGCCTTGCAGCCGCCGGGGTAGGTCAGCGCAAGGCGGCTGTAATCGTCGGTGCCATACTCGTTGATGTGCACCTCTTTGGTTTCCACCTTCTCCGGGTCCTGTCCGGTGAGGATGCGCAGAAAGCCCAGATTGTAGATGCCGATATCCAGCAGCGCACCGCCGCCCAGACCGGAATCAAACTTGCGGTCTTTCCGGGCACCGGAGGCAACAAAGCCATACTGACAGGTGATCTGCTTCAGCTCCCCCCGATAGTGCCCGCCGCAAGAAGCCGGCGTAGGCGGCGGTCATACAGTGGCAGCAGCCAGATCCAGAACGCCTCCATGAGAAAGAGGTGCTTTTCCTCCGCCAGACGGTACAGCTCCCGTGCCTGCTCCGGGGTGATGGTAAAGGGCTTTTCGCACAAAACGTGCTTGCCCTGCTCCAAGCAGAGCTTGCAGTTTTCGTAATGCAGGGTGTTGGGGGTGGCGATATAGATGGCCTGCACCTCCGGGTCGGCGGCAAGGGCTTCGTAGGAGTCATAGAAGCGGGAAATGCCGTACTGCTGTGCAAACGCCTGGGCACTTTCCATGTGCCGGGACCCCACGGCAACAAGCTGCTCCCCCCTCTGCGCCCATCTGTTCCACCGTGGATGCAAACTTTTTGGCAATGGTGCCGGTCGCTAAAATTCCCCACTTCATAACGGTACCTCCCATTTTATGGCTTTGGATTCGTTGCATTCAGTATACCATGATTTTCCCTTGCGGAAAAGATTTCGAAAAACAAAAATGTTCCCGGAGGGCTTGTTGCCACTCTCCGGGGACAGATCCAATGCACCGGTATCTTTCATCTCCCGCTGCTCCACGATTTCCAGACGCACCGCCGCACCGGGCAGCAGCAGTTCCCTGCGGCATGAGCAACGAAAACTGTCTCCGTGTCACCGGCACGGTAAGGGCGAATCCCCGCAGGGAACGACAAGCAGCCATTGCATGAGCCAGCTTCGCTTTTGGCGTGAGCCGGATGAAAAACTAGAAGGGTCGTTTTTCTTGACTTCGACCAGGCAGAAGAGTATACTCCGTGGCAGTGAAATATTCGGCTATGACGAGAAAGAGTACCCGGAAAGAATGCTGCAGAGAGCTGCCGGATGGTGCAAGGCAGTGCAGGGCGTCCGTGGGAAGATCCTCTCCGAGCTTTCCGGCTGAATGGGCGGTGTATGCGCCCCAGTAAGCGGGAACGGCAGGCCCCCGTTATCACGGGCCGCGCATTGTTGGATGCGCACTGAGGGGCCGGGCTTTGCACCGGCAATAAGAGTGGTACCGCAGAGGAGTTTATACGCCTTTGTCTCTTACGAACCGTAAGGGACAAAGGCGTTTTTGTTTGCGGGAAAGCCATTTTCCGGATGTTTCATTGCCTTTGCATCCGCAAAAATAAGTGTTCAGAAAAGGAGTATTATCATGAAAACATTGGAAAAAGTTCCGCTGGCAACTATCCCCGGCGCTGTGTTCTCTGTGTGGCATAACATTTCCGGTGCCGTCCTCGCCAACTTCTTTGCCCGCACCGCCGAGAAGAAGGACTGAGTTCCTACATACCATAAAGGGCTGCTGCACAAGGTCTGTTCCCTGTGCAGCAGCCCTTTTTTCAGTACAAAATTCTGGAGACGTGATGTTCCTGCTTGCCCAGATACAGCTCCACGATCATCCGTCCGTTTTCGGTGTTGCAAAGCTCATCCCTACAGGATCTGCTCTCTTTTCACAAATGTCGCCGTGAATGCCAATCTATCCTTGAGCCACTTCCCAGCACACAGCGGGTACCCGACGACTTCATGAAACAGCTCAAACAGAACCGATCTCTGTGATTCAGACAACAAAAAGAGTGACAGCATTTCAAGCTGAAACGCTGTCACTCTGTAGGAACTGCGTAATGACTGATGATTATCCTTCTACTTTGACCATAGCACGATCGCTCTTTGCGTTTCCATCCGCATCCAGCGTGATATGCACAAAATGTTCCGGCTTATCATAGTCCTTTGTCTCGCCGTCATCGGTATAGTATTCATAGGATGCACCATCGGGAGCATAGGCAAGCAGGCGCAGGTCTGCAAAATCCACATCGGCAACGCTCTGGATCTTTTTACCGTCCTTGGCAAGGGGCAGAAGGTATCCCTTACGCACAAAGAACACCACTTCATCCAGCTCCACCGGAATGTAATGATGGCCTGCTGGCAGCACGCTGGTTTCCATGCGGTTGCTTTCGCTGTACTTTACCCGCACCTGCAGCATCTCCTCCGGCAGATAAACATACCGACCTCGGGCATTTTGCTCATATACCGGGGCGATCAACAGGCTTTCACCGATCATCACCTCATCCTCTACCCGGCGGGCAAAGTCGTCCTCCGGGAAGGCGAACGCCAACGGCATACAGTACATGCCGTCGTGCAGGGCAGCTTTCATGTACTCGCTGTAAATGTAGGGCAGCAGCAAGTAGCGCAGTTGTAAAATACCGGCAAAGGCGGCCTTGTTCTTAAAGCGGTAGGGTTCCTGCCGGCGGGTGCCGTCGGCAGAGTGGTTCCGCAGCAGCGGAGAGAAGATGCCCAAGCCGTACCAGCGCAGCACCAGATCCTCCGTGGTATTGCTGCCAAAGCCGCCAATGTCGGGGCCTTCGTACAGGAAGCCGCACATATTCAGGGAGGGCATCATGTGCAGCGCAAGCAGAATGTGGCTCCACCAAGAGTGGTTGTCGCCGGTCCAGACGCCGCCGTACCGGTGCATCCCGATGCAGGAAGACCGGGAGTATATCAAAATGCGCTTGTCCGGCTCCAGCCGCTCGAAAGCCTCACCTGCAGCACGGGTCATGTTATAACCAAAAAGATTATGTACCTTGTCGTGCCGCATACGCCCCTGCTTGGTGTTGTGGTAGAACAGCTTATAATCGTTTTCGTTGTTGGAAAGCTCTGCCACCATGCTGGTAAAAGCACCAAAGCTGGAAATATCCAGGTTTTGCTTGTTGTATTCAATTTTAGCAAAGGTCTTTTTTCAGCCGTTCCTCTGCGTAGAAGATCGCAGGCTCGTTCATATCATTCCAGAAGCCCTCGATCCCCTGATCCAGCAGAACTTTATATTGACTGCCAAACCAAGCGCGGGCTTCCGGGTTGAGCATATCGGGGAAGTGTACCCGCCCCGGCCACACACCGGCTACAAAGGGGTGCCATCCTGATTCGTGCAGAAGTAGCCGTTTTTCACGCCTTCCTCGTACACATCATATCCCTCTCCGACCTTGACTCCTGCATCGATGATGGGGACAAGATGAATGCCCTGCGCTTTCATCTCGGCGGCAAAGTCTGCAAAACGCGGGAAGCGCTGCGCATCCACCGTAAAGTCCTTGTAACGCTCCATGTAATCAATATCCAGAACCACAGCGTCCAGCGGCATATGATTGGCACGGTAATTTGCCACCACCTCGCGGACCTCGTCCTCGTTCATGTAGCTCCAGCGGCTCTGGGCGTTGCCAAAAGCCCATTTGGGCGGAATATAACTGCGCCCCACCAACTGGCGGAACTGGTGCACAATATCGGTCAGGCTCTCGCCCTCAATGATGTAGAGATCGTAATTTTCCTCGGCCACCGTGATGCGTAAGGTATCCAGGTCGGTGTAGTCGCAGTCAAAAGGTGACCTTGCCCGGGTAGTCGATAAAAACGCCAAATGTATCCTTGCCGGACACGATCATAAAATTATAAGCACCGTACAGCGAGGATTTGCCCTCGGTATGGTTGCCGTCATCGGAGCATTTGCTTTCGTACACCCACCCGCGCTTGTTGATACCACGGACGTTTTCGCCAAGACCATACAAAACATCCTGCGGCTCCATGGCATAGGAGAAACCATCCGGCTCCTTGGTCAGATAGGGGATCGTTTCCATCATGGGCAAAAAAGAACCCACTACACTTTCGGTATCAAATGGTTGACCGTATCGCTTTTTGTAGATCATAGCAAAAATAGCTCTCCTTTGTTTTTTGAATTGTCACAGTGTAAAACGTACCAACGTATTTTTGATGGACAATGAAGAAACTCTGACATTGGCTGGAGCAATTAGGGCTTCAGCCTTATTTTCAACCCTTGAAATATCCCGCGCCTTACGGCAATGCACAGATCACAGCCACTGTTTCAGCACATCGTTCAGCTTATTCAAATCAAGCGGTTTGGCGATATGCTCGTTCATGCCGGTGTTCTTTGCCAGCTGCACGTCCTCGGCAAAGGCATTTGCCGTCATGGCAATGATGGGCACTTTGCCCCGGCTGCCGGCAAGCGCACGGATCGCAGCAGTGGCTTCGTAACCATTCATGATGGGCATCTGGATGTCCATAAAAATGAGATCGTACCACTTTTCTGGCGCTTCCATCACCTTTTCGACTGCAATTTTTCCGTTTTCGGCGCTGTCGATGGTCACGCCCGTCATGCCTATGATCTCGGTTGCGATCTCACGGTTCAGCTCGTTATCTTCCACAAGAAGGATCCGCTTACCCGCATAGTTTTCCTTCGCAAAGTCTTCCAGATAGTTCCGGGCGTTTTCCTCCTTCTTCCCGGATGTAAACTGCCGCAGAGTTGCCGTCAGACGGGAACGGAACAGCGGTTTTGCCATAAACGCATTCACGCCCGCTGCTCTGGCTTCTTCTTCGATCTCGCTGAAATCAAAGGAAGTCAGGATGATGATCGTGACGTCCTCCCCGACGCATTCCCGAATTCTTCTGGCCGTTGCGATGCCGTCCATCTGCGGCATCTTCCAGTCCAGAATCACCGCAAAATAGTCGCGGCCGGTCGTGCCGCGCCGCGCAGCGTTCCACGGCTTCCTTACCGGTCAGGACCCATTCGCCCGCTATGCCGATCTGCTGGAGGGTTGCAACGGTGCTTTCGCAGCAGGGCTTGTCGTCGTCCACGACCAGTACCGGCAGATCGAGCAGTTCTTTTTTTCCTGTTCTTTCTCGTTCTCCTGAAGCTTCAGATAGACCGTGACCGTGATCTTCGTTCCCTTGTTGGGAGCGCTTTCGACCTGAATGTCACCATTCATCAGGTTGACGATGTTTCTTGCAATGGCCATGCCAAGACCGGTGCCCTGCACCTTGGTCGTCCGGTGATCGTCTGCCCGGCTGAACGGCTCGAACATGATCTTCTGGAACTCCGGCGTCATACCGATGCCGTTGTCCTCGATGGAAAACTCGTAGCAGCCAAGCTCCGAGAAGCCGTTCGGTTTTTCCTTGATCGTAAGGGTGATGTTTCCTCCATCCGGGGTATACTTGACGGCGTTGCTCATCAGGTTCACAAAGACCTGCTGGATGCGCAGGCTGTCGCCGCAGACAGCTTCGTGCTCGATGTGCTCAACATGGACTTCGAGCTGATGTTTGTGCTCGTCAATTGCCGGTTTTGTGATGGTGAGCAGGTTATCAACCAGCTCCGGCAGGCTGAAATCCTCCTCGGCAAGGCTTATTCGCCCGCTCTCGATCCGGGCCATATCCAGCACTTCATTGATCAGTCCCAACAGATGACGGCTCGATTTTGTGATCTTGCCAAGGCACTCGACCACCCTGTCCTGACTCTCGATGTTCGCACCCGCAATGGCGGTCAAGCCAACGATTGCATTCATCGGTGTACGGATATCATGGGACATATTGGAGAGGAATTCCGTCTTGGCGCGGCTTGCGTTTTCCGCCGCCCGGTACGCATCCTTCAGTGCCTTATGGGATTCGATCTCGGCCTTTTTCTCCTGTGACACATCCATAGATGCCAACAGTGCTTTGACCAGCTTTGTGCCATCCCACTCCAGCGGAATGAAGGAACCGATCTTATAGGTATTCTCATCTATGGAGCAGTATTCAAATTTGTAGATATCGTTCTCGCCCTGCAGATTCTTTCGGATATTTTCCGGCGAAATCAAAGCAGCCAATGCGTCCAGCGGTTCCAGTGTCTTATACTTTGCAGCCACCTGCTCCACAAAATCATGGTAAGCCCGTCGGCGCGTATATCATTTCACCTTGCAGATTATAGAACCGATACCGGTCATTCTCCAGATCGCAGACGACAAAGCGGTCCAGCAGACGCACCATACTCTTGATCAAAAGATCCATCGATGCGTTATCTGAGGCCATCTGCATCCGCCGTGCCGTCTCTGCTTTGGACTCTGTGATGTCCCGCAAAAAAATCATCGCATATTCGGAATCTTCGATCTCACCGCGCATGACCACGTTGCTGACCCATCGTTCCTCCCCATCCAGAACGATGCGGCACTCCTGACGCAGCTCCGTCTCAAGCCCCTTTAATTTTTCCGTGATGTAGGCACGATTGTAGAAATTCGTTACAGACTTTTTATCCTCTTCCACCACATAGTTGTCCACAAAGAATCTGACCAGTCCATCCCATGTGTGGTTCTGCTCAAAGGCCGTCATCAAAGAGGGCTCCACTTTGAAAGTGTCAAAGGTATTCTTTTCCAGATTCACATAGTATTCGCAGAGGTTTGCGCTGGTAAATGCACGGTGAAATGCCGCTGCCCGCTGCGCCTGCATCCGACTTCTTTTTTCCGCGTCAATGTTGCTGATGATTCCGGCAATTCGATTGGCCGAGCCATCCAGACGGCGTATCACCTCCGCCGATGCCCGGAACCAGTGGTATTGGCCATCCTGTATTTTCAGCCGGTACTCAACATTATACTTTGTAGTATTGGTTTTGTCCGCGATCGTTTCCAAAAGCAGCTGCATTACCCGGTCATAGTCCTCCGGGTGCAGAAGGTTCGACCACGAATCCAGTTTGTTCGGAAAATCCAGAATGTCATGATATCCAAGGATCTGCCGGAACGCATGGCTCCAGTTCACACGAACGATCTCACCGTTTTCATTGCACTCAAAGTACCATAACGCAGAATGAATAGATTCATTGACTAACGCAAGATTTTCATACGCCCAGTTCATCTGTACCGACAGGACCCAGATCGGTGTTCCATCCGTATCGGCTGCATCTTTTTTGTAGAGACGCACATAGACGGGAGCCCCATCTGCTGTAAGAAACTGGCTTTCTCCTCCGCCTTGAAGCTGACGAAAGCGTACATTGTCAAGGAATGCGGCATCTCTCTTATAGAAAAAATTCTTCAGCGAACCCTTTGTCTGTTCCATCAGGGATGCATAGCTGTGGTTCAGATTATGCAGCAACAGATCACTGACCGACAGGATCGACAATTCGGCATCATAGTACCCGGTAATGGTTCCGACACCGCCATTATGATAGATCGTCTCCTGCATGGCCTGAAATGCATTTTTTCCCAGCCTTACCGTATCGGAAGTGTAGATTTTATCTGTAAGTCTTCTATCGAATTTCATTTTCATCCTCGTAGGGTTTTGATTCTGCTGCGCACTTCAATTCTGGTATGTCTTTTATGGTCAACTGGCATACTGATTTTTGATCAAGCTTGTACAGTATAACTAGTATAGTATACTTGCGCAGCGTTTCGATTTCAAGCGCTAATTGGCATTGGCTGTGTAAAAAAAAAAATCTGCGTAAAAATTTGCGCAAGTTGATCCCTGTACTTTTCCACGATCCGGCTATCCGTATAGACAGCCGCCCTGCGATGCGGTATACTCGAACCAGATCAACATTTTCAGGAGGAAAATCATGGCAGAAGGAACCAACAAGGTGGTCATCGTTACCGGAGGAAGCTCCGGCATCGGACGGTGCACGGCATCCGCTCTGAAAGAGAACGGCTGCATCGTCTATGAGTTCAGCCGCAGGAGTATCCCTATGGAGGGCGTCACCCATCTGTCTGTCGATGTGACCGATGAAGATGCGGTCACCGCCGCTGTGCAGCAGGTCATCCAAAAAGAGACCAAAATTGATGCAGTGATCAACTGTGCAGGTTTTGGCATTTCTGGCGCGGTGGAGTTTACGTCCATGGAGCAAGCCAAAGCACAGTTCGATGTGAACTTCTTCGGAACGGTCACTGTAAATAAAGCGGTTCTCCCCTTCCTACGCCGTCAGGGGAAGGGGCATATTGTGAACATCAGCTCCGTTGCTGCCGTAGCGCACATTCCGTTCCAGACCTTCTACTCTGCAAGCAAAGCGGCCGTTTCCTCTTACTCTTACGCTCTGGCAAATGAAGTCAAGCCCTACGGCATCCATGTTACCGTCGTAGAATTGGGTGACATCTGTACCGGTTTTACAAAAGCACGTCAGAAAAGCATTCTCGGCGATGATGAATACGGCGGGCGCATCTCCCGGAGCGTCAGTCAGATGGAGCATGACGAGCAAAACGGCATGGACCCGGCACGCATTGGACGGTACATCGCCGGTATTGTGGAGAAAAAGAACCCGGCAGTCGTTTATGTTGCCGGTGCACAGTATAAATTTCTGAGCCTCCTGTGCAAACTCCTGCCTGCTGCAGCACGAGGAAAGATCGTTGGGAAAATATACGGGTAACAGGCGCATTGCTCTGCAAAACTGCTATATAAACTAAAAAATCCGCCGAGGACCTCCCAACTGGGAAGCTCCTCGGCGGGTATTCGTTTAATCCGTCCAGCTTTCCCAGTACCGGGTCAAGCCGTTGGCTGTGCGCTGGGCAAGGGCGAGATATTCTTCGGTTTCGCTTGGCATAGCGTTCCTCCTTTTTCAGATTTTAGGGTATAAAAATAGCGGGCAACCGTTTTGTGGTCGCCCGCAAGGGATGTAATAAAGATTGATTATTGAATATTGTTGTCCTTTATGAATTTCATGATGCAGCAGCCCATTGCAATAATAGCGAACAGCGTGTTCAAACCGAGGGCACCAGAACCCAAAAAGTCCATCAAGGAAGCCTCCGATAAACCATGCCCCCACAGTAAAAATCGTTGCCCAACCGTAATTCATAGAACTGTACTCCTTCCTATGTGAATATTCAAAACTCTCTTCTCAGCTTCAGCTTTCATAGCTGCCCGTAAGGAACTTCCATTTATTCGACTCGAATGTTTACCGGATTCAGTGTAAGGTTGCCTCGCCCGCCACCTTATACCATTTGCCTCTTTCGAGTTTGATTCTTTCCGTTACGCCCTGTGTAATATATCCGATTCTGTATTTTTCTCCAGTCTCTACATCGGTAAAGACCACCTCAGTATCACAATCCCCGCTCACTTTTACAGTTCCCCAAAGTGGCTGTATTTGTTCTGTCTTTATGGTGCCTTCATCGTTTGAAAGGGTGAAAGTATGGCTTCTCTGAATATTGATATAAATCGCCACCAGAAAAACCGCTGCCAGACATAAAGCAAACTTTCTTGTTTTCATCGAAACACCTCCTGTAAATTCGGTTTTATCGAGTCATATCACATAAGTGGATGCTTCAAACTTACAGCTCAGTTTCCACCGCAAGCTGCTCCTGCTTTTCTTTTTCATCAGCGATTTGGACGTCAATATCTTCGCGCATCTTTTTCAGAAGTGCGAGGACTCGCTTGATTTGACCTTTGGTATTCTCCACTCTGCTCTGTGCCTGATTGATGTGATCCAGAACTGCCCAGTCTGCAAAGAGGCCGTCAAAGAAGAAATCTGCAAATTTTAGAAAGCTGTCCACCGTAACCTGAAGGTCGGCGGTGATTTCAACATCGGCAAGCTCAGTTTTGAACCGCCGCAGTTCCACTTGGAGCTGTTCGATTTGTTCCTGTGCATCGTCCAGTTCCTCATACTTGGCAAGATCGGCCATCAAACCGCCGCCCATTACGTCCCATGTGCTCCAGCCCTCGGCATTGTCGAGGGTTTCGAGAACTTCATTGACCGTATGCAGGGCGGTCTTTCCGGCGTTGATGGCTTCCAGCAGCTCCCGTTTTTGGACTTTCAGCGCGGCAATGCGACTTTCACTTTCCGCAACCTGCTGTGCGGCAGGGTGGGCAGATGCTTTGATGCTTTTGATTTTTTTCGGAAAGAGCAGCTTGATACTGCCTTTCGCAATCGGACAGCCGTGCCAACCTATTTTGAATTTGCTCCAAGTCGGCATCAACGGAAGAAAGGTCATGGAGAGCCGCATCGTACTTGACACGGGCTGCATAGGCTTCCTGCCGTTCTTTGTCCAGCTTTTCGTCCATTTTTCCAATCACTTGATAGAAAAATGCGGCAAGGCTGTGCCCCTCCAGACGATCCACATCAGCCTGTTCTGCCAGCTTGGATTTTTCCAGCTTTTTCAGGCGGTCAGCAAGCGTATCTCTCTGGGCGGTCAGTTCTTTCTGCTTTGCTTCACAGTTCTTCTTTTCTGCGACCTGCTGCCAAAGCTCTTTCAACGTAGAATCACTCATAAGGAATGTCCTTTCCCGGCATTACGTTTCTCCGTTCAGAAGCTGGTTCAAAAAATGCTGCCGATTATTTACAAATGTTTTGGTGATAACGTAGCTGTCCGTATCTTCATACTGACAAGGATGAATCGTGCCATTGTCGAAGCTAAAAATTTCAGCATCAGGCATTCCGAGGAGAATTGGTGAATGTGATACGATGCTATATAATGTAGGAGAACGCTTAGTTCCGCTCAAACCCAAGATAGCGGGTGCCCTGAAAACTCAGCTTTCCAATGTCGCCCTCCACAAGCATTCCGTAGTCCGAACCACTTACGGTAAGCTCCATGCGGTCGCCGCTCTCTACCTGAAAGGTCACATAATAGGTCGTGAACGTATGCGCCATCGTATTGTCTGTATGGTGGCGAGAAACTTCCGTTCGCTTTGCCACAACCGTTGCCGGAACAGTCAGCCGCGGCGAATGGTTGTTTTTATTCCATGTGCTGATATTTCCGATGATGGTGTATAGGATCATGCCCAAAACCACAAGGAACAGGATGGGAAACAGAATGCTGAACAGCATATCAATTCCAGCGTAAAACATCTTATTCCTCCAAAATTTCTTCCAGCAGGTCCTTTACATCGTCCAGAAAAGATTCTTCTCGAGAGTGTTCACCTTGAAGAACACCGCTTGACTGCCTCCTGCGGTGATGGCAGACAGCCGAATCGGACTGTCCGCATTCTGGCACAGGGTCAGTGTCAGACTCAGGCGGTTGCCGCCCATCATGCTGTACCGTTCAAACACACGGACACTGCACCGGGCATCGCCCTCTTTGAAATCACTGCCTGCCTCTAAATCTGCCGACCAACTGCTGTCCGGGATTTCATTTTCCAGCTTCCGAAGCAGTTTGTCAAAGTTTTTGTTTCGGATGGTCTTTTCAAAGATTGCCATAATGGTTCCTCCGTTCTGACAATTAAAAATCGGTCCCTTATTTTTGATACGAGCAGAGCCACAGGAAAATTGCGGAGAAATCGCTTGAAGAGAGGAATTTTGTCTGATTTGATTATAGCATATCTTTTGGAAGAACAAAATACTTTATGTACGCCGCCCGCAAGCGGCAAAAATCAGTCCGGGGAAATTCCAGTTCGGCAAACTCGGCATCGGTCGTTGGGGAACTCAAGAAAAATGCCGTCCACGATTTCTCTGTATTTCAACATTTTTCTCCATTTTCAGTACAGGATTCGGGAACCGTGCCCATTCTGTTTGCCAAGATAATAGCAGTCAGACAGCCGCATCCGCCGCCATTGTTGTGGTTTCCACCACTACCGCCGGACGAGCCGCCGAAGTTGCGGTTGAACGCCGTCATGTCATTCCGGCAATTATTTTTCAGTGGAAAACATGTTTTTCCTGTTCAAATCCACCTGTCCACCTCATACAGTAGCAACAAGGGGGTGTTGCTATGATTTTCCCGCTGCTGCAATTTTTTGCCTCAAAATTTCTGCTTCCGGCGGGGACTCGGTGATCGGTTCCTGTACCGACGTTTCCGGCTGTTCTGCCTGCGGCGCCGCGTTGTTTTCCGTTGCCGTTGGCTTTTTTTCTTCTGCGGTGCAGACTTTGGCTTCGGTGGTGGCCTGTTCGGATTCAGGCGTTCGAAGACCGTATCATCACGGTCACTCTTTTTTCTTCTTGAGTTCCTCAAGAATTGCCGGGCGTTCTTCCTTTGGAATTGAAGCAAGCGCTACGATTTGTTCATGGTTTCTCTTAATTTGCCCCCGGCACCCCTAAGAAAGGGAAACATTCAGGCGTTGGATTTGCACCACTCCATTGGCCTCTCGGCCACCCCGTCTTCTTTATGACCGGGCCGCGAATTACGGAAGTATCATTATCTGGAAGTACCTGAAGCTGTATATTCAATTTTCAAGGTCCGCCCGGCTGCGGCTCCCGCTCCCTTTCGGAGCTGGGCCGCTGCCGTGACAATCGTGTATCGTACTTTCGGGCAAAAGTTTATGGACTCGTAGTCCAAGTCACCCACCCTCTTAGTCCATATATCGTATACAACAGTCCCAAAAAGCAAAAAAATCCCGCCTGAAAAGCAAAACCTTCGCTTTGCCCTCAAACGGGATGTCTTTCGACACGACTGTTAGCTAAATCAACCAATAAAGGCCTCCGAATCTCTTTCTTATTAGGAAAAGATTCGGAGGCCTCTGTTTTACGATTTTTTCGGAATAGCGGCTTTCACCAGAAACGTCATGGGACGGCCCAGTTCATCTTTCATTCCGGGAATCCTCAGCATCTCTGCAGAGGTTCGTTGTCATATTCGCTGGTATGGAGTGGTTTCACTGGCTGCATTGAGCTTCTGATAACATCCAAAATGGTCTGATCCGCCGGGAGCCACGGAACGGAATCAATGTCATCTTTTGTCAGCCATCGTGCAGCTTCCGCTTCTTTCAGAACAAGATCGCCGGAAAACACTTCACACCAGAAGCAGTCCATGGAAAGATGAAACGCCGGATAATCATACTCGACCGTACCAATCCGGTCACCCACAGCAATTTCCGTGTCCAGTTCTTCTTCGATTTCCCGCTTCAGAGCCTGCTGCGGGGTTTCGCCCGGCTCGATTTTGCCGCCCGGAAACTCCCACTGGCCTTTGTAGTCGCCATAACCGCGGGCAGTGGCGTAGATTTTGCGTTTTGCCTGCATGGAGTCGCAGATCACAGCGGCCACAACACGAATCGTTTTCATAACGTTCTCCTTTTGGATTCATTATAATGGCCGACCGTCAGAAGTCCCACCGACACGATAGAACACCCGGTTTCCTCATCCACAACAATCATGCTGACTGCCACATTGTACATCGGGAACCGGTATTGCTGGCATTTCGGGCAATAAGGCACAATACCCTCTTCTTCCAGTTCTTTTTCAATCAATGCCGTGCCGCATTCAAAGCAATGCTTCTGAATCATTTTTACACTCCAAACACTGTTTTCGTCAGCCGGATACCTGCTGCCGTTTTCATGGTATGTTCCATAAAGGTTCGGATCACCTGCTTGCTGTACCCGCTTTCTGATGCATTGACGATATAATCCGCTTCGATCAGGATCTGGTAGTCGATGCCGTCGATCTGCGCCGGGCTGTGGTGGTGCCCTACCAGATAGGCCACACGGTCGATGCCGCTGTCATGCCGGTATCCGCCAAGAACTCCCGCACCAGTGGGGCACCCTCCTGCTCCTGATATTTACCATTGGTGTTGCCGTACTTTTTGCGGCAGAGCGGGCAGGCGATATCATGGGTGATGGCCGCCACCTCCAGAATAAACTGCGTGTCTGCGTCCAGCCCCTCCAGCTCACCAATGGTTTTGGCATAGGTCCACACGCAGCTCAGGTGCGTGATGTCATGGATATTCCCTTCGGAAAAGGCGATCATCTTTTCCATAATCTGTGCAATGGTCATCATTTGTTTCACTCCCGTTTTTAATACTTAAATGTTGACCTTGATAAACGCGAACTTGTCGGGGCGAGGCCCCTCCATCTTGCTACGCAAGACCGTTCGGTCGCTTAAAAGCCCCACTGGGGCTTTCATTGTTCCGCTTCGCTCCACAAACGCGAAGTTGTTATTGTAAATCATTTTTTGATATTTCAATCGATGGATAGTGCTCTAAACTTGTTAAGTCAACATCTAATGGAGTAACGTATTCCATATAAAATTTTTCAGGATTTTTATCTTGCAATTTTTTAAGTTTATTCTTAATTTTTTTCCTCCTCTGTAGAAACAAAAACCACTGATACTACTCCTACCTTTTCACTTGGATTCATTCTGCTATCTTCAACATTTCCACATAAAATCATTCTAACTGTATTCATAATAATCCTCCTCCACATATAACTTACGATTTATCAAATAAGAATTTCCGTCAATTTTTTCTCTTGATGCGGCTCGCTTCTAAGAGTAGGAACGAACTGTTCTGTTGCCGGAGACGGACCTTTCGGGTCGGTCTCCGGCAGTATTTTTGTTATCGCCTATTAAAAAACAGCCGGAACGACTTTCTGCTGCGCTACATCGATGATGCCGTATGTATTCAGTCTGAGTTTTGGAATGACCGGAAGGCTGACGAAGGCGAGGGTCATAAAAATGCCGATGTCTTCCGCCACACCGTGCGCCTTGAGGGCATCGTTCAGCGCCTGCATTTTCGCTGCAACGCTCTCTGCGCTTTCGGTGCTCATCAATCCGGCCACCGGGAGCGCAAGTTCTGCCACGACCTGTCCATCTGCCACAAACGCAAGTCCGCCTTTGTTTTTCCGCACAGTGTTGCCGGCCAACATCATGTCGGCATCGTTGTCCCCTGCCACGATCAGGTTATGGGAATCATGTGCGATGCTCGATGCAACGGCTCCGCATTTCAGGCTGAAGTTCCCTAAAAAGCCAATGCCCACATGGCCGGAGTGATGATGCCGCTCAAAAACGGCCAGTTTTACGATGTTGTGTTCCGGGTCCACACCGGGAGCCTTGCCCGGCTGCCGTTGGAACGGGATGATTTTTTCCTCCGTAAGCAGCTCGCCCCGGTTCAGGCAGATGACACGCTCCTGCTCCCCGCTTTCCCGAAGTTCCAGGTCCTGCAGTGTGATCTCATCCAGATCAAAGGAATCCATAACGTGGGAAAATCTCACACGGTCGATGTCAAGCGGTGCGGGTTTCAGCGTTTTTCCGTGCTCGGCCACCAGCGTGCCATTCTTGTAAACCTGTTCGACCGTAAAGGATTCCAGATCCGGAACCACAACCAGATCTGCCCGATATCCCGGTGCTACGGCACCGTGCTGCTTGAATCCAAAATACTGTGCCGGGACCAGCGTTGCCATTTTGACGGCCACTGCTGGGTCTGCGCCCAGCCGGATCGCTTTACGGATGTTGGAATCGATGTGGCCGCTGTCCAGCAGGTCACCAGGGTGCTTATCATCCGTCACCAGCATACAGCGGCTGCAATAGGGCTCCCGGAACAGCGGCATCAGGGCCTCCATATTTTTGGCAGCCGTTCCTTCCCGGATCATGATGTATTGTCCGAGCCGGAATTTTTCCATGGCTTCCTCAATGTTGGAGCACTCGTGATCAGACTGAACGCCTGCCGCAATATAAGCATTCAGGTCCTTATCGCTCAAGAGCGGCGCATGGCCATCCACGATCTTTCCCGCTTCGGTGCAGTCGCGGATCTTCTGCAGGATCTTCGGGTCACAGCGCACCGTTCCGTAGGCATTCATCAGTTCCGCAAGCCCCAGCACACGGGGATCGCCGTAGTAAGGCCGGAGCTGTTCTGCGTTCAGCACCGCACCGGATTCATCCAGATCCGTGGCCGGAACACAGGAGGGCAGCATGAAATAAACCGAAAGGGTCAGATTTTTTGTCGTTTCCAGCATAAAATCCAAGCCTTCCAGCCCCGCAACATTCGAGATCTCGTGTGGGTCTGTGACCACCGCAGTGGTACCGTGGGGCAGCACTGCCTGCTCGAAAGCCGGACCACAGAGCATGGAGCTTTCGATGTGGATATGCCCATCGATCAGGCCCGGGCAGACATATTTGCCGTGCAGATCAACTTCTTTCCGGCCATGATACGTGCCCACGCCCACGATCGAATTTCCGCTGATGGCAATATCAGCGGTGTCGATCTCATCGGTAAACACATTGACAATTCTGGCATTTTTCAAAACCAGATCAGCCAAAGCATCTCCTCTGCCTGCCGAGATCCGGCGTTTCAGCTCATCAGACTGCATAGAAGCATCTCCTCTCTCTGAAGTTCGATTTTCTCACCTTTGGATTGGTTCTGCCCTTATTCTACCACGCCTTGCCGCTGCGGAAAAGATGCCAGGAACAAAAATGGCCCCGGAGGGCTTGTTACAGCTCTCCGGGGCCACTTTATGTGCGTTGTGCCTTGGCGCAGACCGTCAGCACTCCACTGCCACCTTGATCACGCCGTCCCGTTTCTTTTCAAACAGCTCGTAACCCTCTGCGATCCGGCGCAGGGGGTAGGTGTGGGTGATGAGCGGTTCGGTATCGATCTTGCCTTCTGCGATGAGACGCAGCGTTTCTTCACAATCGCAGCCGTCCACGCCGCCGGTCTTAAAGGTGAGGTTTTTGCCGTACATTTCCGGCAGCGGCAGGGTTTGTGCCTTGTCGTACAGCGCCACCACGGTCACGATGGCGTTGGGTCTTGCGCACTCCCACGCCAGCCGGAAGGTAGTGTCCGCCCCTGCCACTTCCAGCACCACATCTGCCCCGCCGTGTTCGCTGTGGGCACGCACAAAGGCGGCGCAGTCCTCCGGCTGCACCGTGAGCACCTGCGGGTAGTGCTGACGGATGAACTGCAGGCGGCTTGCGTCCTTTTCACAGACGATGATGCGCTTGGGGCTGTGCAGCATGACGCACAGCAGCGTGCAGATGCCAGTCGGCCCTGCACCGAGGATCAGCACGGTATCCTCGGGGGTGATCTCCGAGATGCGTGCCGCCCAAAAGCCGGTGGCCAGCACATCGCCCACCAGCAGCGCCTGCCGATCGGTGACGCCATCCGGGATCTTGTTCAGTCCCTGATCCGCAAAGGGCACCCGGACATACTCGGCCTGCCCCCCGTCGATGCGGCAGCCCAGGGCCCAGCCGCCGTTTTGATCGGTGCAGTTGTTCACGAAGCCTTTTTTGCAGAAAAAGCACTCTCCGCAGAAGGTTTCCACGTTCACCGTCACCCGGTCGCCGGGTTTCACATTGGTCACCGCACTGCCCACTTCTTCTACGATGCCCACCATCTCGTGCCCTACCGTGATGCCGGGCACCGCCCGGGGCACGCTGCCGTGCTTGATGTGCAGGTCGCTGGTGCAGATACTGGCAAGGGTCACTTTTACAATGGCATCCCGCTCGTGCTGCAGCACCGGCTTTGGTTTTTCCATCAGTTCAAATTTCCCCTTGGAAACATAGGTATAGGTCAGCATGCTTTTTACCTCCATGCGCTTTGATCTTTCCGGAGCGGAGTATACCACGCAGCTATGGCAAAGAGCAAGCCGCAAAAGGCCCGCCCTTTGCGGCAGCTCTCCGCCGATCAGATCTTGGGCTGATACTGCATGCTGGACACATTGTAAATGGTAACAAAAGCCTTGGGGTCTTCCCGGTTGATAAAGTTCATCAGCTTCTGATATTCGTTCTTGTCCACGATGGTAATGATCTCGTTGTGCTTTTCCAGATTGTATGCACCGATGGCCTCGTACATGGTCGCACCGCTGTGCAGGTCATGGAGGATGAACTGACGCAGCGCCTCCTCTTTTTCGGTGATGATGCAGACGCGGCGTTTGATGCTGCTATCAAAGATGAAATGGTCCAGCACGATGCCGTTGAAGTAAGTACCGAGGATACTCAGCACCACGGTCTTTTTTATCGTAGACCAGGGCCGCGGAAAGCGCCACACACATTCCCGACAGAGACATGGCTTTTCCCAATTCCATGTGCAGGTACTTGTTCATGATCTTTGCCACGATATCCAGCCCGCCGGAGGATGCATTGCGGTTGAACAAAATACTCAGCCCGACGCTGACCACCAGAATATAGCACAGCACGTCCAGCTCCTGACTGCCGGTCATCGAGCCGAACTCCGGGAACAGCTTTTCAAACAGCCCCAGAAACACCGGCAGCAGCACACTGGTGTATACGGTCTTTGCGCCAAATTCTCTGCCGCAGGTAAAGAACCCGATGATGAGAAGCACGACGTTCAGGATCATCGTAATGACCGACAAGGGCAGCGGCACAAAATTGGACAGCACGATGCCAAGGCCGGAAATGCTGCTGACGGATGTATGGCTCGGCACCAGAAAAAAGAAAACGCCCGCCGCAATGATCGCCACCGCCCCGGTCAGGACTGCCGTCTCCCTCAGGACTGCGCCGGTCTTTCCTTTTGCATCACTCATCTTTGTCCCCCTAAAATCAAATTTGTTTCACCGATCTCCTCATCTTTGTCGATGCGGACAAGGAGCTTACCGCCAAAGCGTTTGTATTCCATAGTGAAGTACCTCCATAAATTCCGAGTTGCTGTTCTCAGTATACCATGGTTTTCCCTTGCGGAAAAGATAGCGAAACAAAAATGCCCCCGGAGAGCTTGTTGCGGCTCTCCGGGGGCATCTTATGTGCGTTGTGCCTTGGCGCAGACGACCGGCGTTTTACTCGATCTCGATCAGGTTCGGGTTCTCAGGCAAAGCCTTCGTCTGCTGAGGAGCAGGCAGCTCGACGTGCAGGACACCATCCTCGAACTTTGCGTGGATGTCTTCCTTCTTCACATCGCCCACGTAGAAACTGCGCGCGCAGGTGCCGGAGAAGGATTCGTGCCGCAGATAGCGGCCCTTCTTATCCTTTTCGTCATTACTGTGGCTGCGCACTGCCTGAATGGTCAGGTAGCCGTCGTTCAGATCCATCTGAACGTCTTCCTTCTTGCAGCCCGGCAGGTCAACAGCTACTTCGTAACCGTTGTCCGTCTGTTTGACATCGGTCTTCATCATGTTTGCACCGCGCTTACCAAAGGTATCACGAGCCTCACGGTTCATAGCACGTTCCAGTGCAGCGTCATTCCAGAACGGATCGAAGAAATCATCGAACAGGTTTTCATGGAAAACAGTCGGCATAAGCATAAATCATTCCTCCAATCCCGGCGTTCGGGTCGGGGCAAAAAATCTGAAGCGTCCATTCAGAAGGGCTTTCCGGGGAGCCTAGCGGCTCTCCTTTTGCCCTTCCTCCTGAGCACGCCACTGTTATAGCACCGTTTATTAGCAGTGTCAATAGAAGAGTGCTAAAATTCATAAAAGAATAATACTTTTATAAAATCCTATGCAATCTTTTCGAAATTCAGTCGTATCATCGCATTTTATATCATCTTGGCAATCATGAAGCACAACAGTTCATATGCTTCCCGGATATCCTCCGGCAGACGTTTCAAAGTCTCGTCCCGCAGTTCCTGCGGCATCCCATAAAAGGCTTCAGCAATGCCGCCGGTGATGCAGGCAAGGGTGTCGCTGTCGCCGCCCAGAGAGACCGCATTGCGAAGAGCATCTTCAAAGCCGGTGCTTTCCAGAAAGGCGATGATAGCTTCTGGCACAGTTTCCTGACAGGTCTCCACATGATGATAGGTCGGCCGAATTTCATCGCAGGTACGGTTCAGGTCATAACCGAAGGTCTGCTCCACATATTGTTTGATTTCCGGCTTGCTGTGGCCGGTACGGGCCAGAAAAATCACTGCCGCCGTGGCCTGTGCGCCCTTGATGCCCTCCGGGTGGTTGTGGGTGACTTCGGCGGTCACTTTTGCCATTTCCAGCGTTTTGTCCAGCGTATCGAACAGCCAGCCTGCTGCTGACACCCGCATAGCCGAGCCGTTGCCGAAACTACCATAGGGCTTCGGATTTTCTGCGTGCAGCCACCGGCGGAACATCCCGCCGTAACCGGCATGGGGATATTCACGGCCCCAGAACCGCATTTCATGCTGCACTGCACAAAATGTTCTCTCCGGCAGACCCTTTCCGTCAATCAGACCAACTGCCACCGCAGCGGTCATGACTGTATCATCGGTGAAGTGCGATTTCTCGCTCAGCAGCGGAAAATCCTTGTGCTTGTAATTGTTGTGGTCAAACAAGATTGCTCCTAACATGGCTGTTTCTCTCCCTTACCTATGATCGCTTTCGTTGGCAAAAGGATACCACAAACCGGAGGGCAAAAGGTCAACGGGCAGGCGACAAATTACGCACCCAGCTGTTCCTGATCGTATTCAAACAGCAGCGTATTGACCTGATTGATGTTATAGATTTTGTGTTCCAGGCAATACCGCACGATCCAGTCCCGCTTGGAGCCATCCGAAAAGGCATAGCCCGCACTCTTGAGCAGGTCGATGGTTTCATCTTCGGACAGGTGCAGCAGCCCAACCGCAAAGGCCAGCACGGTTTTCTTTTTAGGGTTGTACTCGCGGTTGCACTGGATCTTGGAAAAGTGCTGCCGGGAGATGTTGGACTGCTTGTACACCGTGGAATCTTTCAGCCCCCGTTCGTCAATGAGCCGCAGCAGCCGGGTGGTGAAGCTCTCGCCCAGATTGTCCATCAGGTTTTCCAGACTTCGGGCTGTCCTGGGTGCCGCGGCGGGTGCCGGAACTGCCCCCAGCATTGGCAGTGCGGTATCTTCTTCCAGCTGCTTCCGCCGCTCTGCCAATTCCCTGCGCCGACGGCCAAATCCGTAGCTTTCATCGTTCTGTGCTACATAGTGGTCGTCAATGTACTTTCCTCCACCGAGGCGAACAGCTTCCGGCTCACGGCCAGCGAGTGCTGGTCGTAGAGCACCAGATACACGGTCAGGTCGTGCTCCATGACGTACTGTGTGATGGTGTCCACCGCAATGCGGAAGGCCTGTTCTTTGGGGTAGCCATAGTTTCCGCTGGACAGCAGCGGGAAAGCCACGCTTTCGCAGTGGTACTTTGCGGCTAATTCCAATGCGGAGTGGTATGCACCGGCTAATTGTTCCGCTTCGCCGAACCCGCCGCCGTGCCACGCAGGGCAGACTGCATGGAAAATATACGTTGCAGGCAGCCCGAACGCTGGAGTACACACGGCTCTGCCCAAATCGCAACGGCCGATGGCTTCGCAGGCGGCGGTCAGCTCCTGCTCCCCTGCCGCCTGATAGATGGCACGGCTGGTGCCGCTGCCCTGCAAAAGGTTCCGGTTGGCCGGGTTGACAATGGCATCCGCCGCCACTTTGGTGATGTCATTGCGGATCATCAGAAACGGCATATCATCCATCCCTTTATATCAAGTTTCGCCTTTGAAATCAGAGAGAATCATAGTATTGATGTATTTTCTCGGCCATCAGTTCCCGACGCCTTTGTAGAAAATCCTGATAGTCGCCAATCTCCATGCTTTCAAATCCGTCTGGAATACAATTCTGTTTAAGATTTTCAGCCAGCCTATCTTGTTCTATGATTCCACCATAAACAGGCTTTTTCGTATTGCATTGCCCTATCACTTCAGTCATATAGTGGGCTGGCGAACTATCTTTAATTTTAATGTTGATTTCCTGTTGAATAAAAGCATAATTCGCAATTTGATTGTATTGTGCTTGCACAATTCCATTTTTTATCAAGTAATTTTTCGGGAACAAATGGTGAATATCGCCTCTGTTTTCCAACATGGACTCAATATCAATTTCCATCGACAAAAAGCCTTTATCGTGTGCCTTGACCTGTGCCACAAGGAACATATTAAAATATGGACTGCTCGCAACCGATGTGTTCAGCCGTTGAACAAGATTTACCTTCCAGTACGCCTCAGATAATTCGCCCGCCTCTGTGATATTCAGGTACTGCATCGGATCATCATAAGCAAAGAATCTCTTAATGTCGTAATCAAATGCAGACTCTGGCGAGCCAGAAGAATATCTTCCCGTCAAAATAGACAAAGCCAGCCACTTGCGTACAATCTTTTCAATTTGATTACTATCCACTTTTCGTTCACGAAGTGCAAGAAAAAGCGCATAGCCAAAGTTCAAAACATTTTGTGAACGAATCAGCGATTTTTTCACAATTCCCGCTGAGCGCACAATCATCAAATACCGTTCGTAATTTGTCTGATTCACCGCTTGCAGAACTGCCTCATGTAATTGATTGAACGACCTTTCTTCTATTTCGATCTTAAATTCACGCGTTTCAAAATCTCGACCTGAAAGCAAGCTAACCAAATCTGCTAGCTTTCCTCGCTTGAATTTATATGTAAATGCAACACGAAGAATATCCGTATAACATGTGCGATAAATCGGTGCATTCTTTGCAGCTGCCCACTTTATAGCTTCGAATTCCGGTCTCGCCGCAAATTCAGCATCATTTTTCTTGATTTCTTTCAAATCCTCCGGAGACTCCAACAAATGACAAAAGTAATCAATCGTTTTTCGGGTCACATTTCCATTATATATTTCATTCGAAGAAATCTTAGACATTGCAAAATCTGCTTGCGACAGAACCACACCCTTAGAATTGATTCGAATAAAAATTTCCGTTACACTGTCAATATCCAAATCTTCTGCCAGCGTAATAACACCAATGCTATTATTTTGTATTGCCCTCAACCGATTGATTGTGTCATTGATTTCCTGTGCTTTGTCCATAATTCCGTTTTTCTGGCAATATTCCATCACAAAAGAAAAAGAACCAAAGGACACATCCAGCACTTTTGCAATATCCGGAATCCATTTACTGCTTTTTTGATTTGCGGAATTTGCCACTTCAAATATTTCGTCAATGGGGTTAAACGCAATACAGACCCGTTTCCATTTATAGTGGCTGTCTAAAACCTCCTGTCCCACAATTGCAGCCGCCATAGCAGTAATACGCTGTTGCCCGTCGATCAGAACTTTTTTCCCTATTGCAACTGTTCCGTCTTTCAACTTTACACTTGGATTTTGCCATACGATAATATATCCGACCGGAAAGCCCTTATAGAGCGAATCCATCAAATCACGCACTTGCGTTGCGTCCCATACAAATGGACGTTGCATTTCCGGAATCGCAACATTACCGGATTTTATATCCGCCAAAAGCACATCCACCGTATAATTATTCACGCTATATCGTGCCATAGTCAAATTCCCTTCTATTGTATCATCCTGGAATTCTATCTAAAGTTGTTTTCATACAAAGCGTTATTAAATTTTATTTAATCTTATCACATCCGGCGGGGCGGTGCAAGGGGTGCTCTTGTTTCCTGTCCGCGCAGCTATTAATAATAGGTACCGAAAGAGGGTGAGCTTCCTGCACGACATCTGGAATCCATGGCACGGCTGCGTCAAGTGCAGTGAGGGCTGCCAGAACTGCTACATGTATTTTCTCGACCGGATGCGGGACCAGAACGGGCCGAGATCTACAAAACCAAAAACGGCTTTTCTTATCCACTCCAGAAAGACCGCACCGGACACTACAAAATCCAGAGTGGTGAGCAGATCCGGGTCTGCATGACCTCGGATTTCTTCTTGGAAGAAGCCGACCCGTGGCGGTCTGAGGCGTGGGACATCATGCGCCAGCGCAGCGATGTGGTGTTTTTTCTGCTCACCAAACGGCCGCAGCGGGTACGGGAGTGCCTGCCGCCGGACTGGGGCAGCGGTTGGGATAACATCTTTTTCAACGTCACCTGTGAGAATCAGCGCCGCGCCGATGAGCGCATTCCCATCCTGTTTGACCTGCCCTTCAAGCACAAGGGCATCATGTGCGCGCCCTTCATCGGGCCAGTAAGCATCCGGCAGTACCTTACCGCCGGGCAAATCGAGCAGGTTATCTGCGGCGGCGAAAACTATGATGGTGCCCGCCCCTGCAATTTTGATTGGGTCAAGTCTCTCCGGCAGGAATGCGTGGATGCCAACGTGACCTTCTGCTTTATCGAGACCGGCACCGTGTTCATCAAGGACGGCAGGCGCTACCACCTGCCAAACAAGCAGCTGCAAAGCCGAATGGCCTGTAAATCCGGCATGAATTTTCAGGGCAGGCCCATTCATTTTGACCTCGTGGACGACTGGGGCTACCCCATCCCGCAGGAAGATCTCTATGTGCCCCATTTCCGTACAAACTGCGAGACCTGCGGCAGCAAACTGATCTGCAACGGCTGCAGCGATTGCGGAAAATGCTTATAAAATAAAGAAGTTCTATGAAGAACCAGAAGAAAAAATCGTTTCCCCGCAGAGTTTTTCTCTTCCTGCTGGCTGTTTTGCTGGCCGTCTGTGTTGCATTCGGCATTTACGTCAGCGACTACTACCACGCAGACCCCGCCGCCGAGGACGCGCTGGCGGCATGGATGAATCTTCAATAAAAAGCAAAAAATATCCCGACCATTTTCCTGTATGTCACAGGAGAATGGCCGGGACTATTTTTATTTCCGCGAACCAGCACTCAATACAAATGGAACTTATGGCTGATCTGGTGTGCAATTTCATCCGGCAGCGGGCGGAAACCGATGCAGGTCAGGGTCATGCCTTCGCCGTTTTCATCAAATTCTTCCGGCTCCAGCTCGGTGTGGCAGGCATCCCGGATGAGGAAAAAATCACGGTTTTCCACAAGCCCCAATTCCTCGGCAATTGTCTTTGCTTTCAGCAGTTGATTGTGGTTCTTTGCCCCGCAGATAGTTTTGGTAAAAGAGCCATCGAACCATTCTTCATAGGTTGCTTTCTCCAACATGATTTCTGCCCGATAGCCGGTAATTTTTCCGTCTTTCTCGATGGGTTCCACGCCCTGTCCCATGCCGATGGGGTCGGTGAGGAATGCCAGCGAAGCGTGGCAGCACTGCGCCGCCAGCTTGCCAGGCGACATCTGCAGATCTTTTCGTGCAATGATGAGTTGACGCATTTTTTCTCCTTCTTACGACAGCTTGATCTCAAATCTGCCAGCAGATTCACCGCTTCCGGCAGGAAAAACTTTGCATCCTTCAGGCGGCTGCCCAAAATGTCCACCTTATAACCGGCGGCATCCCGGAAATCCGCCTTGCGCAGATCACACTGGTAGAACTCCGTTTCGTGAAGTTCTACGCCCTTGAAATTCGCCAACTGCATCTCGCATTTGGCAAACATAGAGCCGACAATTTCGTTGCCATCCGAAAAGTCGAAGCGGTTAAAGTTCATTTCGGTGAAAGTGTTATATTTCAGACCGCACTCTTTCAGCGTGTGAATGGGGTCCGGGAAGGCACCATTGGACATCAGCGGTGCCCACTCGATTTCATTCAGGCGGCAGTCCTCAAAATCCAGCGACTGCACCGAGGAATGGGTACTGCGCAGACCTGTGATCTCACACCGCACGAATTTGCACTCGTTCAGCGTGGTATGATCCAGTTCGCATTTTGGTAAAAGAGCAATCCGCAAATACGCAATCGGTAAAGTCAGCGTCCTTACCAACGGGCTTTTTTAACTATTCGCTATCCGATATACTTCTTCCTTTGCATCATCAAAATTCACATGGGTGTAAGTGTTCAAGGTTACACTGATGTCTGCGTGGCCCATGATGTACTGCAATGTTTTGGGGTTCATCCCGGATTTTGCCATATTGGAGCAAAAGGTGTGCCTGCATACATGAGGGGTAACTTTCGGCATCTGGATACGGTAAATTTTATTGTATTTCTGAATGATATGCTCCAGATACTTCTCCCAATGAAGGGCAACCATCGGCATATCGTTTTTATCCAGAAACAAAAATCCGGCATATCCTTCCACCATCGGCTCAACCTTTGGCGTCTTTCGGTTGGCAATGATTCTGCGAAAACACGCTGCAACAGCTTCTGTCATCGGTACATATCGAATACCTTTGTCTGTTTTCGGTTCTTCGATCACATACTGCATCTGTGCAGTACGCTGTAGCTGATGGTCTACCTTGATACGCATTTCTCCAAACTCAATTTCTGAAACCGTCAGCCCACAGAACTCTGAGATACGAAGCCCTGTGTGAAAAAGAATATAGATTGCATCATAGTATCTGCTGAAATGCTTATCTTCCTGAATAAACTTCAGCAAATCTCTCTGCTGCTTTCGGGTAATCGCTTCTCTGGTAACAGAATCATTGACAATGACGGATGCAAGCTCAAATTCAAATGGATTTTTACGAAGCAGGTCATCATCGACTGCCATCTGAAATGCCGGTCTTAGAACTCCCCGGATAGAATGAATGGAACTGTATCCCCGTCCATCAATCTGCTGGAGCTTAATCAACCATGCCTTTGCATCTGACAAACGCACCTTATCAATTCGCAGATTCCCAAAACTCTCTTTTTTCAGCATATTGATGACCGTTTTATATCCGGCAACCGTATTGTGACGAACTCCTGTTTTCAATGAAACGTACTTTTCTACCAGTTCCAAAACAGTATAGTTGCCGCCGTTTGTTACGATACGGTCAAACAAATCCGCTTCAATCTGTTTTTCTTTCTCACGCAGGGAAGGCTCCCGCTTCTTCCCTTTTGGCATTGGGTCATTCTTGTCCAAACGCCAACTGTATACATTTGGGGAAAGCCCGGAAATAAAGGGTTTTCCCCGGCAACCGGCTCGGCAACGGGATAGCAACAGGGGGTGCAACGGGCTGTCATTTTCAGAATGGAAGCTCCATCTGTTCTGTGACCTCCACAAAACCGTCCATCGTTTTTTCAGACGGGTTGCCGGAGTCCGTTGCCGGGTTTTCACGCTCCCAGCCCTTTTGTCTGCCATATTCGGAAAACATTCTTGGGTTCGGGAAGTACCGCCAGCCGGAAATGCACTGGTTCATAATCTCGTTGATTTCCCGGATTTCCCATTGCTTCGGTTCGTCAAAGGCATGGTTCAAGGCTTCCTTGTAGAGCTGCTTGGAACAGACCATGCTCCCGGTGTACTTATCAAGATACGCCTGTATCATTCCGGCTTTGGTGTCCTCCGGCATAAAATCCCGCTGGTGTTCCTTGAGATACCGCTGCATGGCGGGGCTGAAAGCTAACTTGAACCTGCCGCTTCGGTAAATCTCCATCGCTTCCGCCCACATCTGCTCGATATAGGCTCTGGAAGCGGTTTCATCCTCCAAAATGTGAACCTCGGCTTGCTCCGGGTACACCATGACCGGGATAAAGCGGCGGTTGCCGGAACGGTCAAGGGGCAGGAAGTCAAGGGCATTGGAAGTGCCGCCAAACACGCACTGACGGGGGCGGTCTGCCGGGTGGGTTTCATAGGGTATCTTGTAAACCTCTTTCTGTCGGCTTAAAAATGACTTGATTTCCTCAATGCTCTTGGCGTTGGCGGTTGCCATCATTTCCGACATTTCGATAATCCAGTGACCTTGCAGCTTGCGGTACACATTGTCATCGTCCAACTTCCGCAAATCATCGGAGAACCACTCGTCCCGGACTGCCAGCAGACGGAAGAAGGTGGACTTGCCAGCCCCCTGACCGCCTACCAGACAGAGCATGATTTCAAACTTGCAACCTGGCTGAAAGGCTCGTGAGATTGCACCCAGCAGGAACAGCTTCAACGCTTCATAGGTGTAATCGTCTGCGTCAGCCCCCAAAAAGTGCCGCAGGCAGAAGCGGATTCGTTCTGTCCCATCCCACACAAGGGAACTTAAATAATCCCGGATGGGATGGTACTTGTTTTCATTCGCCACAATCCCGATGGCGTTATCAATCTTTTTCTCATTGGTAAGCCCGTAGGTTTCCTCCAGATAGAGAAGCAGATACTTCATGTCCGTATCGTTTAAGGCTGTGCTTTCTCTGTGGAAACCGATGGGCTTTATGATGTCCTTGCGGTCGGTCAGGATGTTGTATGCGATAGCCCCGGAAAGCAGCGGGTCACGCTGGAATACGGTCAGACAGTTCCGTATGCTCTGACGGACACCGCCTTTCTCGGTAGTTTCCAGCCCCGCCTTGATTTCCTCAACGCTCTGGGGCGGCTGCATGGCGTTCATGGTGTTTTTTAGTTCTTGCTGCGTCTGCGGCTGCAAACTCTGCCATTCGCTGTTCAAGCTGTATCACATCCTTTCCGTAGTCCGCAATCAAAGCCGCTTTTTCCTCTGTTTCCCCGAACAGCAGCACATCCAGCAGATATTCTACTTGGTCTTGCTTCTGTAAGGCTTCCACAAACCGGGGATGAAAGGCTTCCTCCGAGGAGTGCGGGGCATAATCCGTTCTCCATGCCATAAGCAAGTGAAGATAATCGGCAAGAATACGGAAACATCGGTTCTTTGCCTCCTGAAACTGTTCCTCCGGGGATTTCTGCCGGGGCTTGGGCTTTTTTGCCTTTCCCGGCGGTTTCCAGTCCTCATAGGAAAGCCCAAAGTCATTTGCCAGCTGTACGGCGGCTTCTTTCTTTCCCAGCCCATACAGGGCGGCGGTAAAATCAATCACATCCCCATCTGCACCGCAGCCGAAGCAGTGGTAACGCTGATCCAGCTTCATGCTTGGGGTCTTATCGTTATGGAACGGGCAGCAAGCCATCCCGTTCCGACCTACATGGATTCCATAATGCTCCGCAGCCTGTCTTGTTGTGACGGACTGCTTCACAGCTTCAAATACATTCAAATCTATCCCTCCTTGAAAATAAGAAAAGCACCTGACATTCTCTGATTGAAAATGGCAAGTGCCTGTTAAAGTTCCATATCCTGTTGTCTGTGTTTCGTCTGTGCCGGGGTGGTTCTTTGTGCTTTTTTCTCGTCTGCCTTATCCTGCAAGACTTCCTTGATAGGCTGCTTCCTGGGCGGCTCTTTGCTTTCCTCTGTGCCGGGTGTGGCTTTCCGTACCCAGTAGCGGATGTCCCGCAGCTTCTTCAAATCAGCCTGCACCTCGGTCAGCTGTGCTTTCAGCTCTGCGATTTCGCTGAGAAGCGTTTCCTGCTCCTCTTGCAGCTCCTTTTGGGTACTGTCCTTATCATCCGGGTGCTTGGCAAGGTAGGCGGCGGCTTTCGCATATCGGGCAACCTCTGGGTGTTCCTGTTTGAATTTCTCCTTTGTTTTCTTAAAAAATATCTTCTGGTACTTCTCATAGACAGGCTTACATTCCTTGCAGTCTGTCCGGCTGGCAAGAATCCCGTCAATCACTTTGCTTCGGGCTTCCTTTGGCTTCATCTGACTGCGGTAATCTGCGGCTGATTTTCCGGAAGATTCCAGAAACGCTTCTAAGTCCTCCACAGTGGAAAGCCCCTTTTGCCGGAGATAGGACAGTGCTTCGCTGACTGCCTTTAAGTCCTGTGAAGTCCCCCGGTTCTGTCCAGCCCTCGTCCAGTCCTTCCGTTCTTCCTTTCGTATCTCCATATACTTCATCAGCAGATTGGGAAGAAGTGTCGCTTCCTCCGCTGCTTTTTGTGCAAGCAGCTCTTTCCGTTTTTCGCCCAGCTCGGTAATCCAGCCTTTGAGGTTTTGGATAAGCTGACGGATAGACTTCATCAGGCGGTTGGCGGCTTTGATTTCCCGGTTCAGGTTGCCGATGTTCGTCTGGATACCACGCTTTTCCATCTGCCGGACAGCAGCTCCCTCATGGACAGTAGGGACAATATCAAGCCCCTGTCTGGCATAGGAACGCAAGTCCACACGCTCCGGGCGGTCATTGGCTTCCAGATAGCGGTTCTGAATGACCTCCCATTCATGCCGCCAGATTTCACAATACTTCTGGTCGTTCCAGTCAACCGTATCCTCCTTGTGGCTTTTCCATCTGCCGGATGGCAGCTTTATCCGTTCTCCGTTTTCATCAAGGTCATAAACCTTGCGGCTCTTGGGAAGCCATTTCCCATGTTCGTCCATTGCCCGCATAGTCAGTAGGACATGGGCGTGGGGATTGTGTCCCGGCGGATGGGGGTCGTGGATGGCAAAACTGCTCACAAAACTCCCGGACAAGGACAGCGTACTGGTCGGGCGGTATCTCTCTGGGATGGAAAGCACCCACCTCCTTGCAAGCTGGGAGTTCCATTGTTTTTCTTGGGCTTCGGCGGCGTTCCATAAGGGTATTGCGGTCAGCTCCTGCTTCCTCTTTTTGCTCATTCTCGGCATATTGCGTTTCCTCCCGTTTTAGTGTATGGTTTCGGGGCGATTTTCGGCAAAATTACAGCCATAGAGCCGCTTAAAATCTCCCGAAGTATCAGCGATAGGGTAGACTATCCCCCTATTAGATTGTCGTGTTTCGGTATCATTTCGGTGTCAGTTCGCCAGTTCTCCCTGGTGTCGTTCCTCCCCTGAATCTCACAGCGGCGTATCGCTCCCGTTGGTACGCTCGTTTTGGTCAGGATTCCTCCATATCCCTGCCAAAAGTCATGGCACTACATCGCCGGGGAAGCATATCCCACACAGGCTGGTCATTCGATTGGAATAATCCATCGATGAACTACCTGTATCATAGAACATTTTTGTGCCCTATGCCGTATGTCCACAAAGTAGGAATTAGGGGTAAAAATCAGAAATTTCCACGATTGCGGAATTGATATGGTATAATCAATTCAACGGTTATAAATGTTGTCAGAAAGGGGGAACTGCTTCAATGAACGGAGCTACTACAATACAGGAACGGCTAAAAGATTTACGATTAAACAAAGGATTAAAACTGGAAGAACTGGCTGAGCAAACGGGTATTTCAAAATCGGCTCTTGGCAGTTATGAAAAAGATGACTATAAGGAAATCAATCATGGTAACCTTATCCTGCTGGCAGATTTTTATGGGGTGTCCCTCGATTATCTCTTTTGCCGGACAGAGAACCGGGTTGAGATCAACACGCCATTAAGGGAACTGCATTTGAGTGATGAGATGGTAGCACTTCTGAAAAGCGGTCGGATTAACAACCGTCTGCTCTGCGAGCTTGCCACACATAAAGACTTTATCAAGTTTCTTGCGGACATTGAGATTTATGTGGATGGGATTGCCACCATGCAGATTCAAAACCTCAACGCCCTTGTCGATACCGTCCGGCATGAAATCATTGAACGGTATCGCCCCGGCGAAGATGACCCCCATTTGAAAGTGTTGCAAGCCGCCCATATCAGCGATGATGAGTATTTCAGCCACATGGTACTGGATGACCTCAACCTGATTATCCGGGATATTCGGGAAGCTCATAAAAAGGACAGCGAGAGTGCACCCCAGACCACTGTTGCTGATGAACTGAAAGAAAATCTGGAAGCGGTCGAAAATTTCAAGGGCAGCCGGGATGAAAAGCTCGTTGTACTTTACTGCAAGCAGCTTGGCATCAACTATAAAAATCTGTCAGATGAAGAATTTCGCTGGCTGATTCGGATTCTCGTTCCTGCCGCCCCATCACAATTTATATTGATCGTAATAGAATCTTTGTTGACCGGTGCATCATTGATTGATTGCTGACTGGTTGTTTCCATATCCATTAGCATAGATAAAAATTCATCAATAAACTCCGTAGCTTCACCTTCTGTGAAGGTGATATAGCATATTTGTCACCGTCAGAGACACCAATCGATACAATATCCTCTCTGGCTGGCAATCTAATAGGATTCCCCTGTTCTTTTCTTCCACATCATAACATAATTGAAACAAAGTAGCAAAGACAAACAATACTGCATAATTTATAGCTTTTTCATGGTCATAATCCTCCCCAAAATATATTTCGTATTATACGTTATCTAAGTGTATATTTCAATGTGTGGGAAATAGCCAAAAAATTGTTTTTATGCATTGTGAATGCATGTTTATAGGCTCGTTTTCAGTGGGTACACAATTCCGAAAAGGGAGTTGTATAAAGCGATAAACTGTAAGCTATCAATCGCCACTTAGGCGTGTTTTCCCAATAACAATGTAAAACAACGGTAT
>VOFD01000013.1_pt1 | contig 37792 bp, 32 predicted proteins | sample 5384101 | NCBI WGS metagenome assembly VOFD01 (sample SAMN12384723, study PRJNA508395) | human gut metagenome | isolation source: healthy gut C | host: Homo sapiens
GGAATGCGATGGCAACAATCCTGCGCATCGAGTCGGAAAGGTCGAGGGTCACTTCCTCCACCTTCATGCGTTCCTCCTCGTCAACCAGTTTCAGCACCCGTATCACGTCCTCTGATTTCGTGCCGGAAACAACCGCCACCAAGCTTCCTTCTCCGGCATGACGGTCGCGGTTGGTGACAAACGTATATAACTCTCCGTTGGAGAGGGAGGTCTCGTCTATGGCCAGGTGCGGACCCATGTTTTCCGTAAACAACAGCCACGTGTCGGCATGGTCAAGCTGCTCCCACCCGCGGAAGCCGCTTAGCGTTTCCTTGTATTGTTTCTCAAAGGTATGTGCATTTATGTGGTAGAATGTTTCAAGCGTACGGCAGGTCACAGGGGATGTCTCCATACGTCTCTTTTAAAAAAGCCCCGAACTCCTTGGAGTAACGGGTTCCTTTGCAGGCTATCTCAAGGCTGATTGGAAGGCTGAAACTCTTGCCTGTACGCAGGTCGGTCCACCTGCGACGGCGTATGACCAGTATGACCTTATGGTCGCGTATCGGGAAATCGGTCACATTCACAGCCTCCATGAAGCCTTTGGATTCGAAATGCACATCACAAGATAGATTCGGATTCATCAGTTCATCCATATGAATACGAATTTCCGTCGAACTCTGTTCCACACCTGTTATCTCAAAATAATCCAATATTTCTGAAGGCAGCACGATACGCCTCAAGGGCATAGGCTTGGCCCTCGGCTGTCCTTTTCCTTTAACCACACATATTGCCCGCCATACATTTGCCTGTACGGTGGCTCTTGGGCAGGGTATATCCAAAGAGGTGCTGCAAATTATGATGGGGCATACCTCTATAAAGACAACCGAAATCTATGCGAAACTGCCTATGCAATATGTGTCGCAGAACATTGGAGATAAGATGTTCAGGGCATGGAAATAAAGACGACTATTCCAAATAAAGACCTAATGTGCTGATATTGATGGGGGTTGTTGAAATGACGTCCTCCCTCTTTGTGATTTTCCATTCGCATTTTAATTGATGATTTTGACTTCTCAATATGGGGTGACCAAAATGGACACCCCATAATTTGGCTTCGGTTAGTATGATAGAGGCTAAGACAGTAAAGGAATTGTACGGGAATTATTGATTGCTTGTAAAAATCAATATATTATATGAGTTGCGAGCCAGTAAAGGTACAAACAGGTAATAAAATAGATCTTAATTTGCTGATTTTTGCCCAAATAAAGTGACTTGTTTCAGAATTTTACTAACTTTGTATTTGGCTGGAGGCAACTCTTGCCAAGACATATTGAAAATAAGAGGCGTTATGTCTTCTTCTTGTGTGATTAAAGCCTAGGAAACTGAATATCACGAATGCAAGAGTTGGCGTAATGGTCTCCACGCATAAGCGTGGGGCTGTTATTTCCACATCTTCATTCAAGGTTTTCCTAGCACCTAATCACAGAGACGTGGCATACAGTTCCACGCTTCCCTGTATAATAACAATAGGTCTTTGGGGACTGGAAGACAAGGACAGCTATGGAAAAGATGCACTATACGATTGTAGAGTCTAAAAATGACAAGTTTCAAAATTCAGATGGTGTAGTCTTATACACAAAAAGCGTTCTCTGCAGCTATTTATAAGTCTTTACCTTTGTTCTATATTCATCCGCAAAAAACAATCCCAATCTTGGGGGTAAATTATAGGACTAAAGATAGAAATGCTATCAGAGATGGCAAAAAACATTCTACTCCACAAGAATTTTATTTTTTCGACAAAATAAATAAAAAGGAATTTATAATGAGTTATGATTGCATATAATATATAATAATAAAGGAACAGAGTATGATACGAAAGTTTTTTCTAATTTTATCGCTGCTTGTATATGCTACAGCGTATTCGCAACAAACATCAATTTATGGTATTCCTTTTGGGTCAAGTTTTTCAACGGTAGAAAAAATACTTGACCAAAAAATGTTTACTGATAAATATATTACGCCAGACTATTCTGTGCTTGAATACCATGATGCTAATATGGCTGGTATTATTTTTGGAAGCCTTATAATATCATTTCAACATACAGGGAATGATAACATAATGACCAAGGCTACTTTTTTTCTAATTGCTATAAAACAAATGTTACACAATTAAAAAAAAAGACAGAGATTTTTTAGCTCAAAAACTTTCTAGAAAATATAGCTATATTCATTCATATATAAGTGATATAGGATTTAAATCGTACGAGTTTGGATTTAGTCGCAACTATAAAGTTGGGACATTAAAGGTGATTCTTTTGGAAAAAGTCAATCAAATTTTGGTGCAGATTACTATTATCTGGATTTAGAATATGCTCCCAAACCTTCAGACGAATCAGACTTATAATAAAAAATCCACTTATAATAGTTTATCTCATGAATTCATTTCTTAGTATAAAAAAAATGAAGAGGCTTATAATCATACTTATTTTTTGTCCCAATGTATATCTACTCACAAAATGTAACAGTCTATGTTGTAGATAGGGATGATTATGATTTTAGCAATTTAAAAATTGAAATTGCTCCTCAAAATGAAGTCGGAGTTGATTTTAATACCCTTGTGCTTGTGTATGACAGATATAGAGATGAAGTTATAGGTGGATGGGGGTCTTATAGGAAGTTCAGACCATCCAACAAGGAATTTAAACAAATCATAGATGATGCCGTAATGGATTTATATAATGGAATTTATAGAATCCGTTGCACTGAGATAAACCCCAAAAACAAAGGCTACGATGGCATTCTTGGTCTAAGATGGGGTATGCCTATTGCAGAGGCTTTAGAACATCTCCATAGTATGTCACTTACCAATGTAGAGCAAGCAGATGCAGAACACCTTATAATATTAGATAATGTATTTTGGAATGGAGTAAGGTTTGATTGTATTCATCTTGGATATATGGTATCAAATAAGCAAAACAAGTATTTGTGTGATCTTTCGTTTACACGATTTTGTAACAGTGCGCAAGAAGCCAAACAAATCAGAGAATCCATAGCAGGAGCATTCATCATGGAATTTAGCAGGGATAATGTCAAAGAAGAAATTGATGAAAACGGATTTAAAAAATATACAGTATGGCAAGAAGTAGGGTCAGAAATTAAAGTTTCTAGAATCAACTTGTTTGTTGGAAAAGTTGATGGGATTTATGCTACGTGCCTTTCTTATAATGGTTGGCTCGAAGCTTCACAGGTAATAGAGAACGAATAATATATGAAACTTAAGTATACTTTTTGCACTTGTTATTACGGTGTTGATGATTGTTGCTTGCCAATCAAATGAAGAGCAGAGGCGCAATCCTTATGTATGTGACTTTATAAAGGAAAGAAACAACATAAAAGTAAATTATGAGTATAAATATGACATAATTCCTTATGCCACATTTGGTTTTTAAAACAGCAAGTAAATCTGGAGTTGGTGTAGAAATGAAATTATTTAATTATGGAGGAAAACTTCGTATAAATGAATCTGCCATCGAGAACATCTATTCATCAAATTTCGCACCAATCAGCCATTTTTATGTTGTTTCTTCCGAAAATATAACAATAGCGAATGTCTTTGATGATAAAACTTACGGGAAATGGGCGACAGGACATGTAATAGTTCCAGAATTTAATCGATATTTTGAAGATGTATTTATATCTCCATTGGCATATAAATACCTAAAAGAGGAACAAAACAACGATAATGATTGCTTGGTTCTTGTTAGATTAATTTCTACCCGAAACAAATGTACATACAATGGTGTTTTTTATGGAGATTACTTAACAAAATGGATTATCAATACGAATTATCAACAAATCATAATAAATCATGATGTAACTTTCAATATAAATAATATCGGAGGATTTTGGAAGCCCCTATATACGGATGAAGAATTAAAGATATATAAAGAATATCAGCAAAAGTCGGTAATGAATCTACTAAAGGGCTCAAACAAACAATACAAGCTACCAGAGACCATTTCTAATAAAACTGCGAGATAACTCCAATCAAATAATAATATGAATAGATATACTTATTACATACCTCGGTTAAAAAGGTTCTCTGCCTTTTTCCTGTGTATCCTTATCACATTGGAAAGCAGCGCACAGCGTTATCGTCCTGAGCGTACTTATGATATTGTAGGGTTGGCTGATGGAGATGAAATTACTAATGCACTGAAAATAGGCATTCCTTTGATAATTGCGGGACTTTTGATAGCGTACTTCTCCATGTGGAGAAAAAACTGACAAAGAAAAACAAAATGAAAACGGTTCCACCATTGGATGTATTGGTATAATACTTATAGGAATAGGTTTTTTCGTATTGATACCTTTATGGACATGGGTTGAAGCTATTGGGGTTACGCTTGTAAGTGTTGTATTTGGTTTAGCCATAATATTTGTCATTGCATATTATATATATGAAGCATTGAAGAAAAAAATGATTTGTATTTATGGCTAATTTTTAGAAAAAAGAGATTTGGATGATATTTAATTCGAGCATTATTTGTTTAACAATTATCTTTGCAATCTTTGCTGTATATTCTTAATTTTCCAATCATATTTCCCTTCTGCCACATCGTCAACTTCTTTGAGAGTATGGCGATGTTTAAATTCGTCAAAAGACTGTCGGCTCTCCGCATAGCCGCAAAGCCATTCGCCGACAGATTTCCGCTGTCCGACAGTTTCGCCATATTTCTGCATTACGCTTTTGATGTCGGTAGCTTCGGATGAGGCGAAGAAAGACTTGTGCCGCTCCGTGCCGAAACGGATAACCGCATCGACTGCCCGTCTGAACACCTCGCTTGCTTTGTATAGAATGTCTGCAATCAAGTTAAGAATATCCCTGCTCGCTTTCAGCGCATCCTGCAACAGGCGGATGGTCTTGTCTTTCTCCGCCGTGGCCCGGCTTACGGCAAGGTCAATGCGCTGCCGCTCGCCGTCCTCTTGCTCCTGAAGCTGCCGCAGTGCCTTGTCCCTTTCCATGCCAAGAGAGCGGCTTTGCACCAAAGCCCTGTCACGCTCCGCTTCGGCTTTCTGCTTTTCTGCGACCAATGCCTTTGTCCGTTCTTCCGCCTTTTCCTTTACGGCTTCGGCAAAGGCTTTCTTCATGCGCTCGTTCTCGGCTTTCAATTTGGCATTTTCCTTTTCGACCGCTGCGGACTTGCCGACCCCGACAAGGCTGCCGAAGCTGTCCAGTATGCTGTCCACTTTTGCCTTTCGCTCGTCTTTTAACTGTTTCTCCTTTTCGGCAATCTCGCTGTCGAGGGAATGGCGGTACTGCTCTTTCGCCTTGTTCTCGCCCTCCACGAATAAAAGTTCCGCTTCGGCTTCCTCCTTGGCGGCGATGGCTGCTTGCCTTGCGGCTTTCGCCTGTTCCGCTTCCTGTTTCTGCTTGGCGATGATGAAGTCCGTGCGCTCCAGATGTTTCTTGCCCGTCACCTCCTTTGAGGTGCCCCTTTCCATGTCAAGACACTCAGCCAAAACCGTCTGCATCTCACTCATGGCTTTCTCGTCCAGTTTGCAGGACTTTCCCGTATCGTGGTTCATCCAGTCCCATACGATGTGAGCATGGAAGTTGGGCTTCCATGTGGCATTGTCGCCGGGTATTCCGTAATGTCCCTCGTCACGGTGGATGAACACTTGCAGGGCTGTGATTCCCCAACTCTGCTTACTCGCAGAAGTGCCGCAGCTGTTCCATCGTGGTGTCGTCCTTGATGACCACCACGCCCTTTTTGATTGGCGTGCTGTCACGGACTACGGTTACCTTGCCCGTCTTCTTGTTCACCCGTTCCCGGTCTTTGGTCTGCACAGCCCGGCCTGTCTTTTCTTGACCATAGTGGCTATCTGATTGTAGCGGTCGGTGAGCGTGGCTTCACCGAAATCAGGCGATACCCATTCCTCGTTTTTCGCCATGAGGTCGGTACGGATGTAGATCTTTCCCTTGCGGATATTAGCGAGATATTCCGCTGTCCGCTTGTTATGCGCTTCGCTGCTGCCGATGTTGCACGGCTTGATGTTGATGGATGTCTTCTGTGCCATAGGCTTGTCTGTATTTGGGTTTCACTTCGGGTTATTAGGGCGGAGCCTTAATCGGAGGGTGCAGGGAGAGGGTCACTTCCTGCTCCGGGTTCTTAGGGGTGGAAGTCTTAGGGCAGAGCCATAAGCCCCTCGGGAGAGCCCACAACTTCGGGCGTAGCGGAGAAGTTATAGTGGCTATATCTGGGCAAGCCCAGCATTTATCCATGCCGTAAGTCCTCTCCTGCAAAAACCACTAACCGTGTTGTCGCTTTCAGTCGGGAAAGGGTACGCTCCCCATATTTCTCTGCAAGCTGTTCCTTCGTGCAGTTGGTGTTCGTGATTAGGAATTTGCCCTTCCTTTCGCAATCGTCCACGAAATCAGGGAACACATTGAAGTGGTTGCCGTATTCCTGATAGGGTTCTTCACGCCCTATGTCATCAATCACAAGCAGATGGCTACGCATCACTTCGGTGTAATGTCGGTTCATTTCGCGTGCCAGACAGATGGAGAATACTTTGTGAAAATAGTGCTGTATAATGCAGGGAAGTATTTGCAAACAAATGGTGGTCTTTCCTCTGCCACAGTTGCCCATACAGAACAGTCCAAGCCCTTTGTTGTCAGTCAACCAATCTACAACCTTATCGTATTCGGGCTGCCACATGTAGTTACAGCCCAAGAAATGCCGCAATCCTGCATCCAATACTTCTTTGGCATTGGGCAAACGGATATGCAGCCGTTGCGGTTGCAGGCACACTTTTCGCTCGGCAAAGAAATTTACTGCCGCTCTGAAATCTATTTTGTTGTCTGAATTAATATCTACCATTCTGATGTGTTTTTGAATTTGTCCGGATTGTCGTCAGTCAGTTTTACGCCGACTTGCCAAGCAGGATGAGCCTTCTGCCTGTAGTCTCTGTTATTCCCTTTTTTCATCAACCAGTTTACAAAATGCTGCTGCGCATCGGCTGGCGATTTAGACTGGATGCCGCATGTCCGGAGATAAAGAAAGAACTCTCCAAGCATTTCCTGTATCTTCATGTCGTCCACTTCTATTCCATGCTGGTTCGCATATTCCTTCACGTTGCCCAACCATTTGTTGTCAGCGTACAAAAGAGCCTGCAAGTCGTTTAAATGGAGCGGTTTCTCTTTAGGAATAATAGATTTATTTATTTTGTCTATACTGTTTATAATGGTTCCGGCTGCCGTTCCATCCAGTGTTCCATTTGCTGTCATATTTCGCTGTACCGTTTTGTTGGTGTCCACCTTTATTAAAAGAGTGTAGTCGGGAATAGAGGAATTGTTTTTTCCCTCTTCGTAAGCGATAAGTCCACGGTCTTGCAGTTTCTTCCTCAACCGGCAGAGTGCCTGGCGGCTTATGCCGAGATTGTTGGTAATTCGTTGCGTGCTGCATCCGAAAGAGGCTTGCCAATATCGGCGTTTGCATTCTGCCAAAAGAAAGAAATACAGTTGCGTTTCCCTTGCTGAGAACGTCTGCATTTCATTCTCTCTCCAGAATTGCCCCATATAGTCAAAAGAACGTATGCCCATCTTATTTTCGGTCAAGTAATGCTGCATCCACTTCAAGTTTGCTGAAATAAAGATGCTTGGCATTGAGATGATAGGGTAACTGTTTGCGTTGGCAGCGTTTGCGGACGGCTCCGACAGACAAGCCGAGATATTCTGCCACCTGTTTTACGTTCATCACGATATCGGCGTGTCTTTCCATCCGATGAACCACATCGTTCACGACCTTAATATAATGTTCTTGTTTCATAATTCTGTAATTTTAGTGAGACAATTTGCTTCCGATTGCGGTACCTTTCAGCCGGGCAGCGACACAAAGGTACATGGTAAGTCTGCTAAAAAACAAAATTCACAACACTTTACTGCCGGATTTTATAGCTATTTATAAATCGAGTATGATTTCATACTATAAATCATACTTAAAATCTAATTATCAGTCCATTAATGTAACAAATAGACATCCCCAAATATGGCTTAGTAAGGCTGCGGAACATGAAAATTGTTGTCGCAAAAGAAACAAAAGCAAGATTTAGCCCCATGAAAAGAACCGCAAATCAAAAGAAAAAAATGTATCTTTGCAATCAGGATGGACTAAGAGAGTCCACTGTGAGTGATCATAAACCGTGTTACCGCATTGTGTTACTCGCTCAAATCGAACATCGTTATTGAATGTCGGAAGACTCTGATACAGAACAAGATATCGCTTGATATTTGGTAATAAAAAGAGCTATTTTCAGATACCAAACGAATCACAAAAAGAGAGGTCTTCAGCAATGAAGACCTTTTTTTTTAATTCACACCATGCTAATAGTATTCAACAAGCTGCGCCCTTGGAAAATCAAAGGCGGCGGACGCCGCCGAACGGACATAAAAAAAGACACTCAAGAGTGGAAGCCTCCCAAATGCCTTGTTCATTTGCCTAAAAAGCGAAGTAGCGGGACCCGGGATTGAACCGGGGACCTCATGATTATGAATCATGCGCTCTAACCAGCTGAGCTATCCCGCCATCCTTTCGTTTGCGGTTGCAAAGGTACGTATTATTTTCTTTCCCGCAAAACAAAACGCCACTTTTTTTATTCTTCCCTGAGAAAATAGCCAAAAGCAGAAGGGGAAAGGGAGGCTTTCGCGGCATCTTGACATAAAAAGCGCTAAAATATAAGGCTACATTTCATTTTTATGTTAACTTTGCTCCCTGATTCGCACGAACTATTATGGGATGAAATTCATTAAGAAAATAGACATATTCATACTCAAAGCCTATTCCCTGCTTTTTGTCGGCACGTTCTTCATCTGCCTTTTCATCTTCCTGATGCAGTTCATGTGGCGCTACGTGGATGACTTGATTGGCAAAGGGCTGCCATTGGACGTCTTGGCCAAATTCTTTTATTATGCCGGCCTGACGCTGATTCCCATGTCGCTCCCTCTGGCCATTCTGCTGGCTTCGCTTATCACTTTCGGCAACTTGGGCGAACGCTTTGAGCTGCTGTCGATGAAGGCGGCGGGCATCCCGCTCGTCCGTATCCTGCAACCGCTCATCATCTTCAACCTCCTGCTATGTGGTTGCTCGTTCTATTTCCAGAACGTCACCGGGCCGGAAGCCCAACGCAACTTCTACGCCCTCCTCTATTCCATGAAACAGAAGTCGCCCGAACTGGAAATACCCGAAGGTATCTTCTACAGCGAAATACCGGGATACAACATCTTCGTGGAAGAAAAAGGGAAGGAAAACGGCATGCTCTACGGCGTGATGATCTATAGCACCACGGACGGCTACGAAGACGCGCAAATCGTCCTGGCCGACTCGGCCGAACTCAAGACCACGGCCGACGAGAAGCACCTCATGCTGACCATGTTCGCCGGAGAGCGCTTTCGCAACATGCAAGCCCAAGGCAACATGATGGCACGCTCCAACGTGCCATACATGCGGGAGACGTTCATCAAGGAGACCGACCTCATCCCCTTCGACAACAACCTCGACATGACGGACGCCAGCTTGTTCAGCAGCAGGGCGCAAACCAAGAACCTGGAGGAAATCCAGACGGGCATCGACTCGCTGCGGCACCGGAGCGACAGCGTGGGCCGCTCGCTCTACAGCTACACCAGCCAGACGACCTACAAACGGAAAGAGCGCGTCTCACAGGACGATTCCGCCAGAATCGTACAGCAGAAGCTGGACTTCGACACGCTCTACGCCCGCTTCCCGGCCGAACAACAGCAGCAAATCATGCGCCGGGCCATGCAAAAGAGCACCGTAGCCGCCAACGAATATGAATTCCGCAGCCTGGTGTCGAAAGACATCGACCAGTCCATGTGGACGCATGAAGTGGAATGGCACAAGAAATTCACCCTTTCGCTGGCCTGCCTTTTCTTCTTCTTCATCGGCGCCCCGCTCGGGGCCATCATCCGCAAGGGCGGACTTGGCGTCCCTGTCGTGGTGTCGGTGGCCATCTTCATCTTCTATTATATAATTAATGTGTCGGGAGAGAAAATGGCGCGAAGCGGCGAGTGGATTCCATGGTTCGGCGAATGGTTCAGTTCCATGGTGCTTTGTCCCATCGGCATATTCCTCACCTACAAGGCCAACAAGGACTCGGCCGTGTTCAACATCGAGGCCTACACCAACGTCATCAGGAAGCTCCTGGGACTCCGCCTCTCGCGGAACATCGCGCGCAAGGAAGTCATCATCCACGACCCGGACTATCCTGACGTGAAGAGGCGGCTGTCCGCACTATCGGAAGAATGGCAGGAATATGCCCGGAACACGCGGTTGCGCTTTCCGCCCAACTACCTCCACATTTTCTTCCAGGCCCAGGACGACCAAGCCGTCGTACAGTTGAGCGAGCGGATGGAGGAACTTGTCGCCATTCTGGCCAACAGCCGGGACTCCGCCATATTGGACGCATTGAACAAGATTCCCATCGTCTCCACGCACGCGCACACGCGCCCGTTCCATAACTATAAGTGGAACATGGCACTGGGTATCGTGTTCCCTGTCGGCATATTCTTCTACTTCAGAATATGGAGATACCGGCTGCGGCTCTACAAGGACGTGCAGCAAATCAAGAAATACAGCGCATTCATCGCTGAGAGAATAGACAAATTGTTAGCAAACGAATAAAACGAACAGACATCATGGATACGTTCAACTTAAACTCAATAGAAGAAGCCATCGCCGACTTCAAGGAAGGAAAATTCGTCATCGTCGTGGACGATGAAGACCGTGAAAATGAGGGGGACTTCATTACCGCCGCGGAAATGATAACCCCGGAAAAGGTGAACTTCATGCTTCAAGAAGGGCGCGGAGTGCTGTGCGCCCCCATCACCATCTCGCGCAGTGAAGAACTGGACCTCCCGCACCAGGTCGACAACAACACGTCGATATTGGGCACCCCGTTCACCGTCACCGTCGACAAACTGGAAGGATGCACCACGGGCGTTTCGGCCCACGATCGCGCCGCCACCATCCGCGCGCTGGCCGACCCGTCATCGCGCCCTGAAACTTTCGGCCGGCCGGGGCACATCAACCCGCTCTACGCACAAGACAAGGGCGTGTTGCGCCGGGCCGGACATACAGAAGCGGCCATCGATCTGGCAAGACTGGCGGGACTGCAGCCCGCAGCCGCCCTCATCGAAATCCTCAACCCGGACGGCACGATGGCACGCATGCCAGAGTTGCAGAAAGTTTCGGAGCGGTTCGGCATCAAAATCATCGCCATCCGCGACCTGATAGCCTACCGGCTGAAAAGGGAATCCATGGTGGAGCGCGGCCCCGAAGTGGACATGCCCACCGACTACGGCCACTTCCGCGACATCACGTTCCGCCAGACCAGCAACGGCCTGGAGCACGTGGCGCTCATCAAAGGCCATTGGGAACCGGACGAACCCATCTTGGTGCGCGTCCATTCGTCGTGCGTCACCGGCGATATCTTCGGCAGCCAGCGTTGCGACTGCGGGGCGCAGCTCCACAAAGCCATGCGCATGATTGAAGAAGCCGGCAAGGGCGTCATCCTCTACATGAACCAAGAAGGACGCGGCATAGGCCTCTTCAACAAGATGAGGGCCTACAAGCTCCAAGAGGAAGGGCTGGACACCGTGGATGCCAACGTACACCTCGGCTTCCTGCCCGACGAGCGGGAATACGGCGTGGGCGCACAAATCCTGCACGAACTGGGCGTGCACAAAATGAGGCTGTTGACCAACAACCCGGTCAAGCGCGTAGGACTGGAAGCCTACGGACTGGAAATCGTGGAGAACGTGCCCATCGAAGTGCCCGTCACGCCGTATGACGAAAAATACATGCGTACCAAAAAAGAACGCATGGGACATACGTTGCATTTCAATAAATAAACGGGCGCAACGGCCCATCCCACAAAATCCTGCGTCACGACCTCCTTGTGGCGCAGGATTTCTTCGTTAAAACAGAGCATGGCAAACCACCGTGCCCCCAATTTTCGAGGCTCGGTAGAAATCCAATAGAGACAGCCGTATATTTCAGCAATTCCGGGAAGGAAAGAAAGATGGGCCTCGGAAACGCCCTTGCCTGTTCCGGTGGCGCCACAGGCCTCCAGTCGCCTCCTGTCGCGAAGGCGCCAAAAGATCGGCGGACAGCAACAAGTCCCCAAATGACATTTTGCCAAAACGTCAAGGCAACCCCTGCGAGAACCGTGCAAACGGGCGCGGGACGGGAACAGAACGGAAATGCGCGAACCTCGCGCACCCAAGGGAATGCAGGATGAAAGCCGAAAGCCGGTTTCCGCAACATTTTGCCGTCCGCCACGGAACGCCGTGCGGCAGGAACCCGCCCTCCACGTCAGCCCCGCAAGGGGAACGGCTGGCAAAAGGACAAACGGGGCTTGCACGCGGGCGGACTCCATCCAGAGCGGGAAAAGCCCTCCGAAGCCCTGTTTTTCCCCTCTTTCTGCACCCGCAAGGAGTGCCTTGCGGCAAAAAAGTTTCGTCTTTGCGGAAGGCGGTTCGCTTCTTTGCGGAAAGCGGTTCTGTTTTTATCGCGGAAAAGCGACCGTCGGGACGGAGAAATGCTCCATACAAACAGTTCCTCTACCCGTTTTTTAACACTTCGACCTCTGTATGCGGCGGTCCGTCCTGTCATTGAAACACGGAAACGAAAGGAAAACCTTCCTTTCTGGCAGGAAATTCCGTGCTTGGGTGACAATCCGACAAAAGTGTTGTAGTTGGTTCCCCCACTGAATTCCTACAGAGCCATTTTCGGCTTAAAAGCGCCATTTTTCTCGAAAATAGAATAAAAGAGTAGCACATTTCAGCAGAAATGCCTAACTTTGCAACACATTAGCGTACGATTCAACAAGAAAGGATGCATATATGAACCAATTATCTGATCGTTTGAACAGGCTTTCGCCTTCGGCCACCTTGGCCATGTCGCAAAAAAGCAGCGAGCTGAAAGCACAAGGCGTAGACGTAATCAACCTGAGCGTAGGCGAACCGGACTTCAACACTCCGGACCACATCAAAGCCGCAGCCATCAAGGCCGTGGAGGAGAACTATTCGCGCTACTCTCCCGTGCCGGGCTACCCGGCCCTGCGCGAAGCCATCGCCGCCAAACTGAAAAAGGAGAACGGGCTGGATTACACGCCGGCACAGATTCTCTGCTCTAACGGCGCGAAACAGTCGGTCTGCAACGCCATCATGGCTTTAGTGAATGCCGGCGACGAAGTGATTATCCCGGCACCTTATTGGGTCAGCTACCCGCAGATGGTGAAGCTCGCCGAAGGCGAACCCGTCATCGTGGAAGCCGGCATTGAGCAAGACTTCAAAATAACACCGGCACAGTTGGAAGCGGCCATCACACCCAAAACCCGCGCCCTCATCCTCTGCTCGCCGAGCAACCCCACCGGTTCCGTCTATTCAAAAGAAGAACTACAAGGATTGGCCGAGGTCATTGCCCGCCACGAGCGCGTTATCGTCATCGCAGACGAAATCTACGAACACATCAACTACGTGGGCAAGCATGAAAGCATTGCACAGTTCGGCGAAATCAAAGACCGCGTGGTCATCGTCAATGGTGTATCGAAGGCTTACGCCATGACGGGATGGCGCATCGGCTTCATCGCTGCTCCGGAATGGATTGTCAAAGGCTGCAACAAACTGCAGGGACAATATACCAGCGGCCCATGCTCAGTGTCGCAAAAAGCTGCCGAAGCAGCCTACACCGGCTCGCAACAATGCGTGGAGGACATGCGGCAGGCTTTCGAGCGCCGCAAGAACCTCATCGTAAAGCTCGCCAAAGAAATACCCGGGCTGGAGGTGAACGACCCGCAGGGCGCATTCTACCTCTTCCCCAAATGCAGTTCCTACTTTGGCAAAGCCGACGGTGAACGCCGCATTGAGAACTCCACCGACTTCGCCATGTATCTGCTCGAAGTAGGCCATGTTGCCACGGTGGGTGGCGACGCCTTCGGCTCGCCCGAATGCTTCCGCATGAGCTATGCCACCAGCGACGAAAACATCGTCGAGGCCATGAAACGGATTAAAGAAGCATTGGCCCGGTTGAGGTAAAAGCGGGTCTAGCACAAAGACATGCAAAATATCTCGCCAGAAAAACTTCCGGTCGAGATATTTTGCTTTTCTGACGAAGCGCCTTCTGCGCCATAATTCTGACGACATCACACATTAACAGACAAGCATGAAAAGAAATCTTATATGGATTAGTTTATTGGCCTTCGCCGCCATAACGGCAAGCGAGCCTGCCATCGCGGCTGAAAGCGAAGGCATCTTCCCGCTCATGGCCAAGAAGAGAAAAAAGGCCGAACCGAAAGACTCCGTATCTGAATCGGCTTACAAACGGTTCACCGGACGTGACTCCGTTGCCCTCAAAGGGGTAGCCGGCATCATCAAGAAAGACGGCAGTTTCTACCTTGAATTCCCCACACGGCTGCTGGGCCGCGAGTTTCTGGTCACGAACCGACTGCAACGGGTGCCGTCCGAACTCAACGAAGCAGGTGTGAACAAAGGCATCAACTACGAAAACCAGGTCGTCACGTTCGAATGGCTGAAGGCAGACAAAAAACTCTGCATCCGCCAACAGCGCCTCACGCCGGAAGTCAATCCCGACGACGCAATGGCTCCATCTGTGGCAGACAACTATATCAACCCTCTCATCGCCAGCCTGAAGATTGAAACCGTCGCACCGGACTCCAGCACCGTCATCGTCAAAATCGACGACCTGTTCAACGGCAAGCAGACGGCCATCAACGATGTGTTCAACAACATCAACCTCGGAACATCAGCAAACTCCGACCTCTCACGGATATTGGACATCAAGGCTTTCGAGAGCAACATCGTGGGCACGTCCGAACTCACCACCATCGTGCGGGAAGGCATGAGCAAAGTGAACGTCACCGTAGTGGTCAGCTCCTCGCTCAGCTTGCTTCCTGAGACTCCCATGCCCGGCCGCGAAGTCAGCAACCGTGTGGGCTATTTCACCACCAAACGCCTGCGTTATGCCGACCGCCAGCAAGAACTCAAGACCCAGCAATACATCACCCGCTGGAGACTGGAACCCTCCGACGAAAGCGCTTATCTGCGCGGTGAACTCGTCGAGCCCAAGCAACCCATCGTGTTCTACCTCGACCCCGCCACGCCCGAACAACTGCGGCCATACATCCGCAAAGGCATCCTGGACTGGAACATAGCATTCGAAAAAGCCGGATTCAAAGATGCCGTCAGAGTGGAAGAATACACCGACAGCATGGCTGCCGAAGGCGACGACCTGAAATACTCGGTGTTCACCTATGCCGCCTCGGCCAAGTCGAACGCCATGGGGCCATCCACCATTGACCCTCGCACAGGCGAAATCATAGAAGCCGACATCATCTGGTGGCACAACGTGGTGTCGCTCTTGCGCGAATGGATTGTGGTGCAAACCGGTGCCACCAATCCGGCCGCACGCACGGCCGAACTGCCCGACAGCCTGATGGGCGACGCCGCACGTTTCGTGGCATGCCACGAAGTAGGACATTCGTTAGGTCTGAAGCACAACATGATAGCGTCCTGGACTTATCCCACCGACTCCCTCCGTTCTGCTTCGTTCCTGCAGCGCGCCGGCGGCACTGCCGCTTCCATCATGGACTACGCCCGCTTCAACTATGTGGCACAGCCCGGCGACGGGACACCTTATGTGTCTCCACACATCGGCCCTTACGACTTGTTTGCCATCGAATGGGGCTATCGCTGGTATCCCGACAAGGAAACGGAAGAGAAGCAGCTCCGCGCACTGCTCGACAGCCACAAGGACAACATCTACAAGTATGGTGAAGAACAAACGGCCCGCGAAGCCGTAGACCCGCGCTCGCTGAGCGAAGACCTTGGCGACAACGCCATGGAGTCCGCCACCTGCGGCATTGAAAACCTGAAACGCATCGTCCCGGACATCATCCGGTGGACTACCACCGGCAAGGACGGACAAACCTACAAGGATGCCGCTTCGCTCTACGCCGGCGTCATCTTCCAATGGGGGCTTTATCCCTACCACGTCATGGCCAATGTCGGCGGCATCTATTTGGAGAACACCGAAGTGGGCGACGGGCAGAAGACATACACCTTCGTGGAAAAAGAACGGCAACAAGACGCCGTGCGGTTCCTCATCGACCAGTATCTTATCTACCCCGCATGGCTGTTCGACACGCCGCTCTCCGACTACACTTACGTCCTGAAGGACACGCCCTACGGCACATTGGAGCAAAGCCCCAACGCCATGTACAAGAACACGCTGAACTACCTGCTCTGGGACTTGATGGACAACAAGCGCATGGTGCGCATGTTCGAGAACGAATTCCAGAACGGCACGGACGCATTCACCGCCGTGGAGATGATGGACATGTTGCATAAGGCCATCTTCGCCCCGACCATCAGCGGCAAGAAGACCGACGTCATGACCCGCAACCTGCAGAAGGCGTTCGTGGATGCCCTCATTACCGCCGCAGCCGAATCCGAAGGCGTGAAGATCAACAAGAGCCTCTATGCGGGACAACCGTGGATGGCCGCTTCGCAACTGCCTTGCACCACGGCCAACGCCGATGCCGCCAACGGGGAAGACAACCGCCACGCCCGCCTCATTGACATGTACAGCACGCAAATCAACCGCCTGAGCGACGCCATCAGCGTCAAGCGCGGAGAATTGATGAGAATACTGACCTTGCTGAAAGGCAAGCGCAACGCTGCCGACCTGGCCACGCGCTACCACTACGAAGACATCATCCTGCGCATACAGACAGCGCTCGGACTGGAGAAATGACCATAGACAATAGTATGAATGAAAAAAGAGAGCCTGTATGAGAAGATTTGAATCCACCCTGCTGTTGCTGCTCTTCGGACTGCTGGCCGCGACAGCACAGAACCGCACCGTCACGGGAACGGTACTGGACCAGACGGACAACCTGCCCGTCATCGGGGCCACGGTGTCCGTCATGACGCCGCAAGGCACCGTGGCCACCGGCACCACTACCGACCTGGACGGAAAGTTCCGACTCGAAATCCCGGCCAAGGAGCGCAGCCTCACCGTGCGCTTCATGGGCTATACGACGGCCACCATAGCACTGAAAAACGGGCAGACCGACTACACGGTGCGCTTGGAAAGCTCCTCCAAAGAGATGAGCGAACTGGTCGTCACCGGTTACCAAGAGATTGACCGCCGCAAGCTGACCTCTGCCATCACCACGGTGAAGATGTCCGATGAGATCATCGGCGGCATCAACAGCATCGACCAGGCATTGGCCGGACAGATTGCCGGACTGTCCAGCGTCACGTCCAGCGGCGCGCCGGGCGCACCCGTCAAGCTGCGCATCCGCGGCATCTCGTCCATCAGCGGCTCGCAGGACCCGCTGTGGGTGCTCGACGGCATCCCTTTGGAAGGCACCGACATACCCTCGATGAAGGAATTGCAGGACATTGACAACATCTACCAGACCTCCATCGCAGGCATCAACCCACAGGACATCGAGAGCATCTCCATCCTGAAGGACGCGGCGGCCGCCGCCGTCTACGGCTCACGGGCCGCCAACGGCGTCATCGTCATCACCACCAAACGGGGCAAAGTGGGCAAACCGCAAATCAACTTCTCCATGAAGCTGACCTACAACCCCAAGACGGACATCGACCGCCTCAACCTGCTCACCTCCGACGAAAAGGTGGATCTTGAGCTCGCCCTCCTGCAATCGGACTATACTTACCGCGAGAACAAGGGCGACGTGGCGCGCATCATTGCGGGCTACGGACTGACCGACGCCTATAAGTCCGGCGGATGGGCCGCGCTCTCGCCCGAGGCACAGGCCGACATCAATGCCCTGCGCTCCATCAATACGGACTGGAACGACATTCTGTTCCGCGACGTTTTCAACCAAGAATACAACGTGAGTCTTTCCGGCGGCTCGGAGAAGGCCACCTACTATTCCGCTTTGGGCTACTACGTGGAGCAAGGCAACGTGGAGAGCGTGAAGAACGACCGCTTCAACCTGACGCTGAAGACCAACTACCGCATCAACAGCAAACTGAAGGTGGGAGCTTCCGTCTTCGCCAACCGACGCAAGCAACGCTCCTATCTGACGTTCAATGAAGGATTCACCAACCCTGTCTACTATTCACGCATCGCCAACCCCTACCTTCGTCCGTTCGATGATGAGGGGAACTACATCTATGACACAAACGTGCAGCACCGGCAAGGAGACGACATCGTGCCGGACTTCAACATCTTCGAGGAACGTGCCAACACGTCGAACATCAACACCACCACGTCCGTGATGTCCATTTTCGATGGCGAGTTCAAGTTGGACGAGCATTTCAAAATCACGTCACAGTTCGGACTGCAATGGGACGAAGGCTGCATCGAGAAGTATGCCGGACAAAGCAGCGACGCCATGCGACGCGAGAAGGAGCAGCACATCTACAACGGCACCACCATCCTTCCGGAAGGCGGCAGCAACAAAATCACGGACAGCCACCAGACCCAATGGACGTGGAAGGCCATGGCGGAATACCAAAACCGTTTCAAGGACATCCACGACCTGGACGTCATGTTGGGTACGGAAATCCGGCACAACGAATACAAGTCGCTCTATTCCGCCGCATACGGATACAACAACAAGACGCTGACCTCCACTCCGGTCCTGTTCCCGGATGAGGACGCGGGAAACAAAGTGCCCCTCCACACGGAATCCTATGCGGAAAATGCCTTCGTATCTTGGTTCGCCACAGGGTCCTACACTTTGCTCAACCGCTATACCTTGGGCGGAAGCATCCGCTTCGACGGCTCGGACATCTTCGGCGTGGCCAAGAAGTACCGCTACCTGCCGCTCTACTCCGTGAGCGGTTTGTGGCGCATCAGCGACGAACCGTTCATGAAGAACGCCACGGTGGTGGGCAACTGGGGACTCCGCGCCTCCTATGGCTTGCAAGGCAACATAGACAAGAACACGTCGCCCTTCCTTATCGGAAGCTACGAACAAGTCACCATCCTCCCGGGACACTCCGAAGAAGCCATCAGCCCGAACAACGCTCCAAATCCCGACCTGCGCTGGGAAAAGACGCAGAACGTCAACGTGGGTATGGACATCTCCTTGTGGGACGACGCCATCTCGCTCTCCGTGGACTATTACTACCGCAAGGGCACCGACCTCATCGGACTGCGCATGCTTCCGCTCGAGACCGGTTACTCCTCGACCACCGTCAACTGGGCCAGCATGAAGAACCAAGGCGTGGAAGTGGCTTTGACCACACGGAACATCCACACCAAGGACTTCACGTGGTTCACCAACCTGAACTTCGGTTTCAACGACAACACCGTGTTGCGCGAAACCGTGGCCGAAAACAGCACCACGCCCAGCCGTGAAGGCTACCCCGTGGGAGCCATCTTCGCCTACAAGACCGCAGGGCTGGACGACCAGGGTTACCCCTCTTCCTCACCAAAGACGGGCGAAAAGTGACGGCCACGGAATTCCTTCAGCTGAACAACGCGGGAGCCAGCACGCTCAGTGCGGAGGAGCAACGCGACCTGTTCTCCTACATGGGCACCACCGACCCGAAAGTGTCCGGCGGTTTTACCAACACGTTCAAGTACAAGCGGGCCACACTGAGCATCAACTGCATCTACAACTTCGGAATGCACGTGCAAACCACGCCCACATACGACCCCACAAACTACGACCGCGGGCTGAACAGCAACCGCGACATCCTGAACCGTTGGACGCCGGACAACACCAACACGAACCTTCCGGCACTCATGACTGAGAGCGACGGACGGACGGGCGAGTTCCTTCGCTACCGCGAGCAGAACCTGTTCCGCCAACTGGACATCTGGGTCAAGAAGCAGAACTACTTCCGCTTCCAAAGCATCCGCTTGGGTTACGACCTGCCGGAAAAGTGGCTCAAGCCCATCGGCGTGAAGAGCGCTTCGGTGTCGCTTGAAGGCCGCAACCTGTGGGTCATCGCCAGCAACTATCACAACTACCTCGACCCGGAGACGATGGGCAACCCCTACGCTGCCCCCATCCCCAAGAGTTTCATCTTCGGGCTTAACGTAAACTTCTAACGAAAAGGAGGACGAACAATGAAGAAAAAACATATCAGCCTATTATTCCTCTTCGCAGCCTTGCTGTCGCTCCCGGCCTGCAACGACTTCCTCGACATCCAACCCATCGGGAAAGTCATGCCACAGACCGCCACGGAATACCGCGCCCTGCTCACCAAGGCCTATTCCACCGTGCCGGCCGACAGAGGCATGAGCACGTTCCGCAGCGACGAGCTGACAATGGAGGGCGAGCAAAATGCCACCAACTTGGATTCTTACCTGGACGTATGGCGCTGGAACGACGTCAGCCCGGACGAAACGACCCTTTCATTCAGCTGGCGGACATACTATTACGTCAACTACATCGCCAATTCCGTCATCGAGAACAAGGACGGCATCACGGAGGCCTCTGCCGCCGAGCGCGACCAACTGGTCGGCGAAGCCTACATGCTGCGGGCCTACATGCACTTCCTCTTGGTGAACCTCTATGCAGAGCCGTACACGCACTGCGACCCGGCCACCACCAAGGGCATCCCCTTGAAACTGAACAGCGACGTGCGCGAAGTGTTGTCGCGCAACACGGTGGCCGAAGTCTATGCCTCCGTGCTCGCCGACATCGATGAGGCTGAGAAGCTACTGAACATCGAGGCTTGGCCCGAAGGCGAAACCTACCGCTTCAACACGCTTTCTGTCAATGCCCTCCGCGCCCGCGTCTATCTCTACATGGGCCAGTGGAAGCAGGCTTACGACTACGCCACGGACATCGTCAGCCGACACGGCCAACTGGAAGACCTCACGGTGACGTCCTCCACGCTGCCCAATCACTACCAGTCGGTGGAGGCCATCCTATCCATGGAGCGCATCTTCACGTCCTCTTCGCTCGGAGCGGGTTTCGTGAATCCCAGCGTGTTGTCTTATTACAAGACGGGCGACATGCGCCGCAGCAAGTTCTACCGCCAGCTTTCCGCCAGCGCCACCGAGGTAGTCAAGGCCGGAACGAACGAATACCGCTGCACTTTCCGCTCGGCCGAATTCTACCTGACGGCGGCCGAAGCCGCAGTGGAACTGGACGACATGGAGAATGCCCGCCACTACCTGACGGAACTGATGAAGAAGCGCTACGCCGCTGCCGTCTACCCCGACCGCGAAGCCGAAGTCATGGACATGACGCGCGACGAGCTGCGGCAGGAAATCCGCGACGAGCGGTTCCGCGAGCTGGCCTTCGAGGGACACCGTTGGTTCGACCTGCGCCGCACCACGCTCCCCGAGCTGATCAAGACTTATCAGGGCGAAACCTATGTGCTAGAGCAAGGCGACGAGCGCTACACGCTGCGCATCCCACCCGAAGCCATCGAAGCCAACCCGGGACTGGAGGAGGAGTAATGCCCTCCCCCGCCCCGGACGCCATATAAAATCATTTTATTCACCAAAAACATCAACAGTTATGAAAAGAGCATTACTTATTGCCGCCTGCTGCCTGTTCTTCGCAGGCATGCAAGCACAAGCTGCCGAAGAGCAGAAGTGGGCAACCTCTCCCCTCGCGGCAGTCGCCTCGCTGGGAGAACTGAACCTGCAGGCGCCCACGGCCGTGGACAACGCCGGCAACGTGTTCGCCACCGGACAGTTCACGCAGCCCATCAGCATCGGAAGCGCATTCCTCGAACCCATCGCCAATAGTGCTTATCTGGCCAAATACGACGCCGAAGGCAACGCCCTCTGGGCCGTGGCCCTGCGCGGCGCAGCCACCATCACCAGCATCGCCACCGACGAGGCAAACAACGTCTACATCGCCGGCACGCTGGCCGATGCCGTAGAAGTGGGCAGCACGGACAACAGCAAAGTGCAGACCATCTCCGGCAAGCCCGGCGAAATAGCCTACCACGTGTCCAGCTTCATCGCGGCCTACAACGCCGACGGCGTGCTGCAGGCAACCAAGGTGATTTGGTCGGAAGCCAACGCAGACGTGGCCGCCAGCGGTCTTTACTTCCCCTTGGAAGGCTATCCATACGCCACCATCAACCACATTGAGGTTTCCAACGGCAAGCTCTACGCTTCGGCCCTTTACACGGGCGATGTGAACTTCGACGACGTGCAGTGGCAAGGCATGTACCTGAACATCTTCGACTTCATGTACGACGACATCAGCAGCTACGGCATCTTCTCCTTGAACGCAGCCGACCTGACCGGGGGCGCTTCCGTGGCCCGCATCGCTTCTGCCGAGCAGTTGCAAAGCGTGCAGTGGGGCCCGGAAAGCTTGAACTTCACCGCGGAAAACGGCACCGTTTACCTGTGCTTCGTGGGCTTTGGCAATGTTGCTTACGAGGCCGGCGGAACCACGGAGACGATGGAATTCTCCAATGATGCAGACACGGGCATGAGAGAACATGCCTACGTGGTGTCTTCCATCAGCGATGCCGGTGTGAACACGCAAATCTTCCACGGCACGCCTCATGCCTCCATCGCTTCATACGATATTGTCGGCGACATGAAAGTAGAGGGTGAGAACCTCTACATCGGAGGTTCCTTCCAGCAGTCTTTACCCTTTGCTGGTGAAACCACTCACACCGGAGCCTGCGACCTGTATGCGGCGGCGTTAAACAAAAGCACGCTGGAAGTGCAATGGACGGCTGTAAGCGGGCTGGATGAAGGCAACGGCGATGCTCTGCATTTCTATGAGAACTACACCGCCATGACCGTCAACAACGGCGAGGTTTCCCTCTACGGCTATGTTCTTCAAGACCAAGACAACAACAAGACCATTGCCACGACCTTGGCCTACACCTTCGCAGGCGGCACGGCCACCAGCAGCGAGACTCCGCTGATCATCGGCGCAGCCCAGAACGGAACGACCAAAGCCTTGCAGACCGTCAACACGACCGACCTGACCACAACCCTCGCGGCTTACACCGTAAGCGGAGGCGCCGGCATCCAAGGCGTGACCACGATGACCGCACAGCGCGTAGGCAACACGTTCTACTTTGCCGAACCGTCCGACATCACGGTCTACGACCTGCAAGGCCGCGCGCTGTTGGAAGAGAACAACGCCGCTTCGGTCAGCATCGACGGCCTGGCTCCGGGCGTGTACATCCTCTCCAACGGGAAAAGCAGCCTGAAGGCACTCAAGGCCAACTTCTAAAGGCCGCACATTCTCCCCCCGACAGGAGACTACTTTAAAGAACAGCCCTTCCGGACATCATGGTCTGGAAGGGCTGTTTTGCATTCCGGGCAATCAATGAAGCGCCTTGAGGAGTACAGAATCGTACTTTCCGCAAAGTACTCGAGTACTCTGCGGAAAGTACTCGAATACGCTCCGCAGAGCACGCTCCGATGCTGCAGAGCGCGGAACTCCCCCGCCAAGGCGACAAAGGGGCCTACTGTTCCTTCCGCTGCGCCTTCTGCTTCCGCAGTTCGTGCAAGGCCCAGAAGAATACAACGGTGGTAGCAAGAATAACGAATAACAAGAAAATAATAAATGCCATAGCTTTTACTTTTTAGGATGAGACAAACGAAGAACCAAGAAACCGGTACTTATTAACCATACCGTGGCGAAGTCGCCAATCCCAAACAACCAATACAGGTTCACATCGCTTTCCATAATGCCCGCCAGAATCACACCTCCAAAGACCAGCTTGGCCATGTCGAGAAGAAAGTCGCCCAACTTCTCGGCAAACCATCGGTCGTTCTTATCTGTCACGCGGGAAAACACGCCTTTATTCACTGCTTCCATAGCCTTTTCCTTCCTTTTCCATTCCATTATACGCCGTAAAGGTATGAAAACCTGCGGAGTCGTGCAATGATACTGCCCAAAATTTTCTTCCCTACCGGCCGCCTGTCCGTCCGGCAACCAGCTGCAAACATCCGGCATCGCAAAGCCTCCCCGAAGCGGCAAATCTGGCACCACCTCCTACACCTACAACTTTCTGCCCGCCTCCCCCTTTCCACGCACAATAGGACAATCGAGCACGGTTTTGCATCTACGATAGGACAATGTAACACAATTTATTCTCCGAAAGGATAAATAACGCATCTGCAATCCCTATAAGACAAGAAGAGGCGAACGCACCACCGCATCGACGCGGCACGCGAACTGGTGTCGGAAAAAATGCAGAAAGACGTGGTGACCGAACTCAACGCCGCCATCGAGGCCGCACAGCAGGAAACAGGCGCCGCACGGATGAGAACGTGACGGCCGTGGCCGCACGGTTGCAAGAGGCCGTGAAAGCAGCCGAAACTTCCATCCAAGCTATAAGACCTGCAGGCCGTCATCGACGAGGCGCTCGCCGTGGACGCCGACGAAAGCCTGACCGGAGCGGCCGACTTCAACGAGGCCATCAAGACGGCACAGGCCGCAGCCGACAACCTCGAAGCCACGACCGAAGAACTCGCGGCAGCGGGCGAGGCGCTGCAGGACGCCATGCTGCTCTTCAGCGTGGCCAACCCCACCGACGAAGCGCCCGAGGTGGTGACCGACACCCGCTACGCACGCGGCTCCACCATCGCCTTCGGACGAAGCACCATCACGGGAGTGCCCCTCGGTCAACTGAAGGAGCACGGCTTCTGCTGGAGCACCAACCCCGAGCCCACCATCCTGGACAACCGCACCACGGAGTTCCTCAACAATAACGGCTACATCTACGTCATGCGCAACCTGGAGCCGTCGACGATCTACTACGTCCGGGCCTACGCCATGACACAAGGCAATGCCGTGGGCTACGGCGACCCCATCAAGATCATCACCATCCCGAAGGGCACCATCACATGGGACCTATAACTACGCCGGCCACGCCGCCGCCAACGAACGCATCAATGCGGCCGTGGGCTCTGCCGTGGACTACTGGAACAACCTGACCAGCATCAAAGGCCTGAACCTGACCGTCAACTATGGTTCCGGAACGCCTACGGCCGACTGCAGCTACGGCGGCTGGATGCGCGTGGGCGCCTATGCCAGCTACCAGCGCACGGGTACCATCATGCACGAAATGGGGCATGCCATCGGCGTAGGGCAACATGGCATGTGGTGGAGCGCACCGTTCCGGAAGGACGGCGACAGGGGCGACTGGCTCGGCGAACGGGCCAACGCCGTGCTGAGATTCTGGGACAACGACCCCGACGCGGTCATGACGGGCGACGGCACGCACATGTGGCCCTACGGCATCAACGGGGCACATGAGGACAACGGCAGCGAAGTGCTCTACATGGGGAACGCCCTCATCACGCAGGGCCTCGGCGAAGACGGACTGCCCCCCAGCGGCGGAGGCCCCACGCCGGCCTACGTGTTCGAACAGGATGACCGGGTGAAATACTACATCAAGAGCGAATCGGAAACGGGCGGGCTCTACGACTCCTACCTCGTAACCGCCGGGGCCGGCACCACCATCAAGTGCGAGGAGATGACTGCCGCCGAGGCCCTGGCCAACGACACGGCCGCATGGTACATCACCTTCGACCCCAAGACCTGCTACTACCAGTTCCAGAACGTGGGCACGGGCAAGTTCCTCACCTACAACGCCTCGCGCGACAAATTCCTCAGCACGCAGAAAGACCTCCCCTCCACCACGGAGAACTTCCACCTGATGCGCGGCCGCGTGGACGTGACCATCGGCAACGGCACCAGCATTTCACGACAAGGGGCTACTGGATCATGCGCCCGGAAAACAACACCAACCCCCACTGCATGACCGTTTCTGCGGGCGGACGCACCGGCACCGGCACGTTCAACCTCAGCGACACTGAGGTGACACAACGCTGGGTATTCCTCAGCGCCGAGGACGTGCAGGCCTTCACCGACGCCATCATCGCAGGACAGAAGTCCGAACTCGAAGATTTGCTCGCCCACCTCAAGGCGCTGGCCGAAACGCCGCACACCGAGGACATGGCAGGCACAGACGCGACTTTCAATGAAAGGATTGCGGACATCGAGGCCGCCTTGCAGCAAGAAGACGCAGAGCTCTCCGCAACGTATCTCGAGACTCTCACCGGCGAGGCACTGACCGCCGCGAAGGAGTTTCTCGGCAACGCCACACCGGCAAACGTGGACGAACCGTTCGACCTCACGTTCCTGATGGAGAATCCCGGAATCGACAGCAATGAGGGATGGTCGATGAAGCCGTCGTTCAACTTCTCCTGCTGCGAGTTCTTCCAGACGACGTTCGACTTCAACCAGACTCTCGAGGGCATGCCCGCCGGCACCTACAAGCTCACCGTGCAGGCCTTCCAGCGGCCGGGCGACGCCGCCACCGTCTACCAGGACTACCAGAACGGCATCGACAACGTGAATACGACGCTCTACGTGAACGACCAGGCCGCCCCCATCTGCAACATCGCCAGCGAAGCCAAGAAAAGGGCCGTGGCCGACGACGACATCGCGGTGGAAAGCCCGAAGGCTTACCTGCCCAACAGCATGGAGGGCGCAAGCATCTACTTCCAGCGCCGCAACTACAACAATGAACTTGTGGCCGGCATCGACGAGGACCAGACCGACCTGAAACTCGGCCTGAAGTGCGCCGAAGCGCCAAGCGGCTACTGGACCATCTTCGACAACTTCCAGCTCTATTACTATGGCTCGATGTCGAAAGACGAGGTGACCGACATTCAGTCCACGCTCGCCGACAAGGGCGGAGAGGAGGGCAATGCCTCCACCGCCGTCTACAACCTGCAGGGCATCAAGGTGGGCGATTCGCTCCAAGGACTGCCCAAGGGCATCTACATTGTCAACCGCAAGAAGGTAATACTGAAGTAAAATGCAAGAAAACGGAGCGCATGCTCCGGATAGTTCTCCTTGAAAGAATGCCGCCTCCGTCGCCGGTTGGCGGCATTCGCCGTTTTGCCCCGCCGGGAAAACGCCCCGGCCGACCGCAAGCCGCCAGCGTACTTTGCGGCAAGTACTCGAGTACTCTCCGCAGAGTACGATTCAGGACTCCGCACCGACGCGCCTCCACGGCCTGCCGCCAGCGGCCATTTGTCCGGCAACCGCACAGCCCCGACGCTAACTTTATACGACAGCCGAAAGGCCCGATAACAGAATAGCAACGGATACATAACACAATCGTGTTGCCCTCCGGGCAAAATCTTCCGTGACACGTTTTTACCCCCTATTTGAGAGTTTTTTATCCCCTGCACCAGAAAAAAACCGCGTAGTTTTGTCCTGCGGTCAGGGCTTGAAGGACGGTCTTGCCGCAGAAATGGTTCTTAAATAAATGAAGTAGTAGAATTCAGGTTTTCAATGAAAGTAGAGCATCACTCCGAGAAGAAAGAAACGGGCCAGCGGCTTGCCACTGCCTCCCGCGTGTTGTCCTTCGTCAGTGCACAGGGATGGAGGCGCCCATTGCGTCCGTTTCTTTATCACCCTCCAGACGGAAGCTCCCGTCCCGGCCATGAAAAGCGGTTTCCGGCTCCGGCCGGGCCTCCCGCCCGAGACGCGCAATATCCTCCCCGCGCCCCCGACTGCGGCCATCCCTTCACCTGAAAAACTCTTGACCGGCCGCAGAATCACCCTTCCCGGGACAAACGCGCACTCATGCGAAATCACATCACAACCTATTTTCAGTATCAAACAAACTTTTAAAAACAAACCACTATGAGGAAACTTTCCTTCTTTATCCTTATGACAGGGGCGTTGGCTTGCGGTAGCCCCCTCGCCCTCCATGCCCAAACGGACGTGACAGACACCTATCTGGTGAATCCGAGTTTCGAGGATTACTATGACGGTTGGGACTACGAAGACATGTTGCCCCAATCCAACGACGGGCTTCCCAACAAGGACGGCACCATCTACCTTGAGAAATGGATCGGCAACGGCATCGCCGTGGGCGACGCCTGCGTGAGCCAGACCATCAGCCCGCTGCCCAACGGCGTCTACCAGCTGACGGCCGCCGCACAAAACATCCAGCAGGACAACTCAAACATCCAAACGGGCGCCTGGATTTTTGCCGACGACGTGCAGACACCGGTCAACGTGGCCGCCGACTACAGCCTGACCTTCAACGTACTCGAGGGGCAAGCCACTGTGGGATTCCGTGCCGAAGGCGCCACGGGCAACTGGATTGCCTGCGACAACTTCCGCCTCTACCTCGTCAGCAACGACTTGTCCACCGTGCTGGACATCCTGCAGGAGCGCATCGAGGCTGCCACCGCTTTGGCCTCGGGCAAGATGCAACAAAGCGTGTCGACGGAACTGCAGGCCGCCATCTCGGCCGCGCAACAGCTGGTGGGAACGCCCGTTGAAGACGAAATCCCGGCCGTCGCCCTCCGCCTGCGCGAAGCTTACGAGGCGGCACAAGCTTCCACACAAGCCTACGCCGACCTGCAGACGGCCATCGACGAAGCCCTGGCCACCTGCGACGAAGCAGGCACAGGAGCCGCCACGCTCGACGAGGCCATCAAAGCGGCACAGGCCGTGAACGACAACCCGGACGCCACAGTGGAAGAGCTGACCGGGGCTTTGGCCGACATCACCAGGGAGACTCTGGCCTACAACGTGGCCAACACGGCCGACACGGCTCCCACAGTGGTCACCGACACGCGGCACGCGCAAGGCTCCACCGTGGCTTTCGGGCGCAGCACCATCGAAGGAGTGCCCTACGGCGACTTGCTCGAGCATGGCTTCTGCTGGAGCACCGACCCCAACCCGACTATCCTCGACAACCGCACGATGGAATACATGGAGCACAACGGTTACATCTATGTCATGCGCCCCATGACGCCCTCCACCGTCTACTATGCCCGTGCCTACGCCATGACGAAGGGGCACGCCGTGGGGTATGGCGATGTCATCAAAATCATCACCATCCCCAAGGGCACCATCACCTGGTCGTATAACCCCAACGGCGCGGATGAAGCCACCAACGCCCGCATCTCCGGAGCCATCGCCACTGCCGTGGAATACTGGAACAACCTGACCAGCATTCGCGGACTGCATCTGAACGTCGGCTTCGACCCCAACAACGCATCCGCCGCCTGCAGCTATGGCGGCAACATGGGAGTGGGGCCCAACAGTGCCAACCAGCGCACCGGCACCATCATGCACGAGATGGGGCACGCCGTAGGGCAAGGGCAACACGGCATGTGGTGGAGCGAAATCCTGCGCGACAGCAAGAACATCTGGCAGGGCGACCAGGCCAATGCCTTGGTGCAGTTCTTGGAAAACGACCCCACACGCACGGCTGACGGCGACAACGCGCACTTCGGACCTTACGGCATCAACGGGGCTTGGAACGATGACGGTACCACCTTCCTCTACACGGCCAACAGTCTGATCAACGAGGCATTCGGCGTCGACGGCCTGCCCCCGACAGGCGGATTCGCCACGCCGGGCTACGTATTCGAGCAGGAGGACGACGTGAAATACTACCTGAAGAGCGAATCGGAAGACTACGGACTCTACACCAGCTACCTCTACGAAGGCCCCAACCGCCTCTTGCGTTGGAAGGAAGCCACGGCCGAGGTGGCCACAGTCAACGACAGCGCGGCGTGGTACATCACCTTCGACCCCGTCAGCCAGCACTACATGTTCCGCAATGCCGCCACGGGCAACTACATCACCTATAACACGTCCGGCACCAACGGGTTCCGCACCATCGAGAAAGACGTGCCCGGACTGACGGAGAAGCTCCACCTGCTGAAAGGACGCACGAACGTCACCATGGGACGGGGCGCGGACAGCATCACCACGAAGGGCTACTGGATTGCCTATCCCGACAGCCTCACCGACGGACAAGGCAACAAGACCAACGCCAAGGGCGACCCCGACTGCCTCTCCGGACGCATCAACCATTTCACCGCGGCCAACACCATCCAGCAGTATAACGACGCCACGGACCAGCGCTGGCTCATCCTCACTGCCGACGAGGCCATGACCTTCGAGAAGGGGGCCAAGGCCAACCTGCTCGACGAACTGGCCGAGATGATAGCCCTCATCCGCGACATGGCCGAAACGCCGCACAACGAGGACGTGAGCGGAGCCGATCTGACGCTCGAGGCGTCGCTCGATGACATCTGGAACAGGGCGCAACAGGCACGGAGCCACGAGCTCCCGTCCTACGTGGCCGAAGCCCGAGCCGCGGGCATGGAGTTCCTCGGCAACGTAACGCCGAAGAACGCGGACGAACCTTTCGATCTCAACGTCCTGATGAACAACCCCGGCATCGACAATAACAAGGGATGGTCGGAAGCCCCCACCTTCAACTATTCGTGCTGCGAATACTGGCAAGCGACGTTCGACTTCAACCAGACGCTCGAGGACATGCCCGCAGGGACTTACAAGCTCACCGCGCAGGGGTATTAAAGCCCGGGCTACTATACCGACGTATATCGCGACTACCAGAACGGCATCAACAACGTGAACTCCGTGCTCTACATCAACGACGAGTCCGTCAAGATCCAACACATCGCCAGCGAGGCCAAGAAACGCCAATTGTGCGAGGACGACGTGGCTGTCGGGAACCCGACTGTCTACCTGCCCAACACGATGGAGGGCGCAAGCATCTACTTCCAGCGCCGCAACTACGACAACGAACTGTATGTCACCATCAAGGAGGACCTCACCGACCTGCAGCTCGGCATCAAGTGCGACAATGCACCGGGCGACTATTGGACCATCTTCGACAACTTCCACCTTTATTATTATGGAAGCATGACGAAGGATGAGGCAACCGCCATACGCGACGTGACACCCGACACGGGCGACGAGGACGGAAAGCCCGACACCGCCGTCTACAACCTGCAGGGCATCAAGGTGGGCGATTCGCTCCAAGGGCTGCCCAAAGGCATCTACATCGTCAACCGCAAGAAGGTAATACTGAAATAAAATGCGCAAAAACGGAGCGCATGCTCCGGATAGTTCTCCTTGAAAGAATGCCGCCTCCGTCCTCGGATGGCGGCATTCGTCATTTAGGCCCGCCGGGAAAACGCCCCGGCCGACCGCAAGCCGCCAGCGTACTTTGCGGCAAGTACTCGAATACTCTCCGCAAGGTACGATTCAGGACTCCGCATCGCCATGCGCCCACGGCCTGCCGCCAACGCTCCTTGTCCCGCAAACGCCCGGCCGATAGGACGATTGAGCCCAAACGCACGGAATCATGGGACAATATCGCACGACTGAGAACACTAACGAGGGAACCGGAACAATATAACCCGCAATAAGGCAAACATATCCGTCGGAACATTAGTGTAATTTAACAACAAAATGCAGACTGAAAAATTGCATTTCGAGGACATGAGCTATAACTTTGCAGGACATTTGACAAGCGAACTTATTACCAACAAACTTAACAAGGCAAAAACTCATGAAGAACAAGCTTATCCACCTCCTTATGGCCGGGATGTTGGCCTGCGGAGCACCCTATGCATTGCAGGCACGGACGGAAATGGCAGATGCCGGTCCGGGCAACCCAAGTGTTGAAAAGCAACTGACGGGAAGCGCGCCCACCGTGGCCACCGACACCCGCTACGCACGCGGCGCCACCATGGCCTTCGGGCGCAGCACCATCACGGGCGTGCCTTTGGAGCAACTGAAAGAGCACGGCTTCTGCTGGAGCACGAAGCCCGGGCCCACCATCCGCGACAGCCACACCACGGAATTCATCGACAACAACGGCTGCATCTACGTCATGCGCGACCTCACCCCCTCCACCGTCTATTACGCGAGGGCCTACGCCATGACCGACGACAACACCGTGGCATACGGCGACGACATCAAAATCATCACCATTCCAAAGGGCACCATCACGTGGAAATACGACAACACCGGCGACGAGGCGACCAACAAGCGCATCACCTCGGCCATCGTCTCGGCCGTGGACTACTGGAACAACCTGACCAGCATACAGGGCGTGACCGTCACCGTGCGCTACAACCCCGGCACGCCCACGGCCGACTGCAGCTACGGCGGCTGGATGCGCGTGGGGCCCAATGCCAGTTACCAACGCACGGGCACCATCCTCCACGAAATGGGGCACGCCATCGGCGTGGGACAGCACGGCATGTGGTGGAGCCCGTCGCTCAGGAAAAACGGCGACAGGGGCGACTGGCTCGGCGAAAGGGCCAATGCCGTGCTGAGGTTCTGGGACAACGACCCCGACGCGGTCATGACGGGCGACAAGATGCACATGTGGCCCTACGGCATCAACGGGGCACATGAGGACAACGGCACCGAGGCGCTCTACATCGCCAACAGCCTCATCACCCAAGGCCTCGGAGAAGACGGACTGCCGCCCAGCGGCGGAAGCGCCACGCCGGCCTACGTGTTCGAGCAGGACGACCGGACGAAGTATTACATCCTGAGCGAATCGGAAACAGACGGCCCCGGCTCCTCCTACCTCGTGGCCGACGAAAACTCCACCGCCATCGGGCGGGAGAAGATGACCGCCACAGAGGCCCTGGCCAACGACGCAGCCGCATGGCACATCACCTTCGACCCCACAACTTGCTACTACCGTTTCCAAAACGTGGGCACGGGGCGCTTCATCACCTACGACGCCTCGGGCAACACCTTCCTCACGACCGACGGGGAAACGCCCTCGCCCGCCGAAAGCTTCCAACTCATGCGAGGCCGGACGGACGTGACCATCGGCGAGGGGGAAAACGCAGTGGCCGCAAGGGGCTACTGGATCTTGCACCCGGAAAAGAAAACCCATCCGCACTGCATGGTCGCCGGAGCGGACGGACAGACCGCCACCGACGACTTCAAACTGAAAGACGAAGAGGCCGGCCAACGCTGGCTCTTCCTCAACGCGGAACAAATGCAGGCCGCCGGCAACAACGCCACGGCGCAACGCTGACCTCCGACACGCTCCCACCGCGGGACAACCTCCCGCCACGCCCCATTGACAGAAGGCCGCCACCCCGCAAGATGACGGCCTTCGTCTTTTGCGCGGCCCACCAACGGCGGACCGGAATGAAGTGCCAACAAAAAAACAGCCTCCTCAACCCCATGCAGGGCGAGAAGGCCTTTGTCTAACTCTTAAAAACAGTTGTGAAGTTTCTCTTTAGCCGAGAGAAATTGCGCCAGAAGGACAAACGTCAGCGCAAGTGCCGCACTCCGTGCAAGCGTCTGCGTTGATTACATACTTTTCGCCTTCAGAAATTGCACCTACCGGGCACTCGTCGATGCAAGTGCCGCATGCTACACAATCATCACCAATTACGTAAGCCATATTCAATGAATTTAAAATTAAAAATGCTTTATTTGATTCAAAAGTACCGCAAAGTTAGTATTTAAAAACTATCCTCCAAAATATTTTCTCACTATTTTTGGTGATTTTCATCCTGAAAGCCTCGGCCGAATGCAATAAGCTGCGTATCTTTGCGTTGTTTTATCATAAAAACCAATGATTCATGAAAAAGATTCTGGTCGCGCTCATCTGCCTGTTTTCCGCCTGCGGCATGACGGCACAGGAGCGCAGGCTACAGCACCGTCCATACATCGACCAGCGGCGATTCCACTATGGCTTCCTCTTCGGCGTGCACATGCAGGACTTGGAACTGAGGAACAACGGATTCGTCGACCCGGAGACCGGCGAACAATGGTATGCCGACGTGGACAACTATAGCCCGGGGTTCAGCGTGGGCGTGTTGGGCGAGATGCGCCTGAACACGTATCTGGCCTTGCGCCTCGTGCCCACACTGCATTTCGGCCAGAAACACGTATCGTTCCACGAACAGGTCTCCCAGCAAGACACCACGCAAAACATCAAGTCCACCTACATTTCTTTCCCTTTGGACCTGAAGTTTGCCGCTCCCCGCTATAACAACTTCCGCCCCTACTTCATTGCCGGAGTGAACCCCATGATAGACCTGACCACGAAGAAGCAGAAGGCCTTGCTCATGAAGCCCTTCGACTGCTACATCGAGGTGGGCATGGGGTGCGACATCTACCTGCCGTTCTTCAAGCTCATCCCCGAGCTGAAGTTCTGCTTCGGACTTTCCGACATCCTACAAAAAAACCGCAACGATTTGATAGACAATTCGCTGCGGAAGTTCACACAATCACTGGACGGCGCTTCGTCCAAGATGATTGTCCTCACGTTTTATTTCGAATAAGCCCTCAACGAGGCAGGGGTTGCATGTCGAGTTCCAGCAGTCCGACGTAGCGCCCGTGCTTTCCCATCTGGTTGCAATAGACGTCCTTGCCGTCGGCATCCTTCATCACTTCGGGATGCTCGAAATAGGAATGCGAATGGCCGCCGAGCACAAGGTCTATGCCGTGCGATGCCGGAATGACCTCCGTGTCGTCCACTCCCTCGATATCCCATCCCAGATGGGACAGGCAGACCACCAGGTCGCAGTGCTCCTCGTTTCTCAGAACGGCCGTCACGCGATTGGCCGCCGCAACGGGATCCTCGAACACCACGCCCTTGTAATTGTCCGAAGCCACCATCCCCTCCAATTGCGTTCCCAACCCGAAGACGCCGATGCGCAATCCCTTGCGCTCCAGGACGACATACGGCTTGACCACTCCCTCGAGCACCGTGCCCTCGAAGTGGTAATTGGCGCAGACAATGGGGAAATCGGCCATCCGGAAGATGCGCGCCATGTTCTCCATGCCGAAGTCGAACTCATGGTTCCCGATGGTGGCGGCATCGTAGCGCATCGTGTTCATCAGGCGGACTTCCACTTCACCTTTATATAAATTATAGTAAGCCGAGCCTTGCGAGAAGTCCCCGCAATCGAAGAGCAGCAGCGAGGGATCCTCGGCCCGCAGGTCGCGCACCAAGGCAGCCCGGCGCACCATGCCGCCCTTGTCGGCCAGGGCCGTGTCGGTCGAATGCGGGCTCACGGGCATGACGCAACTGTGCGTGTCGTTCGTGTGCGCGATTCTCAACTCCACCCCGCCCTCTTGCGCGGAGCACACCGTGGCCATCAGCCCGCACACGGCCGCCAATGCCCACGCCCTCAGTCTTTCCAACAGCATGTCTTTCATTGTTTCACAATCCTCCCTTCCATTTGTGCCGACACCTTGCGGCCCTGTGCCGCGGCCCGGCGGATGGTCTCCACAATCAGGTCGCGCACTTTGATGTTCGTGACATTCTTCGACAGGTTGTCTTTCAATGCGTAGAGCCTGTCATTGCCTTCCGCCAGATAATCGAGCGTGGCAATCGTGTAGATGCCATGCGGCGCGATGGGCTTCCCGCCCACTTCGGCCGTCAGCAAGCGCCCGTCGGCCGTGATGACCAGCCGCGCCCCGCTGATGCCTTCCCCGCCGACCGCGGCAATCTGCCCCATCAGCTCCTCCAGCTTCTCGCCGCTCAGGGCAAGGACGCACAGCCGGTTCTCGAACGGCGCAATCTCAAGCACATCGCCATACGTGACGGTCCCCTTGGGCATCGTGCTTCTCAGTCCGCCCATGTTGCACAGCCCGATATCGGCCTTCTTTCCCACCCGTATCGAACTTTCCCGCAGCACGTCGGCCACGAAATTGGATAACAAACTTTCCGGCCGGTCGACCAACATGGCCACCTCGCTCTCGCCCAACACGGGCGACATGATGCTGTCCACAGCCTTGCGGTAAGGCTCCACCACACGCAGGGCCGCGCTGTCGGGGCGGGCATCGAAGCGGCTCGTCACTTCGACGCGCCCCGCCTTCACCCCCGCCAACCCGTAGCGCTGCGCGCATGCCGCAGCAGAGACGGCAAAACAGGCTGACAAAAGAACTAATCTGTATGTCCTCATCTTCATTTCTTATCGTTTCGGAAGCCAAAATTACGAAAAAAGCAGCATATCTTGCCGTTCCGTCAGAAAAAAGCAAGCCCAAAGTTGTGCGATTCATGAAATTGAAGTACCTTTGCAGCGCTTTCCGTACAATCGCTGGCAGGATGCAGAGTTCCCTGTTATGTTGTACCGGGACGACAAACATTTTTAATGATTCAAACAAACAATGGCAGATTTAATTAAAATTGCAGAAGAAGCATTTGCTACGGGCAAGGAATTCCCGAAATTCAAAGCCGGCGACACGGTTACCGTAGCATACAAAATCGTCGAGGGTAACAAGGAACGTATCCAGCAGTACCGCGGAGTGGTGATCAAGATTTCAGGCCACGGCAACAAGAAGCGTTTCACGGTACGCAAGATGTCAGGCACCGTTGGCGTGGAGCGTATCTTCCCCATCGAAAGCCCCAACATCGACAACATCGTAGTAAACAAGATTGGTAAGGTGCGCCGCGCCAAATTGTACTACTTGCGCAAACTCACCGGCAAGAAAGCCCGTATCGCAGAAAAGCGCAAAATCGTGGGCGAATAAGCTTTTCGCTTCCACTCGTCATACGACACGGCATCGGAACGACTTCCACGGGAAGGGTTTTCCGATGCCGTGTCTTTTTTATCTGCCCTCTCCGACCGGCATCCGGAACGGACGGACGCGGGGCCGTCCCGCTGCCGGTGCCGCACTTCCCCGCACACTTCATTTCCCAAGACGTAGCCATGCGATGAAGTTTTACGCCCATCTCCTGCCGCTTTTCCGCGGAGAACGGGCAAACGCCTTGCGGAGTTTCGAATCGTACTCTGCGGAGAGTACTCGAGTACTTGCCGCAGAGTACGCTGGCGCACACCGCACGACGCGTCGGGCCACCGGGCACGTCCGCGCCTCCCTGCCGGGCAGGACGCGGGCATCCAAGAACTGCGCCATGCAATTCCTCGCATGGCGCAGTCATGGTTTTCCCTTTCGCCAACAGGCATCCGCCCCCTTGGCCGCGAGACACGGGCAACAGCCCGCCGCGGCTCATTCCACCAGCCTCAGCCCGGCAGGGGTTATCTCGATGAGGCGCCGCTTGTAGAGGTCGCCCACTCCTTTCTTGAACACCTTTTTGCTCACGCCGAACGTGCCGTAGATTTCCTCCGCCGGACTTTTATCGCCCAGCGGGGTGCGCCCGCCGTGCTGCCGCAGGTAGCGCAGGAGCGTTTCCGAGAAGTCCTCCACGGCGGCCATGCCTTGCTTCTGCAACGCGATGTCCAGCTTCCCGTCCGGACGCACCAGCTTGACGTATGCCGTCAACTTGTCGCCCACCTTCAGTTCGCGGAACAGCTCATTCTCATAGACCAGGCCCGCAAAGCGGTTGTCCACGATGACCTTGAAGCCCAGGTCGGTCCTTTGCCACACTAATATGCCCACCTCGTCGCCCTCGGCATAGGGCGGCATCTCGTCCGACAAGTAGCGTTCCACCTTGGCCGAAGCCACCAACCGGTAGGTCTCCTCGTCGACATGCAGGTGCACGACGTAGCTTTTCCCCTTCTGCATCTTCACCTTCTGCTCCCGGAACGGCACAAAAAGGTCTTTCATCAATCCCCAGTCGAGGAATGCGCCGTAGTTGTTCACCCAAGCCACCTGCAGATAGGCAAAGTCGCCCACTTGCGCCAGCGGCTTCTGCGTGGTGGCCACGAGGCGCTCTTCGCTGTCCAGGTAGAGAAACACGTCCAACTCGTCGCCCACTTTGCACCCTTCGGGCACATAGCGCGCAGGCAGCAGAATCTCGCCGGCGTCCCGTCCGTCGAGATACATGCCGAAGTCCACACGCTTGACCACCATCAGGCGGTTCATTTTTCCTAACTTTATATCCATCGCGTCTTAAAAACTAATTTGTGCTTCATTCAATCAAGCCGTCCTTCATGTGCACGGTGCGGTCGGTCTGCCGCGCCAGCTCGTCGTCGTGCGTGACGATGACGAACGTCTGTCCCAGCTTGTCGCGCAGGTCGAAGAACAATTG
>VOFD01001482.1_pt1 | contig 37741 bp, 36 predicted proteins | sample 5384101 | NCBI WGS metagenome assembly VOFD01 (sample SAMN12384723, study PRJNA508395) | human gut metagenome | isolation source: healthy gut C | host: Homo sapiens
CGGGTGTCAAGGCCATACTCGAAACAATCTTCTCGAAGGCGGCCTCGGGCGTCAACTGGCTTATGTAGGACAATACGGCCACGTCATGCGGCGTCAGCGCGGCGTCGTAGTCCCGACCCAGATAGGCGTTCATCTCCACACGGCTTATGGCATCGTCGCTTCGCTGCGACAAACGCATAACCGCTATGACGAAACTACTCACCGAGGCGCTGCCTACAACCAGCGCATCCTGAGTCATGATGTTGAAACTGTTGTTGCGGCGTTTGTACTCGAGCAGTATGCGTGCGGCACGGGCGCCGTCGATATTGCTGCGATAGAGAATCATGATGTCGCCGTACGAGTATCCGCGGCTTACGACCGACTCGATACACTCCACCAGCGGCGGCTCGCCGTCGAATCTCTCCACGCGTACGTATCCCTCGTTGCGGCCATGCCGCCGCGGCGTCTGCGCATGCCCGGCATAGGCCCGCTGCAGCGTATCGGTCAGCTCTTTCAATGCCGCCGCACTCAAACGCCCCTCCTCGGCGGCCGTACGCAGCATGGCGTTAAGCGACGTGTTGTCGGCCTCCACGACACGTTCGGTTATCATGTTGTTGAACTCCACAACGCGCGGCAGACTGCGATAGTTGTCCGACAGCACACATGTCTCGGTATCTGCCTCGCCGAGCTGCCGCGACGCCTCCTGCTGCAGAATTCTCCAGTCGCCCCCGCGCCAGCGGTAGATCGACTGCTTGACGTCGCCCACGATCAGCACAGAGGTATCCTCCGACTGCGACATGGCGTTGCGCAGCAGAGGCAGGAAATTGCACCACTCCATGAACGATGTGTCCTGAAACTCGTCTATCATGAAGCGCTCGTAACGGTTGCCCGTCTTTTCGTAGATGAACGGCGCATCGTTGTCGGCGATGAAACGCGAAAGTATATATTTGGTCTCCGAGAGCAGCATCACCCCTTGCTGCGGCACTGTTCGCCGATCTTGGCATATATATCCCCCAGAAGCGCGTAGCTGCGATAGGTCTTGCGCATGAGCGATACGGTCTCGCGCAGACGCGAGGTGCTGTCGTATATGGCGACGATACGGGCCACGATACCCCTCACAGGCTCCACAACGGCGTCACGACCCTTCAGTGGCGCATCATGCTCGGCCTTGTTGCGCACAGACTTGGCAGGCGCTGCGATGACGCCTGCGGCCGTCGACCGCAGATAATCGATCATAAAACCGACATATTTGCCCACATCGCCACGCTCCACACCTGCCGCGTCCAGCTGTGCGACAGCCTGTGCGGCAAGACTCTTCATTTCGGCATCGGCCGCCGCCAGACGTTTCCCGGCCGCGCGCAGCATCTCCATAAGCCGATCCTAGGCACGGCATTCATGATAGCTCGCTTGGCGCTCTCGTCGAAGAGCTCCTTGCCCAGAGAGAGTATGTCGCCGCGGATGTTCCACATGCGGTTCTCGTCCATATTCTCCTCGGCAAATCCCGTGATCCACCGTTTGAGCGTATCATCACGTGAGATATCGTCTATGAGTGCGTCGGCGCTCTTCGCCAGCAGCGACGCTGTCTCGATCTCGATATTGTAATTAAGGTCGATTCCCAACTCCTTGATAAAGGCGCGCAGAATGCGCTGGAAGAATTTGTCGATGGTAAGCACCGTGAAGTGCGAATAGTCGTGCAGGATCTTCGACCGCACGGCCCGTGCACGGTTTACGACGAGCGCCTTGTTGAGCGCCGGATCCTGCAGCAACAACGGCATGTAGTTGCTCCGCTCGGGATGCGAAGCGAGGGTGTCGATCTCGCGCAGGATACGGCTCTTCATCTCTTCGGTAGCCTTGTTGGTGAAGTTCACGGCAAGGATGGCGCGATAGAGATAGGGCTTCTCCTCGTAATTGCGTATCGTATCGTAAACATATTTATATGCGAGCTGGTATGTCTTGCCCGATCCGGCACTCGCACTCAATATCTTGGCTCTCATGGTCATCTCTTGCAAATGGTTTTGTACTGACAATACTTGCACGTGCTCTCCGCCTCCGATGCGTCACACTGCACGAACGGCGTCGAGGCGTCGAACAGCTCCGCAAGCTTACAGCGTAATGACCGCTCGAACTCCACGGCATAACTGCCGTAGTCGATCTCCGCCCCGTCGGCACTCTTGTCCACGATGGCAGGCGAGAAGTCCGTCCTGTGCTGCATGTATCGCACGAAATAGAGCGCCGGACGGACATTGCGCCCGAATGAGTGCGATATGATCATCGAATAGATGAGCGTCTGTAATATGTTGCCCACCCTCGTGCGCCCCTCGCCCTCGAACAGCGACTCCAGAGAGTCGATCTCCGAGTGCTGTGCACCGGTCTTGTAGTCGACCACACGCAACGTGCCGTCGTCGAGCGAGTCGATACGGTCGGCACGGCCTCCGATCGAGACGCTTCGGCCGTCGCCCAGATCGAAACGCCCCGCGATCTTCTCCTCGACCTTCATTACGGCTAACGCATCGTGTGCCATGTCGTAAGGTATGATGCCATGCTTGATATAGCGCGTCGCAATATCATGTACCAGAATAAGATCACCGCCATAATCCGAAGCGTCTGCTTCGGGCATTTTCAGATAATTTTCGTTTATCGCCTGCTCGACGGCACGCTCCACGGCACCGCTGCGTACAATGGCTTCAAAGCTGCTTCGACGGGTGGGCAACACCCTCCAGCGGCTCGTAAAGTTTCTGCATGGCCGCATGCACTATCGTTCCGAACATGGGGTTGTCTACCTCCTCCAAGTTCGTCGCGTTCGTCTATCCCCGCCACAGAGGCAAAAAGTAGAACTGCAACGGGCAGGCTACATAACGCGACAGTGCCGTAGGAGACAATATCCTGCCTCCGTCGGCATCAAGATAGGCATTGAGCACATCGAGCGTACGGCCGCTCTTCGCCACGGAGATCGGTGCCGGCATGTCGACATTGATATCCACACCGACATTCACCCGCTCGATCGGATAGGGCGATTCGTACATCAACTGGTAGATATAACGGCTGCACTCGCCCGTTGTCTTCTCGTCGGCATGCGAACAGTAGAGCATATCGACCCTTTCGGCTCGCTGCACAAGACGGTAGAAGTAGTAGGCATAGACCCTTCGTGGTGCTCGGGCGTGGGCAGCCCGTATGCGGCGCGGAGGTTGTAGGGTATGAACGACGAGGCGCCGCTCATGTCGCCCGGAAAGTTATCGTCGTTCATCGACATGATAATGACATTCTTGAAATCGAGGTTGCGGGTCTCCAGAATACCCATCACCTGAAGCCCCTTCAACGGCTCGCCGCTGAAGGGTATGCGCACCGTCTGCAGGTGACGCTTCACAAGTGAAGCATATATTGAGTTGGTAATATCCACATCACAGCCCTTCAACGAATTGTTTACCTGAGACAAGTTGTCCGATATGATCGACATATATGCCAGCCGCAACGATCTCTCCTCACTTGCGGCAAAACGCTCCGCCACGGCGCGCAACACGTCCATCAGATACTCTGCCAGCGACCGCCAGTCGCCCGCCGCCGTAAATATTCGCCGCAACAGCGGATCCTCGTCGAAGAAGCTCTCCTCGACACGGATATACCGCCCTCCATCACCTTGGCATAGAGGCGCGAGGCGCTCTTGTCGTCAATCTCCTCAATATACGGATGCGAGTATTCCCGTCACATCGACATGGTAGAAGCTCTCGCCACCCTTGCCGTGACGGCGGTTGCGCTGCAATTCGAGCAGCCGCTCGACAAAGGCATAGGCCGTCGTCTGCCGCAGCGGATATCCCATCGTCACGTTGATGTTATCCGCTATCTCCGGCGGCAGCGAATGCAGCAGCGGCATCAACAGCGACTCGTCGGTAAGCACTATGGCCGTCTGTTTGTCGAATGTCAGCGACGGCGAGATCTCCCTCAGCACGGTTGCGGCATACTTGCATTGAAGGACATTCGACACGGTTGAGATAGAAGATATTTTCTTTTTGACAGACAGGAAATTATCTGTTGTTATATCATACGTCGGATGAAACATCGATATATCCTCCCCTCAGGAAACGTCCCGCCTCCTGATCGCGGTTGCCGACATAGTAAGAGTCGTAATCCCAGCAGAACTCGCACGCCGCAGCGTTCGTCTCAAGATATTTGATCACACGTTTCTCGCTCTCCGACAGAGCATTGAATCCCACGAACACATACCGCCGCGACAGATCGATCCCAGCACTTCCGTCCTTGACATTCTCGGCCGCCGAACGGTACATCATACCCGAATAGACCTCCCCCGGCATCCGCGAGACGTTTACGCAGTCCGTGATAAACGGCAGCCAGAGTCTTCCAGATAGAGAGGAACTTACGCTTCTCCTCCGAAAGCGACTCTTCATCCTTGAAATGGCTCCAGAAGGTGCTTATGATACGCCGCATCTCTGGTGTCAGATACGACAGATCGGCCTCCAGCACCTTCAGGTCGTAGATGTTGCGGAAGAGCATGTCGGCATCGATCATATATTTGTCGATCAGATCGAAATCCCCGAGCAGCATCTCGCCCCAAAAGTAGAACTTGTCAAAAGGCTCGTCGTGATATTCGGAGTAGACCTTGTAGAGGTCGGTTATCATACGCACCTTTTTCGCCCACGGAGAACGACGATGCCTCGCGCATGATGTCGTCCATAGACATGTATTGCGGGCTCCACAGCGGTTTATCCGTCAAGTGCGACAACTCCTCCGTAAAGAACAGACGAGCACGTACCGACGGCAACACAATCGTCAGCGACGAGATGTCGCGGCCATATCTGTCGTAGAGGCATTTTGCCGTTTCGGCAAGGAAAGTGGATTGCATGGGCGGTTATTTTGCCACGAAGTTAGCAAAATAACCGCTATCGGACAACCTCGGCAGAGAGTTTATTTCAATCCTCAAACCGACGGCTCCGTCAATCGAACGACTGCATTCCCGACTGCGAGATACGTATTATGCGCTGGTACTCGTCGGGCGATAGTTCCATAAAGAAATAGTGTATGGGATCGACTCTTATACCATTATACCTCACCTCATAATGGAGGTGCGGCGCCAGCGACAGTCCCGAGTTTCCGGACAAGGCTATAAGGTCACCGCGGTGTACCTGCTGCCCGCGTCGCACAAGTATGCTCAACAGATGTCCGTATGATGTCTGATATCCGTTTCCGTGATCTATGACCACGGTTTTGCCCGATGTGGAGTTCTTGTCCGAGATCTCCTTCACCGTACCGTCGGCCGTAGCGAATACGCTCGACCCCTCGGCAAGTGTGTAATCCACACCCTGATGCGACTCCAGAGCACGGTAGAAGGGATTAAGGATAGTACCATATCCGGCAGTCAGCAGTGTAAGCTGGTTATTTACAACAGGTTGTATCGACGGTATACGGTCGCTCTTTTTCGCCGAGGCTGTCACCTAACAGCTTTATCGTCTGATACGAAGCCTCGAGCTGTACCGCACGCTCGTTCAGACGTTCTATGCCGGCCGCAAGGTCGGCCTTGAGTTCATGGCGCGACTTCGAGACAGTCTTCTCGTGCAGGGCCAGACGCGCCTCGTTCTCTTCGGTGTCGAAATCATAAGGATCGGCCTCGAACAGCACGCGGAAGACACTGCGGTCACGCTCCGTAATGTTGTCGAGCACCATCTCAAGAGAGTCGTAACGCTCCGAGAGCAGTTCATACTCCTGCCGCAGCTTGTCGGCCGAATGACGCATGCGGTGTTCGGCCGGAGTATCGAACAGGATCGAGAATCCGATATAGTAGAGCATGGCCACGGCAACCCACGCGAAGAGACTTATGAAGAATCTCACCGTTTTCTGTCGCCGTATCCGGCGGCTGCGTTTCGTAGAGTCGTTGTTCATGGTTTTCATATCGCACTCACAATCGTCAATCTGCCTCGTAGTTGGCATCCTGTATCTGGTTCATAAGGCTCTTGTATGCCTCGGCCGACATATTCTTGTCGAAGTAGTTGACGGGATTCACGAACGAGCGCATGTATATCACCTCATAGTGCAGGTGCGGCGCCGTCGAGGCACCCGTATTGCCTACCTCGCCGATGATCTGCCCGCGCTTGACCGAATCGCCGCGCTCGACGAGGATCTTGCTCAGGTGGGCATAACGGGTCTGGTATCCGAACCCGTGGTCGAGAAGTATCTGCGTACCGTAACCCGCACGCGAGCGCGTACGCTCGGTCTCCTTCACCACGCCGTCGCCGGTCGCATATACCGGATCGCCTATATGCCCGGGCAGATCCACTCCGCTGTGGAATTTCCAACGGTGGTATATCGGGTGCATGCGGTAACCGAAGGCGCCGATCTTGTTGCGCAACTTGGTGCGGTCGATGGGCCACACGGCAGGGATCGCCGTCGAGAACTTCTCCTTGTCCTTTGCCAGCACCTGAAGGTCATCCAGCGACTTGGACTCAAGGTAGAGGCTGCGCGCCAGCTGGTCGAGTTCGAGCCATGTGCTCATCATCAGAGGGGCATACTCATCCCCTCGACGGATGCGTATTTCGAGTGGTCGTAAGGGGGAGTATATTCCGTCTATGAAGATCGTATCCGACGAAAAGAGAGGCCGGTAGACATAGTTGTCACGATGTTTTATCTCCTCGAGCCGATGCTGGGCGGCGCGGATACGGTTTTGCAGGATCTCGTATTTGAGTACCAAGTCACGATTGCTCTCGACGATGCGGTACATCTTGGGCGTGTAGAAGAGCGACGTGAACAGCACGTTGACCAACGCCACAAGAATGAAACCTATAAGCAGGTTGCGCAGCAGACGATACGAACGCAGCCGATGGACAAGACTCCTCACCTCATCCTCCACACGCTTCTCGTCGACGGGCAACTTCATATTGTAAAATAATAAAATAACTTAATTATCGGTGCAAATTTAACGTAAAATGTGTAATTTTGCAATCCGAAAATGACTATTATATAAACGGCAAGATAAGCAAAATTGTATATATGGAATCGAACAAAATCAGAGAGGCTTTTCTCGACTTTTTTCCGCAGCAAGCAGCACACGATCGTGCCTTCGGCGCCGATGGTGGTGAAGAACGACCCCACGCTGATGTTTACCAATGCCGGAATGAATCAGTTCAAGGAGATTTTTTTGGGCAACGCACCGCGTAAATATCCGCGTGTGGCCGATACGCAGAAGTGTCTGCGCGTATCGGGCAAACACAACGATCTGGAGGAGGTGGGACACGACACCTACCACCACACGATGTTCGAGATGCTCGGCAACTGGTCTTTCGGCGACTACTTCAAGAAGGAGGCCATAGCATGGGCTTGGGAGCTTCTCACGGAGGGTCTACCATCTGCCTAAGAGCGCATGTACGCCACCGTCTTCGAGGGCAGCGAGGCCGACGGCGTGCCGTTCGACGAGGAGGCATACAACTATTGGAAACAGTACCTTCCCGAAGACCATATAATCAAGGGTGACAAGCACGACAACTTCTGGGAGATGGGCGAGACGGGCCCGTGCGGCCCTTGCAGCGAGATTCACTTCGACCTGCGTGACGATGCGGAGGTTGCCGCCGTGCCGGGCCGCGAGATGGTCAACAAGGGTCACCATCTGGTGATCGAGATATGGAATCTGGTCTTCATGCAGTTCAACCGCAAGGCCAACGGCGAGTTGGAGCCACTGCCGGCCAAGCACGTAGATACGGGTATGGGCTTCGAGCGCCTCTGCATGATCCTTCAGGGCAAGAAGTCAAATTACGACACCGATGTATTCCAGCCCACCATCGAGCGTATCGCCGCCATGGCCGGACGCCGTTACGGCGACGATTCCAAATGCGACGTTGCGATGCGCGTCATGGCCGACCACCTGCGCGCCATAGCCTTCTCGATAGCCGACGGTCAGCTGCCCTCCAATGTCAAGGCCGGTTATGTCATCCGCCGTATCCTGCGCCGCGCCGTACGTTACGGATACACCTATCTGGGCTTCACCGAGCCCACGCTCTGCAAGCTCGTAGCGGGTCTGGCCGAGCAGATGGGACACCAGTTCCCCGAGCTGCGCCAGCAGCAGGCGCTCATCGAGCGCGTGATCGAAGAGGAGGAGGCAGCCTTCCTGCGTACGCTGGCTACGGGTATAAACCTTCTCGACGGCGTCATCGCCCGCGTAGGCAAGGGCGGCCGAATATCGGGAAAGGATGCCTTTGAGCTATACGATACGTTCGGATTCCCGATCGACCTCACAGAGCTTATCGCCCGCGAGCAGGATGTGGAGGTCGACCTCGAGGGCTTCGAGAAGGAGCTCCAGATGCAGAAGCAGCGCTCGCGCAACGCCGCAGCGCAGGACGTGGACGACTGGCAGGAGATCATGCCCATCGAGAGCAGCGAATTCATCGGATACGATACCCTCACCGCGCCCGTGCACATAGCCCGTTATCGCCGCGTCACGTCGAAGGGCAAGACCACATATCAGCTCGTATTCGACCATACGCCCTTCTACGGCAACTCGGGCGGCCAGATCGGCGACACGGGATATATCGAGAGTGCCACCGAGAAGATAGATATCATTGCCACGGAGAAGGAGAACGGACTTATAATACACATAACGACCAAACTGCCTGAAGATCCGGCTGCGGAGTTCACTGCCGTTGTAGATCCCGTCAAGCGTCAGGCTGCCGCCAACAACCACACGGCCACGCACCTGCTCGATGCGGCGCTGCGCAAGGTGCTCGGCTCGCACGTCGAGCAGAAGGGTTCGATGGTGACGCCCGAGAGTCTGCGCTTCGACTTCTCGCATTTCCAGAAGGTTACGCCCGAGGAGCTGCGCGAGGTGGAACGTCTTGTCAACAAGGCCATCCGTGCCAACTATCCTCTTGAGGAACGTCGTGACGCCACCATCGAGGAGGCACGCGCCGCGGGAGCTATCATGCTCTTCGGCGAGAAGTACGGTGACCGCGTGCGCATGGTCCGCTTCGGCGACTCGGTTGAGCTGTGCGGCGGTACGCATACCTCGGCTACGGGTACCATCGGTCTGTTCAAGATCATCAGCGAGAGCGCCATCTCTGCCGGCGTACGACGTATCGAGGCCGTCACGGCCGAGCAGGCGGAGTCGATGCTCGAGGCCGTGGAGGATCAGATACACAACGTGATCAACCTGCTGAACAATCCCAAGGTTGAGCAGTCGATCCAGAAACTCCTCGAAAGCAACGTATCGCTCCAGAAGGAGGTCGAACAGCTACACAAGGAGCAGATCACCTCGCTTGCGGACAAGATCCTCGCCGAGCGCAAGGATACCGACGGCGTCTTCGTCATAGCCCGCCAGCTGCCTTATGCTTCGGGCATGATGAAGGACTTGGCCTATACTTTGCGGTCGAAGGCTTCGGACATAGTCATGGTGTTCGGCTCGACCACGGGAGACAAACCTACGCTCACGATAATGCTCGGTGACGACATCGTAGCCAGCGGAGTGGATGCCGGAGCCGTTGTACGCGAGGCGGCCAAGGCCATCGAAGGTGGTGGCGGCGGACAGAAGTTCTTCGCCACGGCCGGCGGCAAGAATCCCGAAGGCATGCAGAAGGCAATCGACATGGCGGTCGAGATCATCATGTCGAAGCTCAAGTAGGGCGGCACGGCACACAAAAACAACGACAACATACGACCAAGACGATAATAAAAAACGTATAAAGTTATGGACAAGAAAGTATTACTGATGATTCTCGACGGCTGGGGAATCGGCGACCACACCAAATCGGACGTCATCTACACGATGCATCCCAAATATATTACGGCCTTGACCGAGAAGTACCCTCATGCACAGCTGCGCACCGACGGCGAGAACGTCGGCCTGCCCGACGGCCAAATGGGCAACTCGGAGGTCGGGCACCTCAATATCGGCGCCGGCCGCGTGGTCTACCAGGATCTGGTGAAGATCAACCGCGCCTGCGCCGACAATTCGATCCTGCAGAACCCCGAGATCGTCAAGGCATTCGAGTATGCCAAGAAGAACGGCGTCAACGTACACTTCATGGGTCTGACGTCGGACGGAGGCGTACACTCGTCGATCGACCATCTCTACAAGCTCTGCGAGATATCAAAGCATTACGGCATTGAGAACACCTATATTCACTGCTTCATGGACGGCCGTGACACCGACCCCAAGAGCGGCAAGGGATTCATCGCCGACCTTGAGAAGCACTTGGCCGCAACGACCGGCCAGATCGCTTCGATCATAGGCCGTTACTACGCCATGGACCGCGACAAGCGCTGGGAGCGTGTGAAGATCGCATACGACATGCTCGTAAACGGCGTAGGCGCGGCTGCTACCGACATGGTGGAGGCCATGCAGCGTTCGTACGACGAGGGTGTAACGGATGAGTTCGTAAAGCCTATCGTACGCGTCGACGAGACGGGCAAGGCTGTCGGCTGCATCAAGCCCAACGACATGGTCATCTTCTTCAACTATCGTAATGACCGCGCCAAGGAGATCACCATCGCCCTGACGCAGGAGGATATGCCTGAGCAGGGTATGCACACGCTGCCGCTCTATTACTGCTGCATGACCCCTACGATGCCAAGTTCCAAGGCCTGCACATCCTCTTTGACAAGGAGAATGTAAAGAACACTATCGGCGAATACGTTTCGTCGCTCGGTCTCTCGCAGTTGCGTATCGCCGAGACCGAGAAGTATGCCCACGTCACCTTCTTCCTTAACGGCGGCCGTGAGGACAAGTTCCCCGGCGAGGATCGTATTCTGGTGGCATCACCCAAGGTTGCAACCTACGACCTGAAGCCCGAGATGAGCGCCTACGAAGTCAAAGACAAGTTGGTGGAGGCTCTCGGCACGCAGAAGTTCGACTTCATCTGCCTCAATTTCGCCAATGGCGACATGGTTGGCCACACGGGCGTATATGAGGCCATCGAGAAGGCAGTTCTCGCAGTAGACGAGTGTGTCTCGGCCGTTGTCGAGGCAGCCAAGGCCAACGGCTACGAGGTCGTCATGATCGCCGACCACGGCAATGCCGACAACGCTATCAATGCCGACGGTACGCCCAATACGGCGCACTCGCTCAACCCCGTGCCCATCGTGGTCGTTTCCGACCGCGTGAAGTCGGTGCACGACGGCGTCCTGGCCGACGTAGCTCCTACGGTTCTGAAGCTCATGGGACTCAAGCAGCCTGCCGAAATGACTGGCAAACCGCTTGTGGAGATGAAATAAAGGTCTCCCAAATTGGTCAAAATCCCCGAGAGGCAGGCATCTCCCGGGGATTTTTCGTATCTTTACCTGCACAAAAAAGCATCACACTATGAAAATAGCAATCATAGGCACCGGCAACATGGGAGGTGCCATAGCATGCTGGGCTGGCCGCCAGCGGCCGCTTTGCCGAGGGAGAGATCGTATGTTCGAACCGTTCGTCCGAGAAACTCGAACGCCTGCATCACAAATATCCGCAGATAACCGTCACCACAGACAACATGGCCGCCGTAAAAGGCGCCGAAGTCGTAATCATAGCCGTCAAACCGTGGTATGCCGAGAGCGTCGTACGCCAGATAAAGCCTGCACTCGAAGCTGCACGGCCATTGTTGGTTTCGGTCGTGGCAGGTGTTCCATTCGCGCAGATCGCCGAGTGGATGATGCCTTCGGAGAGGCCGTGGACCATATTCCGCGTCATCCCGAATACGGCCGTCGAGATCGGTTGCGGCATGACATTCGTATCGGCCATAAACGCCTCGGAGGAGCAGTTTGCCACAGTCATGTCGCTCTTCGAGTGTATGGGTACGGCCATGGCCGTCGACGAGAAACAGCTCGAAACGGGCATGATCCTCGCTTCATGCGGCATAGCCTTCGCCCTGCGCTATCTGCGCGCCGCCGCCGAGGGCGGGGTAGAGCTGGGCATACCCGCCGCACAGGCCTCGCGCATCGTTGCGCAGACGATGATCGGAGCGGCTCAGCTTGTCCTGCAAAACGGATCACATCCGGAGCATGAGATAGACCGCGTCACCACCCCCGGCGGCATCACCATACGCGGCCTGAACGAGATGGAACACGCCGGGTTCACCTCGGCCGTCATACGCGGACTCAAGGCCTGCAAGTAACCGCCGACGGCAAAATACAAATAATGCCGCAACCTTTTGAGTTGCGGCATTATTCTTTTTATAATACTTGTCTGTATCAGCTGTCTTTTCTGCGCAATAACATCAACAATACAATCAAGACGACAGCCCCGGCCGTCCACCACACCCATGCCGGCACGGCGCATCCGCCCTCGGCATCATCTCCGAAGGGATTCTCACCGAGATATTCGCCGTTGGCTATCGCCTCCAAAGCACGGTTAAGGATGGCATCGCCATTGGTCGAGGCCACCTCTTCGTACGTAAGCGGCACATGGATGTCGGGAATGACACCGCGGCCGTAGGGTATGCGGGGATTCTCCGTCGTATCGAATACGCACTTTACCAACGGTATGTGCCACGTCACGCGCGAGTTGGGCAGACAGATATCGACGAACTTCAACGCCGTCATGTAATGGTATGCCGTGCGGGTTTCGCGTCCGATAACCAGACCGCGGTGCGAACGCAGCACGTTGGCAGGAAAGAGCGTTGCGGCCGAGCACGAGTTCTCGTTTATCAGCACATACAGCTTGCCGCCGTAATGCGCCACCGAGTCGGGCATGATGGGCTTCGCCTCGCTGCGGCAATACAGCCCGTCGCGGCCATCCTCGGCTACGTATTCGTCACCGAAAAGTTCCATATCGGCCGTATAGTTGCGCGCATGGGCGAATGACGGGAACGAGTGGTGCATGACCTTGCTGTAACCCTCGACGGCAACATACGGACGGTCGGAACAGTAGGAGAGCAACTTGCGCATCACTTCGTCATGGCCGCCGCCGTTGTTGCGCATATCGAATATAAGGTGCGGCGCAGAGTGGTGCGCGGCAATGAAGTCGCGTATCTGCTCGGTCTCGACCTCATTGAGCTGGAATGTCGCAAGACCTATATATGCGACCGAATCGTTGAGCATCTTCACTTCGAAGTTCTTGCCCCTGCGGTTGACCGACAGGTAATCGCGGCGCGAAGGCGAGTATTTCAACCTTTCGCCTCTCCATATATGGCCCTCGACATGGAGCGAGGTACCGTCGTCGAAGGTCACCTCGCAACCTCGACCCGCTGTGTCGGGACGGTAGTCTATATACGACCACATGAGCGTACCGAACTGCGTACACTTCAAGTACTCCTCCACGGCGGCATCATATCCGCCGATATACTTCGCCGACATACGCAACAGCGAGTCTGCCGGAATGCCGTCCACTGATGTAACACGGCGGTTGAGATACTCCTCGAAACCATCCATTGCCAGAACTATGCGCACATCGTCGCCCACACGCCCGATATACACATCCCAGTATCTCTGCTCGTCGGACTTCGGAATGCCCCAATAAGCCACGTGCGAATCGTGCAGCAGGGCATTCGTGCGCTCCATTATCGCTCTGAACTTATTGATTGGGATTGTCTCCGTCACCGACGATTTAGTCTCTTGCCGGTACTTCTCCAGCTCCTCGCGCGAGATGAGGTCATCGAGCGAAGGGTAGCAGTCGATGAAGGCGTCGATCATCACGTCGATATCCTCATGTGCCTGCTCCACCGTAAGTTCCGTCACTGGCTTCAGTTCCTGCGGCGGGATGAACGACGTCTTAAGGCCGAAAGGCGTCATCGGGTCATCGACCTTGCCGCCGCACGCCGAAACTGAGAACATGATCGAAGGTTCCTCGATCATACGGTATGAATACCGCACACGACCCAACGTATCGCCGCGCGAGATGCTCTCGCCCGTCTTGAATGCACGGCCGATGCACAAGCCGCTGATATATATCGTTCGCCCGTCGGCAACTTTCAATCCGATCGAGTGATTCACATACTTGGGATCGACACCTTGTCCTATACCATCGGCCATATCCTTGGCCGCGTGTCGAAGTCCTCGCCCGCTTCGATACTCGAACCCGTCGACGACGACAACGACAGCGAATAGCTCCATCCGACCGAGGTCACAACACAGTCATCGGGAGCGACCACCACGGCATCAAAAGGTGCGGCGATGAACAGATCGTAGAAATTCAGCTCCTCGCCAATGTAGGTTTGCGGTTTGTAGATAATACTGTCTCCGGCCTCGGCTCCGGCAATGGGCCATTGCCACCGCTCATCCGCACGCGCCGCCACAAAGGACACTGCGGCAAGCAGCGTAACAAGAAGTCTTCTCAAGGTCATAAGAATTAAGGTTCAAACGTCGATTACAAATTTAATAAAAATTTTCCCGTAAAAATACGTTCCACCCGACAAAATATATCTCATGAACAATAAAAATCCCGCATCGCACACTCTTGTCGAGGGTATGCGATACGGGCTACACTTCCTGTTTGAGCCCCAACTGATTATCCGCGACGGCGCGAGACGAAATCTTCGATATTGGCCACCACACACGCTATAAGGCGGTCGATAGCCTCGACGGGCGACCATGCATTATGCGGCGAAGCCAGAAGTCGATACGGGTCTTTCAGCGCATACAGAGGCGATTCGCGCAGCGGCTCCGTCGAGAAGACATCGAGCGCCGCGCTGCGGATCGTACCGGCATCAAGGGCGCGGGCCAAGGCAGCCTCGTCGACAATGCCGCCGCGCGCGACGTTTATGAGTATCGCCGTCGGCTTCATGCGCGAAAACTCGGCCTCGCCGATAAGGCCGCGCGTATGGTCGTTCAGCGGGCAATGCACCGACACAACGTCCGATGCGGCAAGCAGCTCGTCGAGCGGCAGGCACGGGTATTTCTCGCTGCGCGACACACCCGAAGTGGACGAATATGCCACCTCGCATCCGAAAGCCGCAGCCAGACGCGCAACCTCGTGACCGATATTGCCCAATCCGACGATACCCCAGCGGCGGCCGCGCAGCTGTGCCGTCGGACGGTCGAAGTTGAAGATACGGTCCGACGCTGCATAACGCCCCGACTTGAAATATCCGTCATAATATACCGTCTCGCGCAACAGGGCCAGAGCAGCCCCCAGCGTCGTCTCCGCAACGGCGTATGTCGAGTATCCCACGGCATTGCGCACTTCGATTCCACGGTCGTCCGCAGCCGCCAGATCCACGTTGTTCATGCCGGTAGCCGCCACACAGATAAGTTTCAGATGCGGCAGGCGGGCCATCGTCGCAGCGTCGATAACGACCTTGTTTGTTATCACTATGTCGGCATCGGCACAACGCTCCGCAACCTCGTCGGGCGCCGTCACATCATATCCCTTGTATTCACCGAACCGGCTGAGGGCCTCCATACTGCGTCCACACACCGAATATTCATCCAAAAAGACAATTTTCATGATATCTGCTTATATTTCAATCCTTCAAAACTCACCGACAAGTCCGCGCACCACAACCGACGCACACCCGATGCCGAACACGGCGGGTATGTAGGATATGGTTCCCATATTGGACTTCTTGTTCTGCTCCTCGCACAGCACCACGGCCCCCTCACGTACCGGTTCCGGCGAAAATACAGCCGTAAATCCCGACCGTATGCCCGCCTTGTGCAGGCGCTTGCGAAGCATGTGCGCCAACGGGCAGTGGTGCGTGGCCGAGATGTCGGCAATCTCCATCCGTGCAGGGTCGGTCTTGGCTCCGGCACCCATCGAACTGACCAGAGGTATTCCGCGCTCCATGGCACCAATGATCAGCGCCAGTTTGGGCGAGAGGGTATCTATGGCGTCCACCACATAGTCAAAACGATCGGAATCCAGAAGCGCGTATGTCTCCTCGTCCTTGATAAAACGCGCCACCGTATGCAGGTCGATATCGGGATTTATGTCGCGCAGACGCTCGGCCATAACCTCCGTTTTAGGGCATCCAACGGTCGAATGCAGCGCTATGAGCTGACGGTTGATGTTCGACTCCGACACCACGTCGGCATCCGCCACGGTCATGTGCCCCACGCCGGCACGGGCAATCATCTCGGCGGCATAAGCCCCGACGCCACCCAAACCGACGACCAGCACGCGCGAGCGGTGCAGCCGCTCTAGCTTTTCGCGCCCGAGCAGCAACTCGGTACGTTCCAGCCATTTATCTCTATTTTCGTTCATTGTCTCCATCCTTGTCGAATATATCGTAATAGTTCTGCGTCAAACGCTCCTTCAACGTCTCCATCTCGACGCCGCGCACACGGCATATCATCTCATAAACGTCGGCAATATCGGCGCCCGTGTCGTCCGTCTCGGCGAAGATACGCTCCAAAGGCACACTCCGCAACGCCGCCACGGTTCGCGGCGAACGCGTCGTTGCCGGCCCGAACGAGAGATAATATCCGCGGCCGACGGCACGAGCCGCCTGCTGTTCAGACCCGATGAAGCCGTGAAATATAGCCGTCCGAAGACGGTACTCACGCAAAATATTCATCACCGGCTCGAACGCCCTCACACAGTGCAGCACAACGGGCAGACAGAGCCGCTGCGCCGCATCCAGATGCAGACGGAACAACCGATCCTGCGCCACACGGTCAACCCCGCATGCAAAGTCAAGCCCCGTCTCTCCGACGGCGTCGGCATCGGCGAACATGGCATCCGTCACCGCAAACTCAACATTCTGGTCGGCAGCCTGCCAAGGGTGTATTCCCCGCGCGCGTGGCTCGATGCAGCAACCCGTGAAACGATGCGTATGTATGTCGACAAAAAGGGCACATCGGCGTGGAATCATTATGCAAATGTATGGAAAAATACGAAAAAACGCTGACAGAATAAAATATTGCGCCGATTCTTACTAAAACTGCGAAAAAAATCGTACCTTCGTGCGCGTTTTAAGGGAGTTACGTCCGAAAGATCCGCTGCAACAATTTATTATTAGCATACATACAAGCAAAAACCATTCATTTAATTACAGATCTATGTCGAAAATCATTAAACTACGGAAAGGTCTCGACATCAATCTTCAGGGCAAGGCGTCGGAGTCATTGGCAGAAGTGCCTTTGGCAAAGCAATATGCCGTCTCGCCTCTGGATTTTGAAGGGTTGACTCCCAAGCTGTTGGTGAAGGTAGGCGACAAGGTGAAGGCCGGCACGCCGCTGTTCTTCGACCGCAAGGACAGCCGTGTGTTGTTCACGTCGCCCGTGAGCGGCACGGTCGCAGCAGTCAATCGCGGCGAGAAACGCAGGATTCTCAACGTCGTGATCGATGCCGACACCAAACAGGAGTACGAGGAGTTCCCCGTCGTCGATCTGCGTAAGGCCGACCGCGCCGAGGTTGTGGAGTTGTTGCTCAAGTCGGGCTTGTGGGCCATGATTCAGCAGCGTCCCTACGGCATCGTCGCCAACCCCGACGACAAACCGAAAGCCGTCTTCGTCTCGGCGTTCGATTCGGCGCCTCTGGCTCCCGACATGAACTTCGCCCTGCGCGGCGAGAAGGCTTCCCTGCAAAAGGGCTTCGACGTGCTGGCGAAACTCACCGACGGCAAGGTTCATCTCTCGATGAAGGCCGGTGCCGAGGGTGAGATGAACACCTTCACCGGCGTCGAACTGCACACCTTCGCCGGCAAACACCCCGCAGGCAACGTGGGTATCCAGATCCACTACATCGACCCCATCGCCAAGGGCGACATCGTCTGGACGGTCAACATTCAGGACGTGGCCGCCATCGGACGTCTCTTCTCGACGGGTAAGGTCGACCTGCACAAGGTCATAGCACTGACCGGCAGCGAGGTGGCAAAACCGCAGTACTACCGTATCATCAGCGGCGCACCCGTTGCGTCGGTCGTCGAGGGCAACATCAAGCCTCAGTCCGACGGCGGCAGCGTACGCATCATCTCGGGCAACGTACTCACCGGCAAGAAGGTCGCAGCCGACGGCTTCGTCACCTTCTTCGCCAACCAGATAACCGTAATCCCCGAAGGCGACAAGTACGAACTGCTGGGCTGGGCGATGCCCCGCTTCAACAAGTTCTCCGTCTCGCGCGCCTATTTCTCGTGGCTCTGCCCGAAAAAGGCTTACGACCTCGACACCAACATGAACGGCGGCGAGCGTCCGTTCGTCGTGACGGGCCTCTACGAGCAGTACCTGCCTATGGATATTTATCCCATGTACCTGTTCAAGGCCATCATGGCCGGCGATATCGACAAGATGGAGAATCTCGGCATCTACGAGATCATCGAGGAGGATGTCGCCCTGTGCGAATTCGTCGATCCCTCGAAGACCGAAATTCAGCAGCTGGTACGCGACGGTATTAACTTAATGATTAAGGAGTGTTAGCTATGGGTCTGAGAAAAATAGTAGACAATCTGAAGCCGACCTTTTCCGAAGGCGGCAAGCTGAGCTTTCTGGGCTCGACGTTCGAAGCCTTCGAAACGTTCCTTTTCGTGCCCAACACCACCACCCAGAAAGGCGCCCATATCCGCGACTGCAACGATATGAAGCGTACGATGATCGTAGTAGTGGTGGCCCTTATCCCCGCATTCCTCTTCGGATGCTACAACACCGGCGCGCTGGTGGGTCTCAGCGGTTTCACCGCTTTCCCTCTACGGTCTGGTGCGTATCCTCCCCATGCTGTGCGTATCGTACATCGTGGGTCTGGCCATAGAGTTCGCCTATGCGCAGATGCGTCATGAGGAGGTCAACGAGGGTTATCTCGTAACCGGACTCCTCATACCGATGATCATGCCCGTCAGCACCCCCCTCTGGATGGTGGCTTTGGGTGTGGCTTTCTCGGTGGTATTCGTAAAGGAGGTATTCGGCGGTACGGGTATGAACATCTTCAACCCCGCGCTTACGGCCCGCGCATTCGTATTCTTCGCCTTCACGCCGCAGATGTCGGGCGAGGAGGTGTGGTTCTCGAAGTGGACCATGATGGGCGCTCAGGTCGACGGCGTATCGGGTGCTACGGCCCTCGAGCAGCTCGCGACAAAGGGTGACATGCAGTGGAGCGCTCTGGACGCATTCCTCGGATTCATCCCCGGATCGTTGGCGAGACCTCGACGCTCGCCATCCTCATCGGCGCCGCCATCCTGCTCTTCACTGGTGTGGCTTCATGGCGTACGATGCTGAGTGTATTCGTCGGCGGTCTGGCCATGGGCTATCTGTTCCAAGCCCTCGGCGTTACGGATTACCCCGCATACTACCACTTGATAGTCGGCGGCTTCGCTTTCGGTGCCGTATTTATGGCTACCGACCCCGTAACCTCGGCTCAGACCGATACCGGTAAATATATCGTAGGCTTCATGACGGGTGCTCTTGCCGTGATGACCCGTGTCATCAATCCGGCTTACCCCGAAGGCATGATGCTCGCAATACTCTTCATGAACGCCCTCGCACCCACGATCGACTACTTCGTGGTGGAGGCCAACATCAGAAGACGCAAGAATCGTATCAAGACTGTAAAATAGGACGGGAATATGGCAAAGAAAAAAATTTATATGCAAAGTGTGCGGATACGTTCATGAAGGTGATGCCGCACCCGAGAAATGTCCCGTTTGCAACTCCGGCTTCGGAGTTCGTAGAGCAGAAGCCCAAAGGGACTCTTCAGCGACGTCAACAGCAACGCTTACATAATTCTCTATTCGGTAGTGATGGTCGTGCTCGTTGCGGCGCTTCTGGCCGTGGCATCGTTCTCGCTGCAGGATCGCCAGAATGCAAACATCCTTAACGAGAAGCAGCAGCAGATCGTAAAGGCTCTGGGCGAGGATCCCATGACGGTGAAATACGGTGACGTGATAGCCGAGGCACAGATCTCGACGCCGACGGCAAACCCGTCGCAGGCAAGAGCGAAGCCGATGTCTTCGCGGCGCTTCAGGATATGCGTTCGACACTCGATGCCGGCGAATATCCCATCTTCAAGGCCAAGAACGGCTGTGTCGTGATTCCGGTCTACGGCGCAGGACTCTGGGATGCGATCTGGGGCTACATAGCTCTCGAGCCCGATCTCAACACCGTGAAGGGTATAGTCATAGACCACAAGGGTGAGACTCCGGGTCTGGGTGCCGAGATAGCATCGGCCCCGCATCAGGCACTCTATGTCGGCAAGACGATCTTCGACAACGACGGCAAGTTCGTATCAATCACCCTCAAGAAGGGCGGTGCGAACCCCAACGATCCCAACTACGCCCACGAGGTCGACGCCATCACCGGCGGTACGAAGACTTCGGACGGCGTGACGGCCATGTTGCACGACTGTCTGGAGAAATACATCCCCTACATCGAGGCCAACAAACAGGCTGCCAATTCAAACATGTCTAACAATTAAAGAAGCGGAATATGAATATTAAAAATCTAACCAACCCGCTGAGCCTGAACAACCCCGTCATCGTCCAGATTCTGGGTATCTGCTCGTCGCTGGCCGTGACGGTGAAGATGAAGCCCGCGCTGGTCATGGGATTGTCGGTGATGGTCGTTACGGGATTCTCGAACCTCGTGATGTCGCTGCTGCGCAACGGCGTTCCCTCGCGCATCCGCATCATCGTCCAGCTCGTCGTCATCGCCGCGCTGGTGATCCTCGTCGATCAGGTGCTCAAAGCATTCGTTTACGAAGTCTCGAAGCAGCTGTCGGTCTACGTCGGACTGATCATCACCAACTGTATCATCATGGGCCGTGTCGAGGCATACGCCCTCGGAAACAAACCGCTGGATTCATTCCTCGACGGTATAGGCAACGGTCTGGGATATGCGGCCATACTGCTCATCATAGCATTCTTCCGCGAACTGTTCGGATCGGGTCAGATATTCGGCATGCAGGTCATACCCGAAAGCTGGTATATCGCCAACGGCGGATTCTACTCGAACATCGGACTCATGCTGTTCCCTCCCATGGCGCTGATCATCGTCGGCTGCATAATATGGATTCACCGTTCACTGAATAAGGATTTGCAGGAAAAATAGGAGGTAGAATATGGAAACACTCAATCTTTTCATACGTTCGATCTTTATCGACAACATGGTCTTCGCCTTCTTCTTCGGCATGTGTTCGTACATCGCCGTCTCGAAGAGCGTAAAGACCGCAGTGGGACTGGGCGCTGCCGTGACCTTCGTCATGGTGATGACCGTACCTCTCAACTACCTGCTCAACGAATACGTACTCAAGGCCAATGCTCTGGTCGAGGGCATCGATCTGAGCTTCCTCTCGTTCATCGTCTTCATCGCCGTGATCGCATCGTTCACGCAGCTCGTGGAGATGATCGTCGAGAAGTTCTCGCCCACGCTCTACAACCAGCTGGGTATATTCCTGCCGCTCATCGCCGTTAACTGTGCCATCCTCGGAGGCTCGCTCTTCATGCAGCAGAAAGTCGCCGCTGGCGCCATCACAAACGGATGGCAGAGCATCGTCTACGGTCTGGGCTCGGGTCTGGGCTGGTGGCTGGCTATCGTCATGATGGCCGCAATCCGCGAAAAGGCCCAGTACTCGCGTATTCCCGCAGCCCTCAAGGGCCCGGCATCGCGTTCATCATCACGGGCCTTATGGGTATCGCATTCATGATCTTCTCGGGAATCAAGTTGTAACCTTTAACAAGAGAAATAGAAAATGAATTTATTAACAGTTATTATCGTTGCAATAGCAGCCTTTCTGGCGGTAACGCTGATTCTGGTGGCTCTGCTTCTCTTCGCAAAGGCCAAGCTCACCACGTCGGGCGATGTTACGATCAACATCAACGACGGACAGAAGATGCTTACCGTAGCCGGCGGATCATCGCTTCTCAACACGCTCACCTCGCAGGGTATATTCCTTCCCTCGGCATGTGGCGGTAAAGGTGCCTGCGGACAGTGCAAGTGTCAGGTGCTGGAGGGCGGCGGTGATATTCTGCCTACCGAAACCGGTTTCTTCAACCGCAAACAGATTCAGGACCACTGGCGTCTGGGATGTCAGGTGAAGGTCAAGGAGAACATGAAGATCGCCGTTCCCGCCTCGGTGCTCAGCATCAAGAAGTGGGAGTGCGAGGTGGTATCGAACCACAACGTGGCTACCTTCATCAAGGAGTTCGTGGTAAAACTGCCCGAAGGCGAGGATCTCAACTTCCGCAGCGGCGGTTACATCCAGATCGACGTGCCGCCCGTTACCGTAGATTTCAAGAATATAGATGTCGATCCCGAATACCGCGAGGATTGGGAGAAGATGCATATATTCGATCTCAAGATGGTCAACACCGAGCCTCAGGTACGTGCCTATTCATGCGCGACATATCCCGCCGAGGGCAACGTCATCAAGCTCAACGTGCGTATCGCGACACCTCCGTTCGACCGCGCAACGGGCCGTTTCATGAATGTCAATCCGGGTGTCTGCTCGTCGTACATCTACTCGCTCAAGCCGGGTGACAAGATCACCATCTCGGGCCCCTACGGAGAGTTCTTCCTGCCCGACAACCTGCCCGACGATCAGGAGCTTATCTTCATCGGCGGTGGTGCCGGCATGGCCCCCATGCGAAGCCATCTGATGCACCTGTTCAAGACCGAGAAGACCAAGCGTCCGGTATCGTTCTGGTACGGTGCCCGTTCGCTCAAGGAGGCCTTCTATCTCGAGGATTTCCACGAGATAGAGAAGGAGTTCCCCAACTTCTCGTTCCACTTGGCTCTGGACCGTCCCGATCCCGCAGCCGATGCTGCAGGTATTCCCTACAAGGCCGGATTCGTACACACCGTCCTCTACGAGAACTACCTCAAGAACCACGAGGATCCCGAGGGATGTATCTACCTCATGTGCGGACCTCCGATGATGTCGGCTTCGGTTCTGAAGATGCTCGACAGTCTCGGCGTACCGCCTGAGAATATCCTCTACGATAACTTCGGCGCATAAGCCGTACAATAACGAAGAGTTCCTCTCCCTTAACGGGGAGAGGAATTTTTTATACCCTGAAACCTTGCACATACGACTCTCGGGGGACAATTATCCGCCATTCCAGCAGACGGGCATATATGGGCAGCGGGAAGAGGGAAGAGGGAAGAGGAAAGAGGAAAGAGGAAAGAGGAAAGAGGAAAGAGGGAAGAGGTTAAAAACGATAGATTAAAGGCAACTGATATCGCAGTTTTACAGAAGATTTCGTCGACATGCCCACAGCCTCAATAGGTGCTTATACGCGCCATAAGGACATCATACCCACAAGCAACACACAAAAAAGCGCCGCTTGAAGGCGGCGCATGGAAATGATGTCAGGACTGCTACTGAGCAATATTTATATTATTGTTCTTGAGGGCTTCGATGGTGCATACATCGGCCGCTTTGCTCTTATAGTTCCAGTAAAGGATCTTTTATACCTTTGTAGTTGTTGATATCTACGCCCAGATTAGAACGGATCTTCCAGCAGGCATATCCAGAGAATACATTGGTATCACCATCATTGTCATTGTCGTGATAGAGCTCAAGATAGAGGTATCCGTCATCGTTATAGAGGTTCTGGAACATACCTGCATGCTCGGCACGCGTGTTATATACCATATAGACGTTGTGCTCCTTGCTCGTCGAACTGTAGGGGAACGATATGTCGAGCGTAATCCAATCGTTGGCATAATATCCCTCGTCGATTGCTATACCGGCCGTATAGTCAGCAATGTTACCTATGTCATGGTCGTCGATGAAGCGAACGTAATCTGTAATGACGCCGTATACCATATTGAGCGTAATGACCATATCGTATCCGGTATCGGTCGACTCGGCCTCATTGATGGTGTAATATATCATCGCACGCACCTCATTATCAAACGGCGGGTTAACCTGCAGATCGTTTGCATTCGTCACATACGCCGTCTTGCCGTTATCGAACTCGACATATATTCTGCTGCCCAAAAGGCCGCCGCCCTCGACAATGGTAGCGATGCTTACGTACATGGGATCGGAATCCTTCTTGTTACACGACGTGGTGAGCATCACAACCGAAGCCATGATCATCACGATAGAAAATAGTTTTTTTCATATAAATAATTTTAATTTAAATTGTTTTCCGTTTCTATAATGCAAATATAATCAAAAACCGTACTAAAAATTACATTTCCGAAACATTTATATACATATTTTCGCGCCATTGCCGACGACGGCATGGGATACGATTTAGGTATTTCGAAGATATTCACGTCCAATTTCACGCACATGATAAAAAGGCGCACACAAGGCCTGCGGCTCTGTGTACGCCATCGTCGGGTTTTCGACAGTGTCCCGTGCCGGGACACTGTCGGGTCGGATTTATGCTTACGGTCGGTAAAAGTCTCTCACACTGTTCGTCGTTACTTACTCCAATTCATGACGACAATCTCGTCAATCTCATTGGACCTGTCCTCATTCTTGCCTGCCTTGGACTTCGGTTCTGAAGCTGCATCTGCCTTCTCATCCCATGCGGGGAACTCAGTCGGAAATCCAGCGGCAATATGAACTTCATACTTACCGCCTTACCGTTATTCTGACCGGGAGTCCACAAGGGCGATTTGGATAATACGTCGGCAACTTGTTCCGACGCATCCTTGTGCAGCTCCTTAATGACATGGAAGTCTGTCAGTTTGCCCTCTTTGTTTATGACAAACTCCACCAGCATCCGTCCCTGTATCTTACCTTTGACCATGCTCTCGGGGTAATGGATCTGCGACATCACCCACGTGCGGAAATCCTGAACTTCACCGCCGTTGAACTTGGGCATCACCTCGGCCTGCATCAACACTTCATCCTTTTTGCGGCTTCTGCGGCTGCGTTGTCTCAACTTCCGGAGCGACAGTTTCAACCACGGGCGCGGCAGTTTCAGCCTCTGGAACGGGAACTGCGGTCTGTCCGGCCTTAGCCGTAAATGAGAACGTACACAACAATGCTGCGGCCACGGGCAGCACGGCAAGCGTACGTAGCAGAGCGTATCTGCTTGTCTTTTTAGTTGTCATCATTTTGAATCGTTTTTTGGTTAAGGAATCTCTGAAACTGTTGGCTATGTCCGGACTATAACCCAACAGGCTCTTCAATATCGAAGTTATATAATCGTTCACGTCGTAACCTTCACCCAGCACGTCGGCATCGGCCTCATACTCGTGTACCTCGGTCAGACGGCGTTGCGCTATCCACACGAAAGGATTCCACCACATCAGCGCCCGCAACAGCTGCATGGCGACCTTCTCTGCCGAATGGCGATGGCGTATATGGCTGCTCTCGTGTGCCACGATCGCCTTGATGTCGTTCTCTTCAATCTCTTGGCTCAGATATATGGTATCGAAGAAGGAGAACGACGCTATGCGTTCCGCCGTGCGTACGATACGGGATTGCGCTCGCGCATGAGTTTGCCGCCGCGGGCCAAGCGCCAGATGTTACGCAGCTGCACGGCCATTGCCGCAAACGACAGAACAACTCCACCCGCGTACACTATAAGCAGTATCTCTCGCACGCCGACAGCGGCCGTAGCACGGCCCTCCACGACAAGAGTCGACACGATCTCTCCAGCAACGATATTTCCCCCCCCCAAAGGCTCCATCACGGCACTCCATACGGGAATGCGCAGCAATGGTATGACCGCCGCCGCAACAACCGACACGGGAAGATATGCGCGGCAGAACGCGAACGACACCCTGCGGTCGAACAGCACGCCATAGAGAAGCATCAACACGGCACTGCATGCCAGCGTCTCGAGCATATATACAATCAACTCTCTCATATCATTGCATATTCAAACGTTACTGTTTCCGGGCTTTCTCGACAATCTCCATAATCTCGTCCAGCTCACGCATCGAGATATTATCCTGCCGCGAGAAGAACGACACCATGTTCGACATCGAACCGTCGAAGTACGAGGCCAACATATTACCCACAATCGTGCGCGCATAAACCTCCTTGGCCACGGCAGGGTAGTAGACAAACCCCTTGCCGACAGGCTCATGGTAGACGAACTCCTTGTTTTCGAGTATCTTTATGAACGTAGCCACAGTCGTATATTTGGGTTTGGGCTCCGGCATACGGGATATGATGTCGTTCACCGTACCCTTACCCAGCTCCCACAATATATGCATCACCTCCTCTTCGCCCTTGGTGCTCCTGCTTGCGTCGTTTTTCCGATACCATAATATCCGTTTATATTTTACATTAATTATCCTATTAATTAGCATATTACTCCTCCGCCTCCACAGGCTCCGTACTAACATAGAGTACACCGTACTTGCCGCGCCGTCCGTAACGCTTGTAGGCGTCGATGGGGGAGAGCATACGGTAATTCACCGGTGTCTCCATGTTGATCGTCTCCACATTGCACATGGCAAGCCACCGCTTGAGCCGCGCAGGCTCGCCGTCGATAAGGATCAAAGGACGGCGGCAGTGGAACGTCCGCGCCCGTATTACGCCATTCTCGGCCTCTGCGCCGAATCTACGCACATCACGGTGACGGTATTGCAGATCGATCTTCTGCAACAACGACCCCTCAAGGTAGACCAATATGCCGCCGTCGATACGCCTGCCGTTCAGCACATATACCGCATCGGGCGAAAGCTGGCGCCAATGACGCTCTTCGGGGTAGAAGAACTTGCCTTTTTCGATGCCCTCCGCGCGGCGTATGCTGTCGTAGTCGCTGTGGCGTATGTATGACGATATGTAGCGCTGCATATCATATTCATTGATCCATCGACTGTCCCAACGCACTCCGCTGATATTCCCCTTTAGATATTTGCGGGTCAACTTGCCGGCGCGCATGCGTAACTCGACCGCCCCGTCATCCCTACGTCGCGAGCGTATCGACCGCACGTTCCACGGACGCACACGTATGTCGGCCTCGTTCTCGGTCATTGCCTTACCGTTCACCCTGTATCTATACTCCACATCGGGCACCTCGGCCAACGCCTCCCCGATACCGTCATCAGCCACAACCTCGCGCTGTATGGCCGCAGAATCTATACGCCCGACGATATGCTGTGCGTAAGAATATGAAATACACGCCGTAAGCAACAGCGTAAATAATAATTTTCGAGTCATGATATTCCGTAGTTTCAGTGTCGATACAAAACTACTACTAATTTTTTAGACGAACAAATGTTCCTACGAAATTTTTAGATAAAAAAGTCGCCGCCGGTATCGAACCGACAACCACGAAATCAAAACGCCGCATACACACCTTCCAAGCCGAGCATATACCCATGTTTGCAATTCTGCAGCCGTATTGTTATATTTGCAGTTATGAAAAACATTGTATTCGATCTGGGCCGCGTAGTCTTTGCACAGGATCCGGCCAAATGCAGCGAAGAGTTCATACGCTTCTTTTCATATGTAATCCAATCGCCCATGCCGCAGTTCTGGGTGGACTACGATCTCGGCAAATCGTCGTTCGACAAGATGATAGACGACCTTGCGGCATACCGCGGTGTCGACAAGGAGTATGCACGCCGTCTGGTGCTGCTCTCGATAGAGAAGCAGGAGGCCATAGCACCTACCGAGGCGCTCATCCACGACCTGAAGGCTGCCGGATACCGCCTGTACGTACTCTCGAACATGTCGCGCGAATATATCGATTTCCTGCGCCGCACGGATGTCTACCGATATTTTGACGGGGATGTGGTCTCATGCGAGGAGCATATCGTCAAACCCATGCCCGAGATATACGACATCCTCATAAAGCGATTCTTGCTCACGCCCTCAGAGACACTCTTCATCGACGACCGCAAAGGAGAATACCGAGGCGGCTGCCGCAAAGGGTATCATACCGTTCCACTTTGACAAACACGACGCCGAGGGCTCTTGCGCACGCCTGCGCGAGATACTCCTGCCCAAGGAATAGAGAATAATTCAACGGCAGACTGCACAAGCCAAATAAAAAACGGCCTTTCACCTATGCGAGAGGCCGTTTCTTGTGTTTAATTGACACGCTATAACGAGACGGTGGGAATGTCGCTCCACTCGGTTGTGTATCTTGGCGAACGGTGCTGGTGCTGGTTGCGCACGTCGCCGAAGCCCTGCGAGGCTACGATCACCGAATCGTGGCCCAACCGTCCGTTTATGGCATCCATGGCACGCATAAGGCGGTCGTGGCGCTGAATATCCGTTTCGCCGAAGAGGTTGGCCTGAACGCCATCCTTCGGAATTATCGAGGTGGCTATAACGCCCGCTTTCTTGTAACCGCAACCGCGGGCAAAGATCTCCCGAGAGCCGCTCGCGACGCCTTGACCATCTCGATCGAACTGTCGGTCGCCGTCTCGAATGCCGTAACGCAACTGTTGCCGCGATTCGACGTCCAATCCTCCTTGAAACGGTTCGTCCACGCGAATACGGTCATCTGGTTGCAGGCCGAGTGCTGGCGGCGCAGCTTCTCGGCCGTCATCGAGGCGAACTTGGCCACCTGCTCGGCCAGAGCATCGAACTCGTATATCTCGGTAGCGAAACTGCGCGAGGTGCATATCGACTGCTTGGCCTGAAAGCCATCCTCGAAACCTATGCATGCCTCTCCGCGCAACTCGCGCCATGTCCGCATACCCGTAACGCTCATCTGCGCACGCACCCATTCGGGCGAGAGGGTAGTGAAGTCGTACGCCGTCTTTATACCCAACTCGATAAGCCGTTTCGAGAATCGGCGGCCGATGCCCCATACATCCTCGACGGGAAACCGCCGCAACACCTTCTCCACATCCTCCGGACGGTACATGTAACATCCGCCGCGCAGCTTGGGATAACGCTTGCAGAGCTTCGAGGCTATCTTGGCAAGTGTCTTTGTCGGGGCTATGCCGACCGATACAGGTATGCCCGTATTACGCAGACAGCGGCGTGAGATCTCCTTCGCAAGAGCATCGAAATCGGCCGTTTCCATGCCACGCAGATCGAGAAACGCCTCGTCTATACTGTAACGCTCAATGGCGGGCGTGAACTCCATAAGTGTCTGCTGCACGCGGCGCGAGATGTCGCCGTAAAGAGCCATATTGCCCGAGAATACGACCACATGGTTTCGCCGCACGATGTCGGCAATCTTGAACAGCGGCGCACCCATGCCTATGCCCAAAGCCTTGGCCTCATTGCTGCGTGCGATGGCACAGCCGTCGTTGTTCGAGAGCACGATGACGGGCCGTCCGTTCAGATCGGGACGGAACAGACGCTCACACGAGACGAAGAAGTTGTTGCAGTCGGCAAGGGCATACATGACGTCACACCTTTTTTTATCACGTAAGTAACCACACCCCATACGGCAAACTCGTTGTCGGCCGTCACGCGTATCGGGGCGAAGCGTTTGTTTGCCGGCACAAGCCATATACAATCCTTGTCGCGGCGTATGCGCTTCAATGTGAACTCGCCGTCGATGAAACATACCGCCACGCGGCCGTCATCGGGCTCCAGACTGCGGTCGACCACAATGATGTCGCCCTCGTCGAAGTCGTCGTCCACCATACTGACGCCGCTGACGCGGAAATAGAACGTCGCCGCAGGATGGCGTATCAGCAGCTTCATCAGATCGAGCCTCTCGTGGGGCGTATCCTCGGCGGGGCTGGGAAGCCGGCCCTCACTTCACCGCACATGTCGGCCTCGCGCGGATTGTACTCCACACCGTATAGATCGAGTTTGCTCATGAGACAATTTTCCTTTACCGCAAAGATAACCCTAACGGCACAAAATAACAAGAGGCCGCATCGGATGATGCGGCCTCCCGTCATTTGGCGATATAAGTGCGACCTTAGAAGGTAATTCTTATACCGAACTGCATTCTCCAGCGCGAGAAGTAGTCGTCGAGATCCATATTGTTCTCATAGAACGAATAGGTGGGCTCGTAACCGATAACCTCGTTCTGGGCGTTCATAACCTCCGTAACACCCGTAACGGTCAACGGTGCTATGGCATATACGTTTGCGTAGTACTTGCCCCAATCCTTGTTGAGCAGGTTGGCTACGTTCATGATCGTCCACATGAAGGTGATCTTGCCGCCGCGCTTTACGTTATAGTAGAAGTCCTGCGAGAAGTTGAAGTCGAACTGGCTCTCGAAAGGCATGCGGATGCTGTTACGCTCGCTGTACTTGCCGCGATTGTTGCGCAGAGCCTTGTTGCTCAGGATGAAGTTCTCGAAGTTGTTCATATCCGCATCCGAAGCCCAGTTCATATTCATAACCTCCACCGTATTGGGAATATAGATCAGGTCGTTGCCGTTGTAGCCGTCGCCGTTTATCGAGTTACCTCCGTTAGGAAGGTTCTTGTTGAAATAGTAGTAGAGCGAGTAGGGCTGGCCGGCGTGACCCTCATAGATAAGCGGGAGGTTGGTGCCCCAGCGGTTGTTCTTACCGTAGCGGGTAGTGTAGTTGGCCGAAGCGATTATGCGGTGGGGTATGTCGAACGATGAAATCGACAGATCGGGATCGTTCGTGTTGCGCGCATAGTTGTACTTCCAGTTAGAGTATGCCACCGACGAGGTTCCGTCGAATACGCTGTACGAGTGGCCGAACGTGTAGGCTGCATCGAGCGTAAGACCGAAGTCGAATGCCTTGCGCACCTGTGCCGTCAGCGAGTAAGAGTAACCCTTGTTGGTATTCTTCAGGTAGATGATATCGCTGTACGAAGTCATGTTGTTGTAGACGATGGCGGTGTTGTCGGCATTGGCCATGCCCGAATTTACGGCATAGAACTTCTTGCCGCTGTCTTCGTAGTCGATATTCTGTACGTACATGTTGTTGAAGGTCTTCGAGTAGAGAGCCTCCAGCGTTGCCGACCATCCGTTGCCGAGGTTGAAGTCGGCGGCCAGATTTACACGGAACACCTGCGGATACTTGAACTTCTTGTCCACAACGTTGATCGTGGCGGCACTTGCGCCGAAGCCCATCTCCTTGACCTCATCGCCCGTAACACGGTCTCCGAGGTGGGGAACTTGCTCTGGTCGTATGACGAAACCGAAACCTGATCTATACCGGTATTAGAATACTGGTTCGACATCCATACGAAGGGTACACGTCCCGTGAAGAGACCCAGACCGCCGCGCAGAAGGATGTTCTTCTCCTCATCCACATACCAGCGGAATCCGAGACGGGGTGAGAGCAGCACGTTTCCAGAGGCGATATCACCCGTAGCCACGCCGTACTTCTTGTGAACTTGTCGTTTGCACGCCACTCGTCCTGCAGATAGAGACCGAACTGTGCGGCACCGAACTTGGCACCCCAGTTACCCTTCTCATCCAGATCGTCATTCTCGTAATAGGTATAACGGAACTGGCTTGCCTGATTGTTCATGAAGTCCTCAAGCGAGTTGAACGACCATGCGCCGGTAGCATTCTGCGCATATACGTTATACATCTTGTAGAACTCGTTGTGAGTACCGAGCGTGATGGTGTGGTTACCCCTTGTACCACGTAAGGTTGTCGGTAATGGTAAAGATATCCTGATCGAGCTGGTTTGCATACGAGCAATACTCGTTACCAAGATATACGGTGGTCTTGCGGTTCGAGTCGTCCGTAGGATTGCTTACCGAGATCGACACGGTGGGAGCGCCGTCGGGAGCGGCTGCCTCACGCCAGTCACGAACGCGGGTGTAACCTACACGCAGCTCGTTCGAAACCGAGTTGCTGATGCGCGACTGCAACTCGGCTACCAGAGAATGGGTCTCGTTACGCTGATAATAGCTGGCATCGTTGAAGTAGTACGAGCTCGACGAAGTGTAGTACTTGTCGGCCGAAGCGCCGCCATAGTTGTAGCGCAGCATCATCTTGTTGTTATCGTTGATGTTCCAGTCCAGACGAGCCATAACGTTGGCCGACCAGATCTCGGGCGTGTGCTGGCCGAAGCCGGCAGTGTCGTAACCCGTAAGTTTCTTGTACTGCTCGCGGATCTGGTTGAGCTGATCCATCGTAACGAAGCCGTCGATGTTGTTCTCATCATACACCGTAGCGGGAGTCTTGTCCTTGTAGTACTCGCCACCCACGAAGAAGAAGAGCTTGTCCTTTACGAGCGGACCGCCGAAGGTGAAACCGTAGGTCTGGGTGCTCTGCTCGGCATACTTCTCGCCCGAGGCGCCCTTGCCCACGAGATTGTTGTTACGGAAGTAGGTGTAGGCCGAACCGCGGAACGAGTTGGTACCCGACTTGGTTACGGCGTTGATGCCGCCGCCCGTGAAACCGCTCTGGCGAACGTCATAGGGGGCGATTACGACCTGAATCTCCTCGATGGTCTCCATCGAGATGGGGTTGGTCGAGGTCTGACCGCCGTTGGTTCCCGACGAGGTAAGGCCGAAGACGTCGTTCGAAACCGTACCGTCAATCTGGAACGAGTTGTAACGGTTGTTGGCACCGGCGAACGAGATACCGCCCGTCGAGCTCTTCGTCGAGCTTGCCAGAGGCGACAGACGTGCCACGTCGGCAATGCTGCGGTCGATGGTGGGGACATTCTCAATCACGCCGCGCGAGAAGTTCACTGCGGCACCCGTCTTGTTGGCATTGAAACGGTCGTTGGCCGTGCTGACCACGACAACGGCGTCAATCTCCGTAGACTCCTTTGAGCGAAACGTCGAAGGTACGGGGCTCACCGAGGCTGAGCGTAATGTCGGTCAGCTCGACTGCCTGATAACCTACATACGATACGGTGATCGTGTAGGGACCTCCGGTACGCATACCCTGAATATTGTAACGGCCGTCGACGTTGGTCAAAGCGCCGTACTGCGTTCCGGTAGGGTTGTGCACCGCGATGACGGTGGCTCCTACCAAAACCTCACCATTCGAATCGGTAACCTTACCGTTGATGCTCGACGTGGTGACCTGCGCACTTGCCGTGCCGACCATCACCAGCGAGAGAATCAAAAAGAAAAGATGTTTCATTCCGATCTGATTTAAGTTTAAGTTAATAAGAAAAATGTATATGTCTGTATTGGAAATTCAGACTACGACACCCTAATGCAACAACGCAAAAGAGAGCTGTGCGGACATACGCACACGCTCTCTTTATTCCACATCCCCCGTCGCGGCGGTTACGCTTGACGGCATGACGTCGGCCAAAAATATTGTATAGGGATACGAACCTCATTCGCAACATGCTGCTTTTACAACAATTATTCGTTGAAATCCGCTGCAAAGGTATATATTTAATGCGAACGGACAAAAAAACCGACATATTTTAATCATATCTTAATTCGCTAAAGCCGTGGAACGACTTTTTGCCATATTGATCCTAATACCTATATTTGTGCAACATTCACCATCCGACGCATCCGCAGCGGTGCGTCCAACAAAAAAACACGATATGGCTTTCTTCAAGGAATTCAAGGAGTTCGCCCTCAAGGGCAACGTTATGGACATGACCGTCGGCGTGATCATCGGCGGCGCATTCGGAAAGATCGTCTCGTCGCTCGTGAACGACGTGCTGATGCCTCCGATCGGAGTGCTCATCGGCAATGCCGACTTTTCGAACCTCAAACTCGACATTTCCCGCGTGCGCGATGCCGTCGCCGCGGGAACCGACTTCCTCTCGCACGACGCGGCCGCAGCCGCTACGACGCACGAGCCCGTCTACCTCTGCTACGGAGCTTTTCTTCAGCAGTGTATCGACTTTGCCATCCTCGCCTTCTGCGTGTTCCTGATGGTGAAGCTCATGAACCGCATAACACGCAAGAAGGCGGCACCCGCACCTGCACCCGCACCCGCTCCGTCGAAAGAGGAGCTTCTGCTTACCGAGATACGCGACCTGCTCAAGCAGCAGAACGCGCAGTCGCAACAGCAGCAGGCAACAGATAAATAAACGAGAAATCCGAGTGCCGTCACGACACTCGGATTTTCATTTGTCTGGCGTGGATGTTTATTCGCTCACACGGTTCTGTTCGATGACATATTTCAGCAGTTCGGGATCGTCCGTGGTGACATAATCCACACCGCGCACGACGGCCCATTCCATGTCGCTCTCGCTGTTCAGCGTCCATACGTTCACCGTAAGTCCCAGACTGCGGGCCTGCGCAGCCACGTCGGATTGCCCTCCATCTTCGACTTCTGGTAATCGAGTCCCGTGATGCCCATCTCATTCAACTCCGCCGGAGAGAGGTCTCCGTTAAGATAAGCGACCTTCACACCCGGGCACAGACGCACAAGTTCCGCACATACGTGACGGCTGAAAGCTATATACTCGATACGATCCTGCATACCGGCCTTCTCGACAGCAGCAAGCACAGCCTCCACCACTTGGGTCTCGCGAGTAGACGTAGCGTGGTCCTTTATCTCGCATATCAGTTTAACCTTGTCACTCTTGGCACCCTGCTCCAGATACTCCTCGAACGTAGGCGTGGGCTCACCGTTCGAAAGCTTGACGGCACGCACCTCATCGAACGACGCCGTACGCACATCGGCTATATTTCCGTGCGAAGGGCCGTGCACGACAACCAGACGGTCATCGGCCGTCATGTTGACATCGAACTCCGACCCGTATACCCCCAGATCCTGCGCTGCCTTGAGCGAGGCTATGGAGTTCTGTGCCGAGCCGGCCTTGTCCCAATATCCGCGGTGGGCTATAACCTGCGTTTCGATATCGGGGCGATGCGGTTTGTTCTTTTTCGTTGTCATCGGTTCCAGAATCAGAGCATGCCGCGCATAACGATACGCAGCAGGCCATCATGGCAAAAAGAGTTTTCTTCGACATATTCTTCTTCAATTTATCGGTGGTTTCTACCATATTGCTTACCCTTCGCAAAAACCGCCGTCAGCGGCATCGAGACAAAGGGATCACACGATGCAAATATAGAAAATATATTTCGGAATATCACAACCGGCTTCCACAATAAAACAAAAAAGCATCGAAACAAAACCCTATATGCCGCAATGATTATTTGTTATCGTCGTCGGCATTTATCTTCTCGGCAACCAGACGCGCCGCTATGGCTACATATTCCGCACACGGACGGCGTTTGTAGTACTCCTTGGTGCGTTCCGACGGTGTAGGGTCATCCTTTCGTTGCGCAAGCCCCAACAACTCACGGCATACGATCGAACCATTCTCGGCACGGAACTTCTCGGCCAGATCCTGCACTGCGGCATAAGTACGTTTCTTCGAAGGCATATCGTTCGGACGGGTATTGGGATATAGGAATCCGGCTACCATGCTCATGCCGCCCACCGTACCGCACACCTCGCGCAGACGGCCCATCCCCCCCGAAGGGAGCCGAAAATTTTGCCGCCAGCTCTTCATCGAGCCCCGTAACGTCACGGAAGGCCAAAAATACAGACTGTGCACAATTATATCCTGATTCAAAATATTTTCGCGCCTGCTGGGCACGTTCGTTCACATCGACTTTCATATCCTTGAAATTTACCAACGCGCAAAATTAATCATTCCGCAGAGATAAACGGGTAGTATATATACATATTTCCGCATACTGCGGCATAAGACCAAAAACGCCGTCGTTTTCATTTGCCACTTCGCGCGGCTTTGTGTATCTTTGACTTCGACTCAGATAGTATGCGCCCGGCCGAGCCAAATTCTGAAAAATTTTGTTTTTCGATTTGTCTCTGCGCCCGGCTTTCACTATTTTTGGGGGACAAAGACAAAACCAAAACACAACAATACCATGAGAAAGATCATTACCCTGACCATCATTGCAGCCGCAGCGGTCCTCAGCCCTCGTGCAACGGCAACAAGGAGTTCCGTCCGGGCGAGGTGTGGCTTGACAACAACGGTGTGGCTATCAACGCCCACGGCGGCGGCATACTATACCACGACGGCCGTTATTACTGGTTCGGCGAGCACAAGACCGAAGGCGAGGGCGGCAACCGCGCAAATATTGGAGTGCACTGCTATTCGTCGAAGAACCTCTACGACTGGCGCGACGAGGGTATAGCCCTTGCCGTCGATCCCGAAGGGTCGGGAAGCCCCATCGAGAAGGGATGTATTCTGGAGCGCCCGAAGGTTATATACAATGAACAGACCGGCAAGTTCGTCATGTGGTTCCACCTCGAGCTCAAGGATCGCGGCTATGCCGCCGCCATGAGCGGAGTGGCTGTCAGCGACAACATAACCGGCCCGTACAAGTTTCTCAATGCGGGACGTGTCAATGCCGGCGTGGCCGCTCAACGTGAGCGAGCAGACCCGGCAGGCTGCCGAAGCCATATCCGAAGGCAAGGAGGCCGAGATCCCAGAAAGCGACCGTTTTCTGGTGCGTGACATCGAGGGCGGACAGATGGCCCGCGACATGCAGCTCTTCGTGGACGACGACGGCAAAGCCTACCACATCTACGCCTCGGAGGAGAACCAGACGCTGCAGATCGCCGAGCTTACGGATGACTACACGGCACACCTCGGGTCGTTATGTACGTGCCTTTGTCGGCCGTTCGATGGAGGCGCCCGCGATATTCAAGCATGACGGCAAATATTACCTCATGATGTCGGGATGTACGGGTTGGGCCCCCAACGCCGCGCGCTCGGCCGTAGCCGATTCGGTGATGGGAGAGTGGACCGAGCTGGGGAATCCGTGCGTGGGTGACGACGCCGACAAGACCTTCCACTCGCAAAGTACATACATGCTCCCCGTCGAGGGCAGCGACGGCACCATTATATATATGGGAGACCGCTGGAAGCCCGAAAACGCCATCGACGGACGTTACATCTGGCTGCCGCTGCAGATCGAGGATGGACGATTCACCCTCACATGGCAGCCCGTCTGGAAGCTCTAAACCGTAATATGATTCAAGATAATACGACCACTCTCGCTTTAGGCCAATGGAAGATCACGCATACCTGAGTCTCGAGGACCAGACTCCCTACCAATTCATGCAGCACCGTATCCACAAGATACTTCTCGTGTGCTGCACCTACGACGGCTATATACTCGAAGAGGACGGCCACATAGAGTCGCAGATCAACCGCGAATATATGGAGCTCAACATGAGCAACCCGCCCTCGCTCACACGTGTCGAGTCGACGGCCGACGCTCTGGCTCTGTTGCAGACGCGCCGCGACTTCGACTTCGTACTGACGATGTACAATGTCGGCGAGCCCAATGTTTTCGATTTTGCCCGCCGCGTCAAGGAGTTGTATCCGTCGCTGCCCGTGGTGCTGCTGACGAGCTTCTCGAAGGAGATATACCGCCAGATCGCCGAACAGAAGTGCAAGGAGCTGGACAACATATTCTGCTGGCACGGAAATACGGACCTCATAATAGCCATAATCAAGCTCATGGAGGACTACCTCAATGCCGAGTCGGACATACTCGAGGGTGGTGTGCAGGCCATACTTCTGGTCGAGGATTCGGTACGTTTCTATTCGACGTACCTGCCCGAACTATACAAGATACTGCTGTTGCAGAACAGCGAGTTCCTGAAGGATGCCTATAACGAACAGCAGCAGGTATCGCGCAAGCGCGCCCGCCCGAAAGTGCTGCTGGCAACCAACTTCGAAGACGCAGTCAAGACCTACGAACGCTACAAGAAGAACCTTTTGGGCGTAATTTCGGACGTTGGTCTCATACTGCACGCGGGCGACAAGTCGGAGGACGAAAAGAGCGATGCCGGCATTGACCTCTGCAAGATGATCAAGGCGGATGCTCCGTGGATGCCCGTCATCATGCAGTCGTCGCAGGTGAACTACCGTGCCGTGGCGGAGTCTCTCGGCGCGGGCTTCATCGCCAAGACCTCGAAGACGCTGCTGCCAGAGTTGCAGGACGTCATACTGCGCGAGTTCGGCTTCGGCGAGTTCGAATTCTGCGACCTGAATACGGGCGAGGTGATAGGCCGAGCGCGCGACCTCAAGCAGATGCAGGAGCTTATAGCCACCGTCCCGGACGATGTTCTGGAGTACCACCTGCAACACATGCACCTCTCGAAGTGGCTCTACTCGCGCGGACTCTTCCCGCTGGCGAAGGTGCTGCGCAGCATCAACAGCAGCCATTTCAGCTCCATCGACGAGC
>VOFD01002216.1_pt1 | contig 37703 bp, 64 predicted proteins | sample 5384101 | NCBI WGS metagenome assembly VOFD01 (sample SAMN12384723, study PRJNA508395) | human gut metagenome | isolation source: healthy gut C | host: Homo sapiens
AGCCCATCGCGCGGGCGGTGGAGGCAAATGAAAGCACGATATATTGTCTCTTTTTTCCGCATCTCACAGTTCCTCGGCCAGCTGACAGACCGCCTCGGCAGCCTCGAACACCTCGGCCTCGGTGTTCTGATGGGAAAAAGCTGAACCGCACCATCCCCTGTTCCGCCGTGCCGAGGGCCTTGTGGATGAGGGGGGCACAGTGCGCCCCAGCCCGGACACAAAGCTTATAATCCTCCCAGAGGATGTCGGCGGCGCGGGCAGCGTCCTCCTCGCCAAAGTTCAGCGAGACGATGGGGGCGCGGTCGGCCTCGGCGAAGCTGCCGTAGACCTTCACGCCGGGGGCATGGACGATCCGCTCATAGAACAGGTACGTCAGGGCCAGCTCCTTTTTGTGCAGAGCCTCGACGTCCTGCGACAGGAGCCACTCCACCCCTGCCCCGAGGCCTGCGAGACCGGGAACATTCAGCGTCCCCGCTTCCAGCGCCGTGGGCATCTGGGACGGGTGGACCTCATCGAAGCTATGGATGCCGCTGCCACCCACCACAAGGGGACGGACGGCGAGGCCGGGCCGAACGTACAGCCCACCCGTGCCCTGTGGGCCGAGCAGTGCCTTGTGTCCGGTGAAGCAGAGGACATCCGCCCCCAGTGCCTGCACGTCGATGGGCCGCGCGCCTGCGGTCTGGGCCGCGTCCACGATAAGCGCAAGGCCGTGTTTTTTCGCAAAAGCAGAGACGAACGCAAGGTCGGTCAAGTTTCCGGTCACGTTCGAGGCGTGGGTCACGGCCACAAAGCGGGTGTTTGGGCGGAGAAGCCGTTCGAACTGGTCGTAGCGCAGCTGCCCGGCGTCGTCCACCTCCACGAAGCTGACCTGTGCCCCCTGCTCCCGCAGGCGATAGAGCGGCCGCAGCACCGAGTTGTGCTCGCAGACCGTCGTGATAACATGGTCGCCGGGGCGGACGAGGCCGCAGAGCGCTGTGTTGAGCGCACGGCTTGACCACGTTCCCGGCGTTCAGCATCTTCTCGGCGATGACGTACATATTCGTTACGCCGCCCACGGCCAGCTTCTCGGTCAGGCCGTAAAAGTTCAGGCAGGTGCCGCAGGTGATGATCTCCACACCCTGCGCTTCCAGCGTCTTGAGGTCCTCCAGCATGGGAGAAGCCTCACAGGTGAGGGATGCACCGCCGTTGTAGAGCAGAATCGTCTTGGGCTGCTTGTCCTGCTGGGTCAGCGAAAAAACGAAGGCCTTCAGCAGGGTCTTGCCCAGCTCCTCCGCACCCTCTCCCATCTTGTCGGACGCGATGGCCACTACCGTGTCGGTGCGGGCGTCGGGGGTGCAGACCGGGGCTTCCGCCTCGGCCTCGGACCGGCTCGCCCACCGTGAGGAGGACGCGGTACTCCCGCTCGCCCAGCTTCTCTGCGGCGGACTGGCAACCCTTCTGTTTGGCCATTTTCGTCAGGTTCTGGACGGCGATCTCATTGTCCACGAGCACCTCGACTTCGCCTGCGCCAGCCAGCGCAGCAATGGCTTTCTTTGCCTTGACCACGGGCAGCGGGCAGGCGTCTCCTCTAGCATCAACTCTCCGCATGGTTTTCCCTCTCTATCGTACATTTTATTCGGATAAGACACCAATATCTCGGTGTCCTGTCTCTGTGATCTCGCCCACGATGGCTGCGGGCAGGCCAACCCTCTTCAGCTCTGTCTTCGAGCGGAGCCGCGTCCTCCGGCGCGACCGCCAGCAGCAGGCCGCCCGAGGTCTGAGGGTCAAAAGGATCTCCTCCATGGCGAAGGGCACCCCCTCGAACCGGACGAAGGGGCCTGTGTGGTTGCGGTTTCGCTGACCGGCGGCGGTAAAAAGACAGTCGTCCGCTGCCTGCCACGCACCGGGCAGGACGGGCACGGCACTGGCGTCGATCCGGCAGGAAAGCCTCCCGCCCATCATCTCGTGCAGATGCCCCAGAAAACTGAAGCCGGTGACGTCGGTGGCTGCGTGCACAGTGTACCGGCGGCTGCATTCCGCAGCGGACTTGTTCAGGGTCGTCATGGAGGCCACCGCAGCGTCCATCGCGCCGGGGGCGGCCTCGCCCACCCGGTTGGCGGTGCAGATGAGGCCGACGCCCAGCGCCTTGGTCAGGATGAGCTTATCTCCGGGCTTTCCGGTGTCGTTGGCGGTAAGGCGGCGGGGGTCTACGAGTCCGGTGACGGACAGGCCGTACTTCACGCCAGTGTCGGCGATGGAGTGCCCTCCCGCGAGGATGCCCCCCGCTTCGGCCTTTTTTCCCCGCGCAAGATCTCGCCGAAGACGTTCAGGTCCATGCTCTCCGGGAAACAGACGAGGTTTAGTGCGGTCTTCACCTCGCCACCCATGGCGTAGACGTCGCTCAGGGCGTTCGCCGCCGCGATCTGGCCGAAGGTATAAGGGTCGTCTACCATCGGCGGAAAGAAATCCACGGTCTGCACCAGTGCGATGTCCTCCGTTATTTTATAGACAGCCGCATCATCCCGGCTGTCGTAGCCCACCAGCAGGTCGGGGTCTTTTCACCGCGGGGCAGCTTTTCCAGAATACGGCTCAGCGCTCCGGCGCCGAGCTTGGCGGTACATCCGCCACCGGTGCAGAACACGATCTTGCCTTCGTTTTGCTCATGCACGTTCTCCTTTCTCGAAAATGAGACGTAGCGCAGGAAACGATAAATTTTTTTCAGAATATCAGCCACCTGCCCCGCCTGGGGCCAGGCAGCCTGCTCTTTTGTATCGACCTGATTGAGTACAACATAAAAGCTGCGATCCCCTACAGCCTTTCCTTCCACCGGCTTCACTTGCAAGCAGATTTGCCAGAAGTTCCGGTGTCAACTGCGCATCCTGCGGAACACAAAGCAGCTCTGCGGCAGCTTCCTGCCCGGAAACAGACCTCCCGGAGCGGATGCCTCAACGCAGAAAGCCCTGCTACGGCCAGAACCGTATCGCACTGCGGGTAAAAGCACCGGCTCGTGCCGCAGCGGGTGCCTTGCAGGGCATCCGTTTTGCGCCGTCCGCTTCAATGAGCACGATATCTGCAAGGGTCATCCAGCGCTCCAGCTGTGCCTGCGGCGGGGCCGTCAATTTGCCGCCGTGTGCAGCGGTTCCTGCCACGGCATAACTGCCGCACTTCCACAGGCGGAAAAGCTCTGCATCCGTCTGTGCCCAGAGAATTGCCGGGCTTTGCGTTGGATATGGGTGGTGGTAGCGGCCAATACCCGCCAACCCTTGCGGGCGCAGTGCGCAGCCAGCCATGGTGTACATCAGTGTGGTCTTCCTCCGCCGCCGCCCACCAGAGAAATAACATGTCCCTTCTCCGCAAGAAACGGAAAAAATTTTTCGTCGATCATTTCTGCTTTTCTGCAACTGCCATTGCGATTTTTTCGGGCGTGATGGGCAGCTCGTAGAAACGGGTGCCGATGGCGTTGTAGATGGCGTCCGAGATGGCGGGAAGCGGCGTGTTGATGACCACTTCGCCGATGGATTTCGCACCGAAGGGCCGTTCGGCTCATAGCTGTTCTCGAACTCGACCCGGATCTTGCCCACATCGGTGCGGGCCGGAATTTTGTACTGGAACAGAAGTTCTCCTTCCGGGTAGCCATTTTTATCGTAGGTGATGTTCTCGGTGAGAGTCATACCGATGCCCTGCAGCAGACCGCCCTCAGCCTGCACACGGGTAAGGTTCGGGTTGATGGGGGTGCCGCAGTCCACGCAGGCGTCGAACTCCAGCAGCTTCACCTCGCCGGTCTCGGTGTCCACCTCTACTTCTGCCGCGCCCACCATGTAGGGCGGAGGCGACAAAGGCGAAGTGTGCGTTTCGGTGGCTTCCAGCGGAACCATATGGCCGAACTGAGACGCATAGGCGATCTCCGCCAGCGAAACGCCGCGCTGTGTGGGATGCAGCGTTGACAAAGACTTTTTTTTCCGTCAAAAATTCCACCTTCGTCCTCGGTGCATTCCAGCAGCTGAGCGCCCAGCTTGCTGATCTGCTCCCGGAGCTTGATGGCACACTTTTCCACAGCCTTTCCGGTAACGTAAGTGTACTGGAGGCATAGGAGCCGGAGTCATACGGTGAAGTATCGGTATCGGCACCAAAAACGGTAATGTCATCCAGCTCACAGTCCAGCACTTCAGCTGCGATCTGTGCCAGCGTGGTGTCACAGCCCGTCCCCATATCGGCCGCACCGATCATCAGGCTGTAGAAGCCCTCGTCATTCAGTTTCAGGGTCGCACTGCCCACATCCATGCCGGAAATACCGGAGCCCTGCATTGCCATGCCCATACCGACAGCGCGCACTTTGCCGTTGCCCAGGTCGTGGACCGGGTATTTCTCGTCCCAGCGGATCATCTCATGCACTTTGGCCAGGCAACGGTCCAGCGCGCAGCTGGTGTTGGTGGCCCCATAGTACGCGGGCATGTAGTCGCCCTCTTTGACGATGTTCTTTTGGCGGATCTCAAACGGATCCATATGGAGTTTTGCCGCCAGCTCATTGACGGCGGATTCCACCGCAAACAGGCCCTGCGTCGCGCCGTAACCCCGGTAAGCACCCGCCGACATGTGGTTGGTGTAGACCACATCATAGGTAAAGCGGAAGGCTTCTGCCTTGGCATAACAGCGGGATGGATTTGTGGCCGGACAGGCCCACTGTGGTGGGGCCGTGCTCGCCGTAAGCGCCCGTATTGGAGAGCGTATGCATATCAATGCCCTTTGACGATGCCCTCCTTTGGTAGCACCCAGCCGCACATGGATCTCCATTTCGTGACGCGGCGAAGAAGCGATCTGGCTTTCCACACGACTGAAAATGATCTTGGAGGGCTTTCTTGGTCTTCCAGGTCACAAAGGCCGGGTACACCTCGCTGACGGCAGTCTGCTTGGCACCAAAACCGCCGCCGACGCGGGGTTTGATGACCCGATCATGGATTTTGGAATATGCAGGGCATTGGCACATTGCGGCGGGTATGGAAGACGATCTGCGTGGAGCTGAGCACATTCAGCCGTCCATAGGTATCAATGGAGCAGTACGTGCGGAATGTCTCCATCATGGCCTGCTGGCAGGCCTTGGTATGGTAAATGTGTTCAATGACTACATCGCTGGCTGCAAGCACAGCTTCAATGTCACCGGCTCCCTCCTCACCATGGGCACACAGGTTGCGTTTGTTGTCGGCTCCCACCGGGCAGAGACTGGCCCAGTTGTCCTCCGGATGCACCAGAACGGGGTTATCCTTGGCAGTGTGGTAATCCAGCACTGCTTCCAAAACCTCGTACTCCACTTTGATGAGTCGGAGGGCCTTGTCCACGCATTTTTCGTCTTTGCCGGCCACAATGGCAACGACATCGCCCACAAAACGGACATGGCGGTCGATGAGCAGGCGGTCACGCGGACTGGCTTCCGGGTAGGTCTGGCCTGCCTGGGTATACCGGGGAGCATCCTGCGGCACGTCTTCCCAAGTAAAGATGGCCTCAATGCCCGGCACCTTCTTCGCCACAGCGGTGTTGATGCTCTTCACGATCGCGTTGGCGTGGGGAGAGCGGAGGAGCTTCACGATGAGGCAGTCGGCCGGGGACGAGATCGTCCATGTAAACGGGCTGGCCCGTCACCAGCTGCATGGCATCTTTTTTGCGGTAGGGTTTGCTGACTGTGTTCATTCTGCCGCCTCCTTCTGCTTTTTCCATGCAAGAAAGTTCAAAATACCGCGCAGCTGGCCCTCATAGCCAGAGCAGCGGCAGAGGTTGCCGGAGAGATATTCTTTGATTTCCTCGTCGGTGGGGGATTCCTTTTCCCGGAAAGAGGGCGAGGGCGTTCATGATGAAGCCCGGGTTGCAGAAGCCGCACTGCTCTGCGCCCTGATCCGCGATGAAGGCACCAAACTCCGCGGCTTCTTCCTGCAGGCCCTCCAGTGTCGTGACCCGTTTGCCATCGGCACGGGCAGCCAGAACGGAGCAGGAAAGGACTGGCTTGTCCTCGAGGAAGACCGTGCAGAGGCCGCAGTTGGACGTCTCACAGCCCCGCTTGACGCTCAGACAGCCGTGGCTGCGCACAAGATCCAGCAGCAGGGTGTCCGCGGCCACATCGGCCGACACCTTGGTGCCGTTTAAGATAAGATTGATCTGCATAATATGGTCGTCTCCTCTCTCAGCCCAGACTGCTTGACGGCGCGCTTGACCAGCACACCTGCCAGATGGTTGCGGTATTCCGCACTGCCGCGCATGTTGCTCTCGGTGCATCGGCCGGCAGGGTATAGAGCACGGCTTTGCCCGGGCGGGCCCCGATGGCAAAGCGATACTCCCCGGCAGTGTTCTTTGCGGCCGCACAGGTCAGCACCGGAATATCTGTCTGACTATTGCGCACCGACTGGTAGCAGAATTTTGCGTCTTCTTTTGGAACAATGACCCGCACCAGAATATCCCGGTCATAGGGGCGCTGGGCATACTCCGCCAGCGGGACGATGCCGCCTTGATACAGTTCCACCGAAGCATTCAGCGCGAGGAACATGGTCAGCACGTCGGAAAAGCCGAAGCGGCTGTAGAGGCTGCCGCCCACAGTGGCGAGGTTGCGCAGCTGCACGCCCACGATGTGGCGCACCGACTCCCGCACTGCGCCCTCCGTATAGGCGGCGAGGCCCTCGTGCAGCTCGAGCTGGCGCAGCGTCACCATCGCTCCGATGGAAAAGCCCTCGTCCGTCTCCTCGATGGTGTCCAGTCCCGAGACCGGACAGGTCGCTCGCCCAGCAGCTCGGCGAAACGGGAAGCGTGGTCTGCCTCCTCGTAGGCGTAGCGCTTGTATGCCTCAGCGATCTCGGGATAGCCCTCACGCTCAGCCACGCGGGCCATTGCCAGATACATACCGACCTCACTGCACTCGCCCTCGAAGTTGGCGCGCAGGCCATCGACGATCTCCTGAGGAACGCCCTCAGCCTTGCCGATGCCCACGACGTGCTCGGTGACGTAGGTGTTGCCGGTCTTCTCGACAAAAGCGGAAGCGGGTGGTACTCACCAGCCCTTGTCATGGCTCTATTATAGCGAATTATTCCTAGTTAGTCAAGGATAATTTTAAGAATAATTCCTATTTTCAAAAATCTGGCAAGGTCACTAAAAACCTTGCCACAAAGAGCAAAGCACTTTGCCCGGTACTCTATTTGAAACGATCCGAAACTCAGACCTGCAGGTTGGCGCTGGAGGGAGCGTCGGAGCCGTCGGCAGAGTCGAACTCGTAGTCGTTGCCGGGGAGGATGGCGTTGAGCAGCAATGCCCACGATGGCGGCGATGGCCAGACCGGACAGGTTGATCGACACACCGGCGACCGCGAAGGTCAGGCCGCCCACCGAGTTGAAGCCCAGCGCAGAAACGAGGATGACAGCCGCGATGATCAGGTTGCGGCTGTTGGTAAAGTCCACCTGATTCTCGACCACGTTGCGCACACCAATGGCGGAGATCATGCCATAGAGCACAAAGCTGATACCGCCGATGATGCCGGTGGGGATGGTGTTGATGACGGCCTCAAACTTGGGGCTGAAGCTCAAGATGATGGCCAGCACAGCGGCAATGCGGATGACGAGGGGGTCGTAGATCTTGCTCAGGGCCAGCACGCCGGTGTTCTCGCCGTAGGTGGTGTTGGCCGGGCCGCCCAGCAGGCCAGCCAGCGTGGTGGCCAGACCGTCGCCCAGCAGGGTGCGGTTCAGGCCGGGGTCATTGATATAGTTGTGGCCGACGGTGGCGCTGATGGCGGCGATATCGCCCACATGCTCCATCATGGTAGCCAGGGCGATGGGGATGATGGTAAAGAGCGCGCTGATAAACTCGGGGCTGCCGTCGATGGCAAACAGGCCCATGGCATTCTGATGCAGCGGGATGCCGAACCAGTCAGCGGCAGCGATGGCTTGGAAATCCACGGCACCGGTCACGAGGGCCACTGCGTAGGAGACCAGCACGCCGATGAGGATGGGCAGGATCTTGACCATGCCCTTGCCCCAGATGTTGCAGACGATGACCGTGCCCAGTGCCACAAAGGCCAGCAGCCAGTTGGCCTGGCAGTTGTTGATGGCCGAGGGAGCCAGGATCAGACCGATGGAGATGATGATGGGGCCGGTGACAATTTCTCCGCGAGCAGCACTCAAATTTACAGTAGAAACATAGGTTGCATCTGCCTGTTGCAAGTATTGTTCCCCGTTTATCAATTGCCAGTCGACCAGTCGGTATACAAATACACCCATACAAACCAAAAGGATACCGCCCAATGCAGCGTAACGCAATTTGATACGGTCTTTTATGGGACTGCGTTTTCTTTTTCCGGATTTACGAAATTTCAAATGAGCGGCTCCTTTCTTTCCTGAAGTAGAATGTTACTGTAAATATGTTTATTTTACATAGCTATATGACGGATGGGTGAACAAAGAGAAAAAATCGGTAAAGAGAATATTTTTCCGCGTTACGATTGAGAACGTTCTTCGCGTAAGATGTAGGAAAATCCACGATTGAAATAGTAAAACAAAGGAACCAACAGAAAAGTATAAGCAGCACGAGGTAAGTAATGACGGTAGAGTACATAGCCAACTGCATCGTAGCCCTTTAAGATGTATAAAAACAGCCATTGAAGCAGTATGACAATAAGAATGGCAGACAATATCATAATTAGGCCGGTCAAAAAAGTTATTATGGAATACATCTTGTACCAAAAAAGAGATGATAAAACAAATCAAACCCAAAATCAGGGCGTGAAATCCAAACGTGCAGTTGGTGCCGTAGTCTAATAAAAATCCGCTGAATACACCGTAAAACAGAGAGCAGACAGGGCCCTCAAACATAGCAATGGAACACGCAATCGGAATTAATAATGTTGGTAGAATCCCATAAACAGACGGAATGAGTCCGGGAGTTTGCTGTATGATAAAAAATACAATGATTTCAATGGTATATGCAATGTATCTTAATACTCGAAAACGTTTCATGACTTACCCTCCATTGGAGGAAGCGTTGTTTGTATCCGTGTTGTCTGCCACTTCACCCTGACCGTTAAAGCTGGTAATAATAATGACATCGCGCACGGTTTTAATATCGACAAAAGGTTCCACTGTCGCATACAGAGAAACGTCATTTTCTTCCGGTTTTACTTCAACCGCTTTTTTCCTATCAGTAAATCTTTTTGGAAATTTTCCGCCAATGCCGCTGGTAACAATGATATCTCCTCCTTGAACGGTTGTGCCTGCTTCCAATAATCCCAATTTAATTAGTCCTTGGTCAAAAAAGCTGTGCATTGCTGCTAATGGTACCGCTTTCTCGGTTTACTTTTGTCTGTTGCGGAAATATTGGTATCCGGAGACAAAATGGTTGTTACTTCGCAGTACATTGCACTGACTTGCGATACCCAGCCTACAACACCTTGGTCAGTGATAACGGGATCATTTACTTTTACCCCGGCATTGCTTCCTTGGTCCAGTGTAAACGTATAGTATAAGTTATTTGGGTCACGGTTGATAACGGATGCAGATACAAATTGATAGTCGGGATTATTTTCTTTTAATCCCAAATAGTTTTTCAGTTGTGCATTTTCCTGTTTATACTGATAAAACTCTACCAGCTGTTGATTTAACTCATTGACTTGTTGTTTTAACTGTTCATTTTCAGCAGCCAAATCTTCATAAGAACGAGTGGCCTCAGAAAGACTTGCTTGTGCGTTGTTTTGTAGCCACGGCAGTTACTTTTTGCATGGGAGAGATAACCGCGCCGAATATATTGGAGATAGCCCCTCCTCCTGTACAGGCGGAATAGATAATAACAGCTACCAAAACACAAGTAACTGCGGCAAGTACAATAAAGTTTTTACTGCGAAAAAAAAAGCCTTCACAAGCAGTCCTCCTTTTTCTGTAAGCCAAAAGAATGATTAGAGTGAAAATAAGCAGAGGGCACAAACCCTCCGCTTCCATTTTCGTTTTAAAACGTAATTTATTTACGGCGAGATTTGTAGTATTGAGTAGGAAGCTCAATTTCCAAACGTTTGCCGGTACCTTCCGCTACACAGTCGATTGCATTTTCAGCAACATGAACGGGCATACCTGTTTCTTGCGTAATTAAACGGTCTAAACCGCGAATCAGGGCACCGCCGCCGGTTAGCATAATTCCATTGTCTATAATGTCCGCCGCTAATTCGGGCGGTGTTTTTTTCCAATGTATTTTTAATTGCATCTACAATATAACCCAAAGGTTCTTCCAGAGCTTCCCGTACTTCGGGACCTGTAATGGTTACGTTTTCGGAAGTCCATCGGCCATGTTGCGGCCTTTGATGTCCAATGCCGAAGATTCAATTTCTTCGTTGGGATATGCAGAACCCAATGTCATTTTGATTGCTTCCGCAGTGCGCTCACCAATGAGAAGATTATATTTGCGTTTTACGTAGTTAATGATTGCTTCGTCAAATTTATCGCCGGCAATGCGAACAGAACAAGATGTTACAATATCACCCAAAGAGATTACCGCAACTTCCGTAGAACCGCCGCCGATGTCTACAACCATACTGCCGCAAGGTTCTCCTACGGGTAATCCTGCACCAATAGCGGCAGCCATTGGTTCTTCAATTAAGTCAACATGATTGGCGCCTGCCTGGCGTGCGGCATCTTCAACAGCACGGCGTTCTACTTCTGTAACGCCGGAAGGAATGCAGACAACAATATGCGGACGTCCAAAAAGAACTGGATTTGGTTGCCTGACGGATGAAATGTTTCAGCATGGTAGCAGTGATGTCAAAATCTGCAATGACACCGTCTTTTAACGGACGTACTGCTACAATAGAGCCGGGTGTACGGCCTATCATATTTTTTTGCTTCAGAACCGACTGCAAGTACAGTATCGGAACGCACATCCACCGCTACAACAGAAGGTTCGCGCATGACGATACCTTTGCCCTTCATATATACAAGGGTGTTTGCTGTACCCAAGTCAATTCCAATATCTTTTGAAAACATTGATTTTCCCCTTTCGTCCGTCTTTCAGACGGTATTCCGTTCAAATATTTGAAACAATCTATCTCTATCTTATATTATGGTATAGATTAGAAATTTCTATTCAATTTATTATAACCTTTTATCAATCAATTCTCAACTAAAAATTTTGTAAACAAATTCAAAACATAGGTACAGTTTCAGCAAATATTCTACAGCGTTGGACTCTCTTTTTCATGGTTCGATTCTGCTGCAGTTTTTGAAGAACCAAAGGTGCGGGAGCAAGCGGCTGATTTCCGCAATGGGTAAACCGACCACATTGTAGAAATCTCCGTCAATTTTACGCACCAATAAGGCACCTAAGCTTTGGATACCGTATCCGCCGGCTTTGTCAAAGGGTTCGCCTGTTGCAATATAGCTTTCAATATCCTCGTCAGATAAAGGATAAAACTCAACAGAAGTACAGCTTACGCCAATTTCACAGCGGCTTTGCTTTAAGATGCAATAACCGGTATATACTTGGTGGACTCGATTGGACAGCATACGCAGCATTTTTTTGTGCTTGTTCCTTATCCTGGGGTTTTCCAAGAATATGGTTGTCCAACGCAACAACGGTGTCGGCTGCCAAAACGACATCATCCGGATGCAGTTTTGCAACAGCTCTCGCTTTTTTTAATGCAAGATTTTGTACCAAACATGCAGGATCGTCCTGAGATATCACTTCATCAATTTCAGCAGGCTCTACTGTAAAACGGAATCCTGCAAGTTTTAATAAATCTCTGCGGCGGGGGGAAGCAGAAGCTAAATATAACATGGTGTTCTCCTTTTTCTAAACTTTCAACATTTCCACAAGGAATTGAACTTTACATAACTTATTTGATTCCTTTTTCGTACAAACCACGGGTATAATGCCCTAAAAGGTACTTTTTTGATACAAAAATTGCTGAAAAGTTTCCTCAATTTCAACAGAGTTTTCAACAGTGAATCGTAATATTCCAAAATTCATACCGGATATATCCGAGATTCTATCAGACATTGTTAAAGGAACTGCATTTAAAACTTCACTGCATCCATAATCACACTGAACAGGAAATTTTATGTTTTTTTCTGTCTGTCAGCCATGTGGTGCCGTTGCAATTTTTGCAGTTTTTGCCGTCATTTTTCCAGGGCAATTGCGGCATAACATCAAAGGCAGTCGTCCGTACAATAACAAACCGCGGGGAAGGCTTCCTCCTATCTTGGCACTTTGCTTCAGTGTCAGTTCATAACTTAGCTCAAGGTCCGTCAGCCCTAACTGTTCGTACCACTCAAAAGCGGCTGTGTTTGTCACGTTGAGAGAATATCCTCCATGAATGTTGCAGCCCAATGTCTTTGCCAGAGCAACGCTGTTTACAGTACCTGCCCAAACGTGGGAAATATCCCATTTTAGGAACTGTTCCAGTTTGGAAGCAATGGTACGTTCGGTTCCGAACATGCCGCGCGCGGCATAGTAACTGCCAGCGGTAAACCACGGTTTTGCAGTTCTTTAACAATGTGTTCTTTGATATTGATAGGGATATAAATCATTTGACATACGTTTGCACAGTCAGGAATATCGTCTGCGCTGTGCAATCTGGTGAAAACAGCTCGCAAAGGAAGTGGTTTAGTGCTTTGCCGTGATGTGTTTGCAGGAAGGAGACAGGATGGAACGGAATGACCGGAGCCTGTCCTCTTTGTTTGAGTAATTGTTCCAACGCCTCTCTGCGGAGTTGATTCAGAAGGGAAACGGGGATGGACAAATCAGGGTCTATGGAGCAGGTGACGTTTGCGCAATAAAATGGGGTTCCCCTGTCTTTTTAATTGTTCCAAGCAGCGCGCTTCATCTATTGGGCGATGAATGGCCTGTTGTGGGATGTCCCCTTCTACTGTTACAGTATGTTGTTCATGGTCGGAAACCGTTACGGTAACAGGGATATCTCTTTTTTTTATAACAAGAGAGTACGTAATGGGGACAGATTGCCGTTCTTTTTGATAATAACTGTGCAGCTGCTGAAATACAGCATTGGTGGCACTGGTAACATCTTCTTTGGTACGGATTCCGAACATATCACGGCCTAATGTTCCGTCGGGATATCCTGTTGTAAATCCGGAACGGGGAAAATACTGCTTCCAGATTTTCGGTTAAACTTTGTGGAATCACCTGTTGGTCTAAGGCAAAACGGCAAGCAGCTGTTGCTGCCGCTACATACTCGGGACGTTTCATACGCCCTTCAATTTTAAAGGAGGTAACGCCGGCATCGGCAAGCTCTCCTATGCGTTCAATCATAGATAAATCTTTTAAGCTCAGGTCATAGCCTGTTCCGCCTTTTGCGGAAAAGGGCAGACGGCAGGTTTGTGCACATTGGCCTCTGTTTCCACTGCGGGAACCAAGCAAAAGAGCTAAAGTAGCATTGACCCGAAACAGACATACACAATGCGCCGTGTACAAAATGCTCGATTTCAACATGTGCAAAACCACCGTCTTTTAATGCCCGGGAAATTTCTTTGATTTCTCTTAAAGATAATTCGCGAGCCAGTACAACCCGTGAGACGCCTTGTTCTGCCAGCAGTTTTGCGCCTTCGGGTATGCACGGACATTTGTGTGGAAGCATGAATTTGCAGTGTGGGCGCAGCTTGGCGCAAAAGATGGAGCAAACCGGTATCCTGCACAATAACGGCATCGACAGGAAGCGTACACGCAAAGGCAACAAAATCCAGCGCCGGCGCAATCTCATGATTCAATAAGATTGTATTTACTGCCAAATGCACCTTTACGCCACGGGCATGGCAATATGCAACTGCTTGTTTCAGCGTATCATGGTCAAAATTTTGCGCGTTGGCACGGGCGCTGAACAGACTGCCACCTAAATATACAGCATCGGCGCCGCTTCGCACGGCAGCTTCCAAAGCTTCCCATGAACCCGCAGGAGATAACAGTTCCAGTTTCGGTTGTTTCATGTAAGTATCCTTTCGATGAATGGTTTTCAGTGTGATTGAAAAATACACTCCCCGAATCAGGGAGTGCATATGTTCATTGTGCCGCTATGTATGGATTATTGTTTCTCAAAATAGCCAATAAACGTATCGTCAGACGGCAGTTCAGGTTCAATTGGAGATTTTGGACGTGTGTAGCTTCCTGTTAATAAGTCCGGTACAGGATGTTCTGCACGCTGAACAGGTGAATATGGGGGTATATGGCGCGGCCCTTCTTTTCTGCTGCCTTTTGTGCCATTTTTTGCTGTTTTTCTGGTGGCGGCTTTGTTTACTGTGTTTTGTTTGAGATTTGTTCACAACGGAAGGCACACCTTCTAAGGGATTATCTACAATTTGGTCTATTTCTTCTGTGTCAATAGAATTGCGGAGTTCTTCCAATGTGTGTGCCTCCTCTACGGATGCAGGCGCGGAGTTTCATTTGTTTCCTGCTCCTGCGTCTCTTGCGATGTATTTGAAGTGTCCTCAGAGGCATTGTTCACATCGGAAGAATCCCTGTTTTGTCCCGGAGAAAGGTTTTGATTTGCCGCATCCAGTGCATTTTTGAATCGCGGCATTTTTTCCAAATCTTTGTCTTCTGTTAAAAATGCATGCAATACCTGAAGTTCAGAGCGCAATTGCTCTGCTTCGGTTTGTGCTGTTTCTGCGGCTTGTTTTAAACGTTCATATTCGTTTGACCTGTTTTTATCAAGTGTTTTTAATTCTGCTAATTCAGCTTTTGCCTTGGCAGATTCGTCACAATAAGTCATGGCAGTGATAATGGCGGCCATAGAAAGAGAGATACGGTCGTTTTTCTTTAAAACGGCAGAAATGGCACGGTCAATTTCATCGCCGATAGTACGTACATATTCTTCATTGTCGTCACTCGTAATGGTACAATCTATGTCACAAATACGTAATTTTACTTTGGTCTTGTCCATGGAATACCTCCTTATTGCCAAGGCGAAATGAATAATAATTATTATTATAGTATAAAATAGGTTCTTTTAAAAGAGGTTTTCGCGTATTTTCCGTATTTTTACATGCCGATGGCACATATCATTTCGTTTTAAATGTGAAATTCTTCCGCAGCAGATGAATTTCACAGATTTTAGAGGTATTGTGTAAAAAAAATATTCTTTTTCTATGAAAATGAAAGTTCATCTTTATGGAAAAAGGATACATCTAAAAGGCTGTAAATATGCGGATTTGGTCAATGTTGATACATTTGATTTCAAGCATTGTATTGTAGTTGAAAAACGGTTGGTTTTGGTATATACTGGACATAAGTATAAAATAGATATTTGTGACCCAAAATCAAAAAAGCAAGGCTTGTTTTTTTATTTATTTGGAGGGAAAAGCATGAACTATAAACAATCTGTCAAAAAAATTCAGGCGGGTATTGAAGAAAAACTTCGCGCATCAATTTGGCGAAAAAAGCGGAAACAGCTTCAGATGTACAATATTATAAAGCGGTTGCTCTTATGGTAAAGGAAATGCTGATGGAGGGTCGCAGTGAGTTTTTAAATCGTGCGCAGAAATCCAAAAAGATTTATTATCTTTGCATGGAATTTTTAATGGGACGCTCTCTGAAAAATAATCTGTTTAATCTGGGGATAGAGGAAGATTTCCGTAAAGCCCTAAAAAAAATATGGGCGTTAACCTAGATAGTATTTATGAGCAAGAGCCTGACGCAGGCCTGGGGAAACGGCGGTTTAGGTCGCTTGGCAGCATGCTTTTTAGATGGTTTGGCAACAGACGGTTACCCTGCAATGGGATATTCTTTACGCTATGAATACGGTATTTTCCATCAAAAATTGGTAGACGGCTGGCAGACAGAGCTGCCGGACTTATGGCTTCCCGGCGGAAAAATTTGGATGACGCCTCAACAGGATAAAGCGGTTGAAGTACACTTTGACGGTTATATTGAGGAATCTTGGAACAATCAATATCATATGGTGAATCATAAGGATTATAAAAAAGTAATTGCAGTGCCATATGATATGTATGTTGCAGGTATGGATGGGAAAGGTGTCAGTGTATTGCGCGTTTGGAAAGCCAAATCTGCTGATTTTGATATGCAATTATTCAACGACGGTGATTATCTGCGTGCGATGGAACAAAATGCACTTGCGGAAGCAATCACAAAGGTACTGTATCCGGGTGATAATCACGAAGAGGGTAAAAGTTTGCGTTTAACCCAACAATATTTCTTGGTTTCTGCTACCATACAGGATATTATCCGCCGTCATTTGTTTACTTACAGTTCTTTGGATAACTTACCTGAGTTGGCTGCTATTCATTTAAACGATACACACCCTGTTTTAGCGGTTCCCGAAATGATGCGCATTATGTTGGATGAATGCGGTTACGGCTGGGATGCGGCGTGGAATATTGTAACCCGCACCATTGCTTACACCAACCATACGGTTATGGCGGAAGCGTTGGAGTGTTGGGGTATCGAGTTGTTTAAAAGAAGACTGCCTCGCATTTATCAAATTATAGAGGAAATTAATCGTCGCTTCTGTGCTCAGATGCATGAGAAAGGAATAGACGGCTATCAGGTAGGACGTATGGCTCCGCTCAATGACGGATTTGTAAAAATGGCAAATTTGGCAGTGGTGGCAAAGCCATTCCGTAAACGGTGTTTCTCAATTGCACAGTAATATTTTAAAGAAACCGTATTTAAAGATTTTTATCAGGTCATGCCGCAAAAGTTTAAAAACGTTACCAATGGTATTGCGCATCGACGCTGGCTGAACCAATCCAATCCGGAACTGGCTGCCTTTTAACCGAGACCATTGGAGACGGATATATCCATGATGCCAATGAATTATCTAAATTCTTAGCATATAAAGATGACAAAGTAACTCTTGAAAAATTAGAAACTATTAAATATCATAACAAACAACGTTTGGCCGAGTATATCAAAAAAAGCAACAATGTTGTGGTAAATCCAAACTCTATTTTCGATGTTCAGGTCAAGCGTCTGCACGAGTATAAACGCCAGCATTTAAATGCACTGCATATTTTGGCTACTTATCAATGGCTGAGAGAAAATCCAAATGCTGACTTTACCCCGCATACGTATATTTTGGTGCAAAAGCTGCTCCGGGTTACTATTTTGCAAAACAAATGATTCGCTTCATTGTGGAACTGGGCGAAGTCATCAACAATGACCCAAGGGTAAACGACAAAATGAAAGTGGTTTATTTAGAGGATTACCGTGTGACATTGGCAGAATTGATGATACCTGCAGCGGATATCAGCGAACAAATTTCCTTGGCAGGTACGGAGGCATCCGGTACCGGAAATATGAAGTTTATGATTAACGGCGCCATCACATTAGGTACGCTGGATGGAGCGAATGTTGAGATACATGAAACCGTGGGTGATGAGAATATGCTGCTGTTTGGTATGACCACGCCGGAAGCACAGTCTTTATCCAAAAACGGATATCAGTCCAAACTGTTTTATGACAACAATCCTGTAATTAAACATGCAATTGAAGAAATGCGTTCAGGTTTGAATGGATTTGAATTCCATGATATTGCAAATAATTTGATAAATGTAGACCCTTATATGGTATTGGCAGATTTTGATTCCTACAGCAAAGTGCATCAAAAAGCAGAAAAATTGTATGCCGACCAACAGAAATGGCAGCAAATGGCACTTGTCAATATTGCTGGAGCAGGTCGATTTGCCGCAGACCGAGCCATTCACGAATATGCACAAAATATTTGGGGGAGCAACTCCGGTTCCGGCTGGAGAACAAAAACAGCCGGAAAAACAACAGTGACAACAGAAGAACCCGTGAAAAAAAACAACTGTAAAATCAACAACAACAAAAGAACGACAAAATCGACCAAAAAAGGTACCAATTCCTAAGTCATAGGAAATATCAAGCAAGAGCAGGAAGAGCATAATTTGTTTCCTGCTCTTTTTGGAGAGATGATTATGTTTCATTCCAGAAATCCTATTTACCGCAATCCCACAGGGGCGGTTCAAGCTCATACAAATATCCATTTTAAATTATTGGTTCCAAGAGAATTTGATGCAGTGCGGCACGCCTTATGGTTGGGGAAGAATTTACAAAACAAGTAAAAAACACTTGGTCTGTTTTGGTGTGGAATGAATGGGGAGGACCATGAATGGTGGGAATGTGATTTTACACCTGAACAGTCCGGCCTTTACTTCTACCGTTTTGAAATTGATACCTGGAGGGGGACTCTGGGAATTACAAGCCGCTTTGGCGGTGAAAGCGGTATCGATGAGTTCGGCGCTCCTGAAGGAGAGTGCTGGCAGCTGACAGTGTTTGAATCCCAGTATCAAATACCGGATTGGCTAAGCGGAGGGATTATGTATCAGATTTTCCCAGACCGTTTTTATCGCTCAGGTACTACAAAGTATAACGTACCTCAGGACCGTTATCTGCATCAGCGGTGGGGGTCGCAACCGGAATGGAGGCCCAATCATCAGGGAGAAATCACAAACTCTGATTATTTTGGCGGAGATTTGGAAGGTATCATTCAAAAATTGGATTATTTACAAAGCTTAGGTATCACTTGTATCTATTTGAATCCTATTTTTGAAGCTCATTCCAATCATCGTTATGATACAGCGGATTATACAAAAGTAGACCCGTTGCTGGGGACCAAAGAGGATTTTAAACGTCTGTGCAAAGAAGCAAATAAAAGAGGGATGCACATCATGCTCGATGGTGTGTTTAACCATACAGGCAGTGACAGCATTTATTTTAATCGTAAGGGCAGATACCAAACATTAGGTGCTTATCAATCTCAGGAATCTCCTTATTATGATTGGTATCAATTTTACCAGTGGCCGGAGCAATACGCCTGTTGGTGGAATTTTGAAACGCTTCCAAACGTGAATGAAACCAATGAGACGTACAACGCATACATTAATGGAACAGACGGAGTAATACAAACATGGCTGAAAGCAGGGGCAGACGGATGGCGGCTGGATGTAGCAGATGAGCTGCCTGATTTATTTTTAGATGATATAACAAAAGCTGCAAAACAGGTAAAACCAACTTCCATGATACTGGGAGAAGTATGGGAGGATGCTTCTAATAAAATGGCTTACGGACAGCGCAGAAGATACTTACTTGGTAAGCAATTGGATAGCGTGATGAATTATCCGTTTCGCGAGGCAATCATAGGTTTTTTAACAGGAAAAAATCCTGCAGAAATGATGGAACTGATTATGACAGTATTGGAACACTATCACCCAGTGCGATTCACTTATTAATGAATCATATAGGAACGCACGATACAGAACGCATTTTTGACTGTGTTGGGAGGAGAGCCGTTAAACGGACGAGACAGAGAGTGGCAGAGCAAAAACAAAATTGTCGCAGGAGCAGCGCAGTAAAGGATTGGCTTTATTAAAGCTAGCTTCGTTAATGCAATACACTTTGCCCGGTATTCCTTTGCGTTTACTATGGAGATGAAGCAGGGATGGAGGGATATCGCGATCCGTTTAACAGAGTCTGCTTTCCTGGGGACATGAAGATGCAGAGCTGGTGAACTGGTACCGCAGTTTAGAAAAAATACGTCATAGCTGTGAAGTATTAAAGCAAGGAACGTTGGAACCGTATTATGCGGATGACGATTGTTTTGTATATGTCCGTTCAGATGAAGCGGTTGGTCAAAAATTATTGGTAGCAGTAAACAGAACAGCACAGCGTAAACAATTGTGTATGGTTCAGGAATGGGAAACTGCGTCAGCACTTCTTGAAAGGCGGTTTGGAACGGCACATTAACTTTAGAGCCTTATGGTTATGCGTTACTATTTTCAGGGAAATAAATTTTGAAATCATATAAATGTGAAAAAGGGCGTCTCACTTTGAGGTGTCCTTTTCTTTTTTGAGATATTCATTATTACGGAAAATATCAAAAAAACAGGATAAAGTTTGTGATAAAATAAACCAATTTAGTTAAAAAATATAACACATATTGTTAACTTTTTATTTATTATTTACAAAAATAATTTTTTTGTTATATGATGTACACATCAGTAAAAATGAACCATATATCAAAGGAGGATGAAACATGAGTGAGACTATGAAAGCAATGGTATATTTAGGACCAGGTCAAAAGAAGTATTGGAAAGACCAAAACCAACTCCGCAAAACAGTAAGGCAGCGGTGGTAAAAATGTTGAAAACCACCATTTGCGGTACTGACCTTCATATTTTAAAGGGGATACTCGGAGGTTGAAGAAGGCAGAGTGCTGGGACATGAAGGCATTGGTATTATTGAGTCTGTAGGGAGAAAATGTAAGTAACTTTAAAGTTGGCGATAAAGTAATTATTTCTTGTGTTACTGCATGTGGAACATGCCATTATTGCAAAAAGAGTCTTTATGCTCACTGTGATGATGGCGGCTGGATTTTAGGCTACATGATTGACGGTACTCAAGCAGAGTATGTACATATTCCTCACGCTGATAACAGTTTATATCACATTCCGAGTCAATTACGGATGATGCGGCTGTAATGCTCAGTGATATTTTACCAACCGGATTTGAAATTGGCGTATTGAATGGTCAAGTAAAACCGGGCGATACAGTTGCAATTGTAGGTTCAGGTCCAATTGGACTTGCCGCTTTGTTAACAGCTCAGTTCTATTCACCGGCACGTATAATTATGATTGACCTAGATGATAATCGTTTGAAAGAATCTTTACGTTTTGGTGCTACAGATACCTGTAAACTCCAAAGATATGGATGCTGCAATTAAGAAAATTTATGAGATGACAGATGGTCTTGGCGTTGATGTCGCCATTGAAGCGGTTGGCATTCCGCAAACCTTTGATATTTGCCAAAAAAAATTATTACAAAAGGCGGTCATGTGGCAAACGTAGGTGTTCATGGCAAAATCCGTTGAACTTCATTTGGAGGATCTTTGGATTAAAAAATATTACAATCGCAACCGGTTTGGTTAGCACAAAATACAACGCCTATGCTGTTGAAAACAGTATCTTCCGGCAAAATTAAACCACAGCAATTGGTTACGCATCACTTTAAGTTCAGTGAAATTATGGATGCTTACGATACATTTGCAAATGCGGCAAGAGAAAATGCATTAAAAGTAATTATTGATTTTGAATAATTTAAAAAGGCTGTAAATTCCTTATATAGGGAGTTACAGCTTTTTTTATTCATATGTTTTATTGATTATACTGCGGTCACTTATGATGCAGATTATTTTCTATGCCCCATAGGTAAGTGCATTTTTCGTACAGTCATGATTATTTTTATATACGGATAGATATAGTGCCGTATATATGGAAAAAGCTCGTACAAAACAAACTGTTTGTACGAGCTTTTTATTGATATTTGCTGCTGTTTTGAAATAAATACTATTTTTTATTATGTCATAAAGAATAAATGGTTTGTTTTGCCTTTTATCTATTGCGATTTCTTTTACGAATAAAATAGACACCGCTCCGGACACGGACGCCACTAACATAAGTACCCAGATAAAGTTGTTTGATGCATCGCCTGTATTAGCAGTATGCATATTGTTATGAAAACTGTCATCAGGTGGATATACTGTTGCAGAAACGTGTGTATTCGTAACAACAATATTTCCGTTCTCATCAATGGTTATATGGTTTGTATAACCATTGGGTATATTTATTTCTTTCACGGTATATTCTATTTCTTTGCTGTTTTCAAATTGAGGCAACTCAGTAAAAGTATAAGTCCAAGCGTTGTCTTCATTTAAGACAGTCTCATTTCCCCACAGGAGTGCCGTTGGCATATAGCTGCACTTTGATTTCCGCAGGACGGATACCGTCTTGGTTGTTGTTATCATCCCAAACCTTTGTCACGGATTTTTCTACTGTTGCAGGTGTATGGGAGTTAGTCAAAGTAAAGTTTCCGTCAGTACCAATTTCAATGTTATCGGTATAATCTTTTGGAACATCGACTTCTTTTACGGAATAAGCAATTTCTTTGCCATTCTCAAATTGAGGTAAATCGGTAAAAGTATGAGACCAAGCGTTGTCTTCATTTAAGACAGTCTCACTTCCCACAGGAGTACCGTCGGCATATAGCTGCACTTTAATTTCTGTAGGACGGATACCGTCTTGGTTGTTGTTATCATCCCAAACCTTTGTCACGGATTTTTCTACTGTTGCAGGTGTATGGGAGTTAGTCGAGTAAAGTTTCCGTCTGTACCAGTTTCAACATTATCAGTATAGTCATTTGGAACATCAACTTCTTTTATAGAATAAACGATTTCTTTTCCACGCTCAAACTGAGGTAAATCGGTAAAAAGTATGAGACCAAGCGTTGTCTTCATTTAAGACAGTCTCACTTCCCACAGGAGTGCCGTCGGCATATAGCTGCACTTTAATTTCTGTAGGACGGATACCGTCTTGGTTGTTGTTATCATCCCAAACCTGTGTCACGGACTTTTCTACTGTTGCAGGTGTAGGGGAGTTAGTCAGAGTAAAGTTTCCGTCTGTACCAGTTTCAACATTATCAGTATAATCTTTTGGAACATCAACTTCTTTTACGGAATAAACAATTTCTGTTCCTCCCTCAAACTGAGGTAAATCAGTAAAAGTATGAGACCAGGCATTGCCTTCATTTAATACAGTCTCGTTTCCAACAGGAGTGCCGTTGGCATACAGCTGTACTTTGATTTCCGCAGGGCGGATACCGTCTTGGTTGTTGTTATCATCCCAGACTTTTGTCACGGATTTATTAACCAATGCTCTGTAAATACCCAGATTTTGATATTGTTTTTGATAAATAGTGATATTATTTTTCTGCATTTCGCTCAGAGTAGGTAGCGTAATATCTTTAATTTCTGCGGAGGTTAATATATTTTCAGGAGATTTTATTGCGTCTGATTTCGAGTTGATTGCTTCATCAGTTCCCATATTCTTATCGGTCACAATGTAATCTGCAAATGAAATTGGTGTTCCGGAATGATCTGTAAATACAACTCTATAGGTTCCTGATGGCAGTTTCGTAAATGAATATTCGCCATTTGCATTGGTAGTAGTAATGCAGTCGTTATTGTTGATGTCTTTGCAATGGTTTCTTGTCCTGTAATAGCATCAGTATGATATAAAGTTACATTTAAACCATTGAGTCGTTCTTCTGCGTTACCAATTAAACCATCTTGGTCTGCATCAAGCCATGCAATACCAGAGAGAGTTCTTTCTCTAACATTAATTTTAGAAATAGGAGTAGTTAGCTCATTTAATCCGTCTGCTTTCATGGAAGCACTATTGCCATAGACATTACCACCATTATTGTTTGTAGGATGTAAGGTAATATCCAATACATATCGTTCGAATGTTGGCAGTGTGCCTTTTAATAATAAAGCGGTAACATCTTCGTTCAACTCATACACATTTTTATCTGCCAATGTTTGTGTTGGTACAAGTTCTTGGAACAATGTTTCATCCACGGTTGAAACGTTGGTTCCACATACATTTTTGTCGGTAGATGAATATAATTTTATTTCTGAAGGAGCTGTTAAGGTAGCTGTAATAGTATAAGATCCGTCAAATGAAGAGCCATTAGCATCTCCGTTGTAAGGCATAACATCCAACATTTTATAGTTTGTATAATCCAAGCTGTTAGTATTTGTAAAAGCAATTCTCCATTGAATCTCTCCATTTATTTCAGCATCACTTTGGAGTGCCTGTTTAGATAAATTTAATGATTTATTGACTACCAAGGTAGCTGTAGCTTCGGATTGATTTGGGTGGGAAGGCCATTGAGAACTAAATACTCTGTTATCGCCTTCCGCTTCAATGTAAGCTGTGTTGTATACAGTATGAGTAGATTGTTGTAAATTGATATTCTCGAAATTCAATTCTGCATTAAATGTAATTGCAGGCAATACTACACCTGTGGGAACATTTTCAATAGTCCAGCTGACTTTGGTGGTTCCATCTGCTAACTTTTCAATAGATGCTGTAATTGGTTGATCACCATAATAAAATTTCGTATCGTTACTTACAGTTAGTTGAGCAGGAAGAATATCACTTATCGTTACTCGTCTGATGGTATCTCCTTCTTTACCGCTTGCAACGTTTAAGATAGGTTGTAAGCGGTAAGGGAATAAACGTAACGCCTGTTGAAAGGTCAAATGATTTATTGTTTGCATCAATTGATTTTCAATGCCTGCTTCCACACCTACAATTAATAATGAAGCACCTCTTGCATAGCTGGCCATAGAAGAACTGCTGTTCACAATTTGATGTGCATTATTATATTGTGCTTTTTCATATTGATTATTATCACGAACATAAGAGTTAGGTTGATTTAACTTATCATAGCTGTTTTTGTCTAAACGTGTATCATTTACAGTGATGTTTTTATTGGACTTATAGAAGGCTGCTGTATGGACTGTTTGGTACACATTTCCTTCTGTTGCAGTGCTCAATATATCCACATTAAATCCAATTTGGTATTGTGTTACTTCTTGCAGGTTTGTGATATTTCTTACTTCAGCCAAAACAGCAACGCAAACACCATCAGGATATGCTGCTTTTAAATCAGCCATGGACAAAGTACACCAAATCTTGCTCTTTTGAAGATAACATTTCAGTGTCGGATGTCCAACCTTCTCCATTGGGTTTTGCAGCATACAATAATGTCACATCCCCCGCAACATTCGAGCTTGTTGGAACTCCATTGGATGCAGAAGCACTGGGCTGCATGGCTTCATCATCTATTCTCATCAATAAATTGATGGCTTTTAACTCATTTTTATCATCACCGGCATAGGAAAAGGCACCGGCTATTTGTACAGTTGAACTCTTTAATGCGTAAGCATCTAACCCCATTCCTGCCTTATTACTGGAAAGGTTGCTGCCCCAAAAACCATTTTGTTGATTTTCTCTGCCGATATAATGGAATAATCCATAACTCCCAGTTTGGAAAATTTCATAGTCCCTTATTACGGTATCATTTGTTGTGATGGATTGTGTCGTGCTAACCAGAGAATTGCCTAAACCGTCTTGGTAGGGTGCTTTCATGTTACTGTCGGAAATTTCTAATTGATATTTTTTATTGGTATTATCATTTTTATCCAGAGGAGCTACCATTTGAAAATAGGCTGTTGATATATAAAGATTTCCTTGGGAGGGAGTAGGACTAAGTGTAGTAGCGCCATTTCCCATTAAAGTCGGTGCGAATAACTCTCCCTTTTGGTTATATAAACTTGCCCCTGTAACTGTCACATCAATGCTCCCATCTTTGTTTTGCACAAATGTCCAGGTTCCTCCATTGTTTACTGTAAAACTGTTTGGGGAACCGGCAGAATTTGTTTGGGGCAGTGCAGCTGCATATACATCAGCGTTTCCGGCACCATTAGTTAAGTCGCGTCCACCAATACCGGTAGTGCCATAGGTATTTTCTTTATAATCCCATAACAAGGCTTGCAAGGAGGTGGGAACGCCGTTTTCGCTGATACTTGGATGTATTGTAAAAGTTAAGTTATCAGTTGTTTCGGGAACATAAAATCCTTTCATTCCCTTATTACTGTCAACCGCTTTCATTCTCAAACCTACGCCAAAGTCCAGTAATCTGCCGTAGACACTGCCTGCATCTTTGTTAGAAGCGGTTCCGTTTCCTGTTGAAAAATCATAGGTACCAATGGAGTTCATTTTTGTTGGATTTACCAATTCAATGTCGTACATAGGTACTGCAGAAACAATGGCCTTTTCATCTGTTCCACTCATGACTTTTGTTTTCCATGAATCAGCAGATGTATCTTTTGTCAGTTTTACGTTGAAGGTAGGAATAACCTCTTGGGATTGATTCATGCCTTTTACGTTAACAGGTATATATTTTGTTTCTGAAAAAGATTGAAAACCTGCTCCACCGCCGGCACTGTTATATATGGTTTTACCTGTTAAGGTACAAACACCGTTTACATCTTCTTGGACGATATCTGTCATCCAGCTTTTTAAAACATCTTCATCAAATTCCGCGTATTTTTTGAAACATTTAAGGTAAACTTAAATTCAAGTTCTACTGCCTGTATGTTACCGTTAATTTCACCTGAGTAAGTACATTCGTAGCCAATATCATCAAAAGATCTGACAATTGCATTATCTTTAGATGAATCATTGCCGGGATCATCATTTGCATCAAAAGGTGTAGTACCTGTGCTTACACGCTTGGCTGACTGAATTTTAAAATTCCTGACTTCTTCAGATGCTTCTGCATACAATGAGATGTTTTCCCCCACAATATCGGTTGTTTCTTCGTCGTTCGTACTGCTATTATCGGTCGAATTAGAACTGGAGTTGTTTTGTGATATGCTGGTTTGGGAATTCACCTGCTCTGCATATACCGAGACTGCACCGATAATACAGGAACATAGTATAGATAAAGCAAGAATGAATGCCAAAATCTTTTTTCCATTTTTTGTTTTCATCTAAATCTCCTTCTTTAATTTTTAATTCTCTTGTAACACAAAAGTGTCATCTATGTAAAAACAATAAACAAGTTCCTCTTGGAATGCATACCCTGAAATTCCCTTTTTTCATTAAGTTGTTTACTGTTGATTACAAATGAAATTATTAGTGCGTATGCACTGCAAATTTGGTTGAAATATCAGACTTTATTTATTAAATATGTTACCCTTTAAAAATATGATAAAATGTTTCAAAAATCCCTTAGTTTTGCTATTTTTATACATTTTATAGTCTGTGAAATAAAGTCTACCTTTTGTAACGAAAGGGTATATTTATGTAATCAATGAAATGTTGGCACAAAACAAAATAGAAATATTATTATTTTTTATGTAAAAGAAGAAGGCTGTTGTATAACAGCCTTCTTCTAGGTATAAAACGTATATTTATTTTTATTCTGCTTGAGAATTTTCTTTTATAATATCTTCAATTAATTGCTCCAGTTCTGCCAAGGTAGACAAATATCCCGCTCTGCGTCTGAACTCTGCCGCGCCATGGATTCCTTTTTACATACCAGCCAACATGTTTACGGGCCTCTTTCATTCCATGTTGTTCTGTTTTGTGGTCGCATAAGGCTACCATATGTTTTCTCATAACCAGCATGCGTTCCATAATAGAAGGTGGAGGAAGAATGGTGCAGTTATCAGACAGATATGCGTTTATTTGTGAAAAAAAATCCAAGGATTTCCCAACGCACCACGACCTACCATAACCATATCACAGCCTGTTTCTTCTATCATCTTGGCAGCATCCTGCGCAGTGTTGATGTCACCGTTTCCGATTACGGGAATAGAAACGGCCTGTTTTACCTTACGAATTATATCCCAATCGGCAGGAGGCGTATACATATCCTCTCTGGTTCTGCCATGTACTGCAATTGCGTCAGCTCCGGCTTGTTCGCAAATACATGCTACTTCTACTGCATTGATACTGTTTTTATCCCATCCTTTACGGATTTTCACGGTTACAGGAACAGACACAGCTTTTTTTAACAGCCGAGACAATATCTCCGCACAAATCGGGACGTTTCATCAAAGCACAACCGCCTCCGCTGTTACTGATTTTAGGAGCCGGACACCCCATGTTAATGTCAATGGCTTGGGGTTCAAATTCCATTGCTTTTTTCAGCTGCTTTGGCCATAATTTCAGGTTGATCTCCAAAAATTTGGATTGCTGCAGGACGCTCTGCAGGGGACAGCTCCATTAACTCTTTGCTTTTTCGGTCACTGTATTGCAGCCCTTTTGAGCTTACCATTTCAGAGATGACGTATGCAGCGCCAAAAGAAGTGCACAGTTCACGAAAAGATTTATCCGAAACACCTGCCATAGGTGCCAAAATTGCTTTTCCATCAAAAGAAATATTGCCGATTTTCAAACTAAACCCTACCGTTTCTAAGTAAATTAAAATACATAAAATTTTTAATAATGAGTTATTCTATCATAAAACAGGGAATAACGCAATTTTTGTTGTTGATAAACAGAAAGAGGGTGAAATAGAAACCTTGTGTTACAAATTGTGTTCTGACCACATAGCAGATTGAAGTTTTGGTAATTTTGAGAACATGATAATTCTGCTATAACCTAGCATCAGTAAAGCTAAAGTTTTTTTGGCTGTTACGAGAACGTTTTAGCTTTTAATGCGTTAAAAGTTGCAACACAATTTTTAATGCTATAACAACCTAGCAACAGTAACAAAACTAAAGTTCTGGCTGTTGGCAAGAACGTTTTAACGTTTATAGGTTAGAAATTGTGAAACAATTTCTTTTATGTTATAACAACCTAGCAATAACAGCAAAATCGTAGATTTTGGTTATTGGCTAGAACGTTTTAGCATTAATAAGTTAAAAATTGCAAAAGCAATTTTTTAAATGCTATAATAAAACAAATTATAGTTAAGCATTATTTTAACTATTTGGAAAGGTATGGAAATACTTATGAAGTTACTTGTGCTGGACGGAAATAGCATATTCAATCGAGCTTTTTATGGTATTAAGTTATTAACCACAAAAGACGGTACGTTTACAAACGCTATTTATGGTTTTTTTAACTATGCTGTATAAAATCAAGGAGGATACAAATCCCGATGCGGTAGCGGTAGCATTTGATATGCGTGCGCCAACATTTCGCCACAAAGAGTACGATGGTTACAAGGCTCAGCGCAAAGGCATGCCACCGGAATTGGCACAGCAGCTGCCAATTTTAAAAGAGCTTTTAACGTTGCTGGGTTACCAAATTGTAGAATGTGAAGGATACGAAGCGGACGATATTTTAGGAACTTTTGGCGCGAGTATGTACAGAAGAAGGTCACGAATGTGTGTTGGCCACAGGAGACAGAGACAGCTTGCAGTTGGTCAATCCGTCAGTTACAGTACGTTTGGCGGCTACAAAGTTTGGGCAGCCGGTTGTAACAGTATACGATGAAGCCAAAATAAAAGAGGACTATGGTGTGACGCCGCACCAGTTAATTGACATCAAAGCATTGCAAGGAGATAGTTCCGACAATATCCCGGGTGTTTCAGGAATAGGTGCAAAAGGCGCGGCGGATTTGATTCAAAAATATGGAAGCATTGAAGCAATTTATCAAAATTTTGACCAGCTGGATTTAAAACCTGCCATGCGTAAAAAACTGGAAGAGGGCAAAGAGTCCGCCTTTTTAAGTTATAAGCTTGGTACCATCTGTCTGCAAGCGCCAATTGATACCAATTTGGAACATTACCATGTGTCAGAGGGAGATGTTCAGGCAGCTGTACGGTTGATGGCAAAATTAGAATTGTTCAGTTTGATTAAAAAATGGGGCTTGGATCAAATTGAAGTGGAACAAGAATCACTTATCACGGAACAATCTCTGCAAATTAAGGAATGCGATGATACGCAAAGTTTACTGCAGCAATTACAAAAAACAGGCAGCGCCTATTTTTTGGTGTCTTATCGGGACAAACAAGTTGAAACTTTATATTTTCATTTAGAGAATACCATTTGTACTGTTAATACAGCGAAACATGCTGATTTTTTAAAAGCGTTTTGTGAAAGCGAGGATATCAAAAAGTATACTCATAATGTCAAACCGTTGTATGCTGCGTTATATAGACAGAATATCGGTTTGGTTCAGGTAGAAATGGATACCATGCTTGCGGGTTATTTGCTCAATCCTTCTTCTTCCAATTATGAAATAGAGCGTATGGCAACAGAATACGGTGTGGAGCAGCCCCAAATGGATTCTCAGCGGGCCGAACAGGATCCTATGGTAAAATGGGCGGCAATCTATCCTGCTTTATATAGAATGATAGATGATAAAATTTCTCAAAAATACGCAGCATAAATTGCTGCACGAAATTGAACTTCCACTTGCCAAAGTATTGGCGCAAATGGAGGAATTGGGTTTTGCCGTCGATAAAGAAGGCATTGCCGAATACGGTGAAATTATGCAGAACAAAATCGACCGGCTGCAGGATTTAGTATATGAGGAAGTCGGTTACCAGTTTAATTTAAATTCTCCAAAACAATTGGGAGAAGCGCTGTTTATAAATTGGGTCTGCCTGCGGGCAAAAAAGACAAAAACAGGATATTCCACCAATGCAGAAGTGTTGGAAAACTCCGTTATGAACATCCCGTGGTGGAACTGATTTTGGAATATCGTACATTGGCAAAAATCAAATCTACGTATTGTGACGGTTTGTTAAAAGTGGTGGAGGAAGATGGACGCATCCATTCCAGTTTCAATCAGACAGAAACACGGACAGGCCGTATCAGTTCAACAGAACCTAACTTGCAGAATATACCTGTTCGTACTGATGTTGGCAGAGAATTGCGCAAGTTTTTCGTTGCTAAAGAGGGTTGTGTCTTAGTAGATGCAGACTATTCTCAGATTGAACTGCGTGTATTGGCACATGTAGCAAACGACTCTGGTATGATAGAAGCATTTAAAGAAAAAATGATGATATTCACCGCAATACTGCCGCACAAGTGTTCCATATGCCTCGTGAAATGGTAACACCGTTGATGAGAAGCCGTGCAAAAGCGGTTAACTTTGGTATCATTTACGGAATCGGTGCGTTTTCTCTTGCAAAAAATATAGGCGTTACCCGTAAAGAAGCAGAAGAATATATCAAAACATATTTGGACCATTTCAGCGGTGTGCGCAATTATATGACAAATGTGGTGGAACATGCAAAAAGAAACCGGCTATGTGGAAACATTATTCGGACGTAGACGTTATCTTCCCGAATTGAGTTCGTCCAACTTCAATTTGCGTTCTTTTGGAGAGCGTGTTGCCATGAATATGCCAATTCAGGGTACTGCTGCGGATATCATCAAAATTGCTATGATTCGCGTAGTACATCGATTGGAAAAAAGAAGGTTTGCGCGCCCGTTTAATTTTACAGGTACACGATGAATTGATTGTAGAGGCTCCGGAAGAAGAAGCTCCTCTGGTTCAGCAGCTGTTGACAGAAGAAATGGAACAGGCAATTCACCTATCTGTTCCAATGGTAGCGGAAGCAACCATCGGGAAAACTTGGTATGATGCAAAAGCTTAAATATTGCTTCTGCATACAAACAGCCGGATAGACTGCATGATACACCGAGAGTAAATCATCTCTCGGTGTATTCCTATTACATAACAAATGGATAAGGGGAACGGATATGGTTTTTATTTGCCCTATTTGTAAGAAAAAAAATTAGAAAATACAGTTCATACATACTGCTGTGAAAACGGACATAGTTATGACGTATCTGCGCAAGGCTATGTTCATTTGCTGCCGCCCAATAAAATGCATTCCAAAATTCCGGGAGATAACCGTCAAATGGTTGCGTGCCGCAGAGAATTTTTGAAACAGGTCTTTACCTTCCGTTCAGTAATCGGCTCAATGATTTGGTGGAGGAAGCAATTAGAAATAAAACGCAGCCTGTCGTTTTGGATGCAGGCTGCGGAGAAGGCTACTATACAGGGCGTGTGAAAGCGCATTTGGACGCATTGGGAATTCAGGCAGAGTTTGCAGGATTTGATATTTCTAAATTTGCCGTGAAAGCGGCGGCGAAAAAGTACCGTGATATTCAATTTGCAGTGGGCAGTATTTTTGACAGTCCTATTGAAAGCAATTCGGCAGATTGTTTGCTGAATATTTTTGCCCCATTGTGCCTGAGGAATTTCAAAGAATTGTAAAGCACGGCGGTGTTATGATACTTGCGGTTCCGGGAGCACGCCATTTGTTTGGATTAAAAGAGATTTTGTATGAACACCCTTATGAAAATGAAGAAAAAGATACATTTTACGATGGATTTGCGTTTCAGAAACGTGTCACTGTCAAAGATGAAATTTACATTACCCAACATGATATCATTGCCGACTTATTTGCAATGACGCCTTATTATTGGAAAACCACCATACAAGGCAGCGAACGTTTGAAGCGTACGGAGACGCTGAAAACGGAAATTCATTTTGATTTCTTGGTGTATCAGAGAATATAGAAAAAGGAGAAATTGCATTGCGCAAACAAAAAATCCGTTAAAACCTTTGGAATACCAACCGTTTAATCCTCATAAGGCTTTTTGAAATGTTAAGAAAAGATACAGATACCATTGTTATCTTCATTCATGGTTTTTAGGCAGTCCCCATCAATTTATTAGTCTTGCTGATTTTGTATACCATATGGGATATGCGTGTGCCGCTTTGTTACTTCCGGGTCATGGCGGTACAGCGAAGGATTTTGCACATAGTTCGCAGCAACAATGGACAGAGCAGGTCCATAAAGAAGTGCATCGCTATGCAGAGTTGTACCCGAATGTTTATTTGGTGGGACATTCTATGGGAGGTTTGCTTGCAATTAATGAAAGTATCTGCTCCAAAGCTAACGTAAAAGGTCTGATTTTGCTCAATACTGCCATTAAAATAGGACTAAAAAGCCGCAGCTCTTTATATTCCATAAAGAATTTTTTTCAGCCGTAATCCGATTTATAATCGCATTGACCGCTATTACAGAGAGAATAACAGCGTAACAGTAGATAATATCCTGTATACCGTAGGCTGGCTGCCCAGAGTAGTCGATTTAACGCGGTTATCCAGACTTGCGGTGAAAAAATTTGCCCAAGGTAACTGTTCCGGTATTGATTACCCAGTCTCGTAATGATGAAGCAGTGTTGTGGCGTAGTGCGGAAACCATCGAAAAAGGGCTTATCAACTGTCCTTACCACAGGTTAGTATACTTGCAGCGTTCCTGGCATTCTTATTATTTTAAAAAAGGAACAAAAGCAGATTCAGGATGAAATAAAATGTTTTTTGGATATTTGTACCGGAAAAAATTTTGGGGCGATAGAGAAATCATATAAGATACTTTAAAAAAAAGAATGGTTTCGTGTATAATAAAGAAAAAAAATGATGAAAACAGCAGAAATTGAAGGAGAGATTCAATATGTTAGTTTATTTTATTTGTACCGGCAATACTTGCCGCAGTCCTATGGCAGCAGCTCTTTACTATAAACATTTGAATGATAACGGAACAAATTACGTACAAGTGGAAAGCGGCGGATTGGGAGCTTACGAAGGTGATAAAGTAAGTGACAACGCCGTAGAAGTTTGCAAAGAGTTAAACGTTGACATTTCAAACCACATTGCTCACAGATTAAGAGGAAAAGATTTAATCAGAGGAAACTTTTTTGTTGTAATGGAACCGGTACACAGACAAATTCTGGTAGAAGCAGGTGTTGACCCTGACCAAGTTTACGTCTTGGGAGGACCGGAAGGAATTCCTGACCCATATAAAAAGATGCGGAAGAATTCCGCAAAAGTAAGAGACCAAATTATTGCCTCTTTTGCAGATTTGGATAATGTATTGTTTACCCAAGCAAAACAGGCGTGGAAAAATAAGTATGAATGCCGACATTCAAATGGTACCTATGCAGGAGAAGCATATTCCCGCTCTGGCTCAGCTGGAGCGGCTTTGCTTTTCCCAGCCATGGACTGAAAGCGGCTTGCGCAGCGAACTTCAATAAGCTCGCTGTTTTTGCGTTGCAGAGCAAAACGGACAAGTATTGGGTTATGCAGGAATGCAGTGTGTGATGGGTGAATGTTATATTAATAATATTGCAGTTTTCCACAGTTTAGAGGTATGGGGATTGGTGCCGGTTGGTACAAATGCTGATGGAGCAGGCGATACAGAGGAATGGAGTTTTTATTTCCCTGGAAGTACGCGTTTCCAATCAACAAGCTATTTCTATTTATCGAAAACTTGGTTTTCATGAAGTAGGCTGCAGGAAAAATTTTTTTATACAGCGCCTGTGGAAGATGGTTTGATTATGACAAAAGAGTTCGAGAGTCAGTAAGGGAGAGATGATATGAAACTATTAGCAATTGAAAGTTCCTGCGATGAAACCGCAGCTGCCGTTGTAGAAAACGGAAGAACAGTACTTTCTTCTGTGGTTGCTTCTCAAATTGAAGAGCATAAGCTGTATGGCGGAGTTGTTCGGAAATTGCCTCCCGGCGACATAGTGAGGCAATTGTTGGCGTTACAAAACAAGCATTGGCACAAGCTCATGTCACATTAAAAGAATTGGACGCCATTGCCGTTACCTACGCTCCCGGATTAATTGGAGCACTGTTGGTAGGCGTAAATTTTGCAAAAAGGATTGGCGCTTTCCACAGGATTACCGTTAATCCCTGTACATCATCTGCGTTCCCATATTGCGTCCAACTATATCACCTCTCCTGAATTAAAGCCTCCGTTTTTGTGCCTGGTGGTATCCGGCGGACATACACATATCATAGATGTCAAAAGATTACACAGATTTGCATGTTATTGGGCAAACCAGAGATGATGCGGCCGGCGAAGCGTTCGATAAAGCTGCAAGAGCTATGGGAATGTCTTATCCGGGCGGCGTGCATCTGGATAAAATTGCAGAGCAAGGTGACGAAAATGCGTTTACATTGCCGCATCCTACCGTACAAGGTTCCCCTTTCGATTTTAGTTTTTCTGGATTAAAAACGGCAGTTATTAATTTGATACACAACGCTTCTCAAAAGGGAGAACAACTTCCCGTTGCGGATTTATCTGCCTCTTTCCGAAAAGCAGTGGTGGATTGTCTGTTGAAAAATGTGATTTTGGCTATGAACGATACAAATTATAAAAAATTGGTCATTGCGGGCGGTGTTTCTGCAAATTCTTTGTTAAGAAGAAGATTACAGCAAGAATGCAAGGAAAAAGGCTGGGAAATTCATATGCCGGCTTTGAATTTATGCGGAGATAACGCAGCTATGGTAGGTGCTCAAGCCTATTATGAATTTTTAGCAGGAAAAATTGCAGGAATGGATTTAAATGCTTGCGCGGCGATGCCGATAGATAACAATTTTAGCAAATTTAACTAAAAATTATGAGATTATAAAACAAAATTCATAAAATACTCATTGATTAATGAAAGCAGATGTATTATACTTAAATTATTGAATAGAAAATTTTGGCTGGTTCCACACAGCCAGGAGGAGACTGAGATGACAAAAAATGAAACCATGTTAAATTGGGTTGGCGAGATGAGAGAGCTGGTACAACCGGATCAAGTTGTTTGGATTGACGGTTCACAGGAACAGCTGGAAGCTCTTCGCGCGAAAGCTTGCAATGATGGTGACTTAATCAAATTGAATCAAGAAAAACTTCCGGGTTGCTATTTGCACCGTACTGCCCTCAATGACGTTGCACGCGTAGAGGCAAGAACATTTATCTGTTCCAAAAAGAAGAGGATGCAGGTCCTACCAATCATTGGAAAGAACCTGTTGAGACTTATAAAATGCTGTACGATATTGCAAGAGGCAGCTACAAAGGAAAAACGATGTATGTAATCCCTTATTCCATGGGTCCGATTACTTCTCCATATGCAAAGGTTGGACTTGAGGTGACAGACTCTATTTACGTTGTGTTGAATATGGCAATCATGACCCGTGTAGGCAAAGAGGTACTTGCTCATTTTGGGGATACCAATAATGATTGGGTACGTGGTTTGCACGCAAGTTGTGATATTGATGAGGAAAAACGTTACATATGTCATTTTCCGGAGGATAATACGATTATCTCTGTAAACTCCGGTTACGGCGGCAACGTTCTGCTTGGCAAAAAAAATGCTTTGCGCTACGTATTGCTTCTTTCCAAGGAAAGAATGAGCAGTGGATGGCAGAACATATGCTGATTTTAGGTGTGGAAAATCCAAAAGGTGAAGTAAAAGTATATTACAGCTGCATTCCCATCTGCTTGCGGAAAAACAAATCTTGCCATGTTAATTCCACCGGAAGGTTACCGTAAAAAAAGGATACAAAGTTTGGACTGTGGAGATGACATTTCTTGGATGAGGAAAGGTCCTGACGGCAGATTATGGGCAATCAATCCTGAAAACGGTTTCTTTGGCGTTGCGCCGGGTACCAACCAAAAATCCAATCCAAATGCGTTGGCAACCGTTCAAAAAGGAACTATTTATACCAATGTTGCGCTGAACTTGGATAATGATACTGTATGGTGGGAAGGTCTGGACAAAAATCCACCGAAAAATGGTGTGGACTGGAAAGGAAAACCTTGGGATGGTACCACTGCAGAAGAGAAAGGTGCACATCCAAACAGCCGCTTTACGGCGCCAGCAGAAAATTGTCCTTGCATCAGTAAGGAATTTAGCTCACCGGCAGGTGTGCCTATCTCCGCGATTATTTTTGGTGGCCGTCGCCAAAAACAACTCCGTTGGTTTATCAGTCCCGTGATTGGAATCATGGTGTGTTTGTAGGCTCTATTATGGCTTCCGAAACAACTGCAGCAGCTACCGGTCAGGTTGGTGTGGTTCGCCGTGACCCGATGGCAATGCTGCCATTCTGTGGTTATCATATGGGCGATTACTTTGCTCACTGGATTGAAATGGGTGAGATTCTTGGTGAGAAAGCTCCAAAAATCTTTAACGTGAACTGGTTCCGTCAAGATGAAAACGGCAAATTTATGTGGCCGGGCTTTGGCGATAACCTACGTGTGCTGGATTGGATTTTGGAACGCTGTGAAGATAATGTAGATGCAAAAAGAAACTCCAATTGGCTACTTACCATATGTTGAGGATATTAATACAGAAGGTTTGGATATCGAAAAAAGAAACCTTAGAAAAAATCCTGACTGTTAACAATGAAGAATGGTTAGGTGAAGCAGCAGGTATTGAAGAATTCTATCAGAAATTCGGAGATAAACTTCCTGCTGAACTGAAAAAATCAATTGAATGCTCTAAAACAGCGTTTATCGAACTAAAACAAATCCCTCCATGTTTATACCATGGAGGGATTTTTCTATGCTGAAAAAACTTTGCTTAGCTGCGGCTGATTTTTAGTACAATTTCCTCTTCCAAATAAGCAGGAATTTTCTCTCTAAAAACGTTTTTAAATGAGTTGTTTGGTTATGTTTTCCACACTTTCATCATCAGTAATTTTCTACAATGATATATTCGTTGTGATGATTTTTTACATTTCTAAAATGGTCATAAAATAAACAACCGTCATCTGACGAGATTTTTTTGTACCATATCGTCTAAAAATGCCAGATAATCTTGTTCTTTTTCTGCTTTCACTTTTAACAGTACGTTGATGGTAATCATGAGAAGTCCTCCAGTTTCATTTATAAAAAATATAAGTATCTTATTCATGGAGACACTATATTTTTGGGCTTAAATTTTTTGTTAAATGACCATACCGCCGTTAATGCCAAATACTTGACCTGTGATAAAATCAGAATGGTCCGAAGCAACCACTACCTGGGTAATGGCTGCGAAGAGTACACCTTCTGGAACAATACCCTCTGCGATAACGGTGAAAGTCCCTGGGGTTGGAAACAAAATGCTTTGATACATGTTGATTCAAAAACCCGTACGGCAACTCTTACACCGGAGTATTATGCAGTAAGACATTATAGCCAGTTCGTAACACCCGGTTCACGCGTTATAGCCTACAAGCCTTCAACAGAAGGAAGAACACCGGTCTTGGTAGTGGAAACTCCAGAAAAGAAAAAAGGTAGTGATAGCCGGAAACTTTAATGATGAGGCTAAAAAAGTAACCGTGAAGTTGCGGGACCGTTACCTGAACATTGAACTTCAACCGCACTCTTTCAATACATTCGAAGAGAAATAAATTTCTTCAATGAAATGATAAGCAAGTGAGCATAATTAGTTTATGCTTTTGGGAGTATCTGTCATGCTAAGCGTAGTCGAAGTATCTCCTCTCTTGAAATGATGAAGAGAATGAGCTCCTTCGATAAGCTCAGGATGACAGATAGTATCAGATAATTAAGCACGAATATT